>ERZ1645192.2541-NODE-2541-length-15063-cov-20.522455_pt1 | contig 15063 bp, 14 predicted proteins | sample MGYA00575354_ERZ1645192 | MGnify/ENA primary metagenome ERZ1645192 (study PRJEB40844, sample SAMN11349763) | freshwater sediment metagenome | isolation source: river sediment | host: Sediment | place: India: Faizupur Khadar , New Delhi | collected 2017-02-21 ... | reverse complement strand
CTTATGCGCTACCACTCAGAAACCTGATATTGGCCGAAAAGCTTGACAATACCACCATGGCCATTCCCTGCGCCTCCTGCTACCAACGCATGAAGGTAACCAAGACCCACCTCGACCATAACCCGGCACTGTCAAAGGATATCGCCACAACGATCGTTGACGAAGGGAGCTACCAGGGAAAAGTTGCCGTGAAATCAATGCTTCAATACTGCTATGAAGACATCGGACTGGAGGCCATCAAATCTAAAGTGACCCGGTCACTGGCCGGAATGAAACTGGCCTGTTATTATGGTTGTTTGTTGACCCGGCCAAAAGCCATTACCCAATTTGACTCGCCCGAATATCCTATGTCGATGGATCACATCGTAGAAGCCCTGGGCGCCAAAGCGACCGAGTTTGATTACAAAACGGAGTGTTGCGGTGCCTCCTTCAGCATTTCCAATACAGAGGTGGTGATCAGCCTTACCGGAAAAATTCTGGAAATGGCAAAAGAGAGCGGCGCCCACGCGCTCGTGGTAGCATGCCCGTTGTGCCAGTCAAACCTCGACATGCGGCAACCGCAAATTGAGAAACACAACGGGCAGAAGTACGATCTTCCTGTTTTCTATTTTACACAATTGATGGCTCTGGCTTTCGGGATGCCTGAAAAAGAGTTGATGTTCAAAAAACATATAGTACCGGTGGAGGGGGCTTTGGCCCAAATCGGGAAAATTGATCCGGAACCGGAAAAAGTCAAGAAACCTGTAAAAGCTGTTGAAGCGGAAAGCGAGGTAATATAATGGCCCGAGTAGGAGTATTCGTCTGTTTTTGCGGCGCCAACATCGCCGATTTTGTGGATGTCCCCGCGGTGGTTGAAGAAGCCAAACGCATCCGTGAGGTCAAATTTGCTATCCATTACAAGTATATGTGTTCAGACCCCGGGCAACAACAGATCCGGGATGCCATCGTCCAACACCGCTTGACCTCCATCGTCGTAGCGGCCTGCTCCCCGCGGATGCACGAGAAAACCTTCCGCAAAGCCCTGTCAGATGCCGGAATGAACCCCTACCTGCTGGAGGTGGCCAATATCCGGGAACACTCCTCCTGGGTCCATCAGAAAGATAAAAAAGCAGCTACTGAAAAAGCAGCCGACCTGGTCAGGATGGCAGTCGCCAAGTCCATTGCCAATGAACAACTTCACGAGATCTCAGTACCGGTTACCAAACGGGCACTGGTGATCGGAGGGGGAATCGCCGGTATACAGGCAGCCCTCGATATCGCCGACGCACGCATACCGGTGGTATTGGTTGAGAAAAGCCCTTCTATCGGGGGGAAAATGGCCCAATTAGACGAAACCTTCCCAACCCTCGACTGCTCCCAATGCATCCTGACCCCTAAGATGGTGGATGTGGCTTCCCACCCCTACATCGAACTGATCCCTTACTCAGAGGTGATCGAACTGGATGGTTTCGTGGGAAATTACAAAGCCAAAATCAGGAAAAAAGCTTCCTACGTGAATTTTAAGACCTGTACCGGTTGCGGCGCCTGCTGGCAGAAATGCCCGGTCAAGGTGCCCAATGAATACAACATGGGGCTGGATAAACGAAAAGCTATCTACACCCCGTTCCCGCAGGCAGTACCCAATAAACCGGTGATCGATGCCACCCATTGCACGATGCTCCTGAAAGGGAAATGTGGTATCTGCTCGAAAGTTTGTGAAAAAGGCTCGATCGATTACACGATGAAAGATGAGATCATCGAGCGGGAGATCGGGGCTGTGGTTGTGGCCACAGGATATGACCTCTGGGATCCCAAACCTTATGAAGAATATGGCGTCGGGCGTTTCAAGGACATCATCACCTCCCTTGAATTTGAACGGATGGTTTCTGCCAACGGACCTACCAACGGAGTTCCCGTGCGTCCATCCGACGGGAAAGTGCCGAAAAATGTCGTCTTCATCAAGTGTATCGGATCGCGCGATGAAGCAAAGGGCATCGAATATTGTTCGAAGATCTGCTGTATGTACACCACTAAACATACCATTCTTCTGCATCATAAGGTACCTGGTTCCCATTCCTATGTTTTTTATATGGATATCAGGGCTGCCGGAAAGGGCTATGAGGAGTTTGTAAAGAAAGCACAAGTCGATACTGCCGCTACCTACCTTCGGGGCCGGGTGTCGAAAATTTATAAGAAAGGCGATAAACTGATGGTCAGGGGTGAAGATGCCCAGATCGGTCAGGTGGTTGAGGTGGAGGCCGACATGGTCGTTCTGGCAACGGCAGTGATCCCCAACAAAGACAACCCGGATTTGGCACGGCTGTTGGGCGTTTCTTACGATAAATACGGTTATATGTCGGAGGCACATCCCAAACTGAGGCCGGTTGAGACAGCCAAAGCAGGGATCTTCCTGGCTGGTTGTACCCAGGCACCAAAAGATATTCCCGATACCGTTTCACAAGCTTCAGCATGTGCCGCCAAGGTCTGCGGACTTTTTTCGGGCGACACCATGAAAAAAGATCCCATGATCTCAACGGTAAACAATGAATATTGTTCAGGTTGCCAAAATTGCGTGAAAGTTTGTCCTTACGGCGCCATTGTCACCGAAGAAGTCCCCATGGGCCACGGTTCAAAGGAAATGCGGACCGTTGCAAAGATCAACGAGGGGGTATGCCAGGGATGCGGTTCCTGCGTCGCGATTTGTCGCAGCATGGCCATTACCCTGGCTGGCTTTACCGATCCTCAAATCATTAACGAGATAGTTTCAATCTGATGGAAGCAGCAGTAAATAATCAACTCGTAAGCATTGAAAAGCCTGAAATCGTTGCCCCTCCCGATTGGCAACCGGTGATCATCGGGATTCTATGCAATTGGTGTTCTTATGCCGGCAGTGATCTTACCGGTACCTCACGGATCCAGTACCCGCCCAACATCAGGATTATCCGGGTACCCTGTTCTTCACGGGTTGACCCCTGGTTTCTGATAAAATCGCTTCAAACCACGGCCGACGGCGTGCTTGTCTCGGGATGCCATCCGGGTGACTGTCATTACATCAGCGGAAATTATTACGCCCGGCGCCGTTTCCTGGTAACCAAAAAACTCCTTCATTTCACGGGGTTTCATGAAAACAGAATACAATTTTCCTGGGTTTCGGCGGCCGAAGGCCCCAAATTCGCAAAAGTGGTCGCTAAAGTGACAGAAGACATTAAAAAGCTGGGACCGCTGCATTTGTATAAAAAAGAAAACTTCGAAAAATAATGGACTACACGAACCAGATTCGGGAAATCGCCGCACGGCTGTTTTCCGAAAACAAGATCGATGTTTTTGTCGGTTACCGCATGACGGGATTTGATGAAAACCAGGTCCCGGTGCTTATCCGTGACCCGAAAGAGGTGCCCCGGCTGGTCTTCAACGACAAATCAGTGTTCAATCTGACCAACTACCTTAAACACGAGCACACTCGCGGAAAAAGGGTCGGATTGGTGGTCAAGGGTTGCGACAGCCGTTCGTTGCAATTGCTGCTGACTGAAAGCCAGGTAAAGCGCGATCGACTTTACGTGGTGGGAATTGCCTGCGAAGGGGTCGTGGATGATGCGGGTCAGAAGTATCAGAACTGTCAGGAGTGCGTCTTCCCGGATGCCGTTGTTTTCGATGAAATGTTGGGAACTCCGAAAGGTAACGGGCAATACCAGGTCAATGCCGATATAAGGGAACTGGCCTCCAAAGATCTGGTGGAACGGAGGGCTTACTTCGAAGAGGTGTTTGAAAATTGTATCCGGTGCAATGCTTGTCGTCACTCCTGCCCGATGTGTTACTGTGCCAAATGTTGCATCGATCAGGAGAGTTCGACCTTGTACAACGGAGCAAATACCACTTCCGCTGCTTTCCATGCTTTGATGACCTGGTCACTGCATCTGGCAGGCCGTTGTGTCGATTGCCGGAACTGTGAGAAAGCCTGCCCCAGTCATCTGCCCTTGCACCTGTTGCATAAATGGAATGAACAGGTGATCTACGAGAATTTCCAGGAACACCTGGCCGGAGTGCACGAAGGCGACCGGGGTGCTTTTTATAAATACAGCTTACAGGACCCTGATGATTTTATCATGTAATTTCCCTTCCCCTTATGAACACTGAGATATTTGTTACCGATAAAGCAGGACTGGCAACGTTTTATGAAGCGATCATTGCCAAACATGAAACCTATGCCCCTGTTGAGAAATTCGGAAAGTACGAATTCAAAAAGGTTTCAGCCCTGTCGGGTTGTGATCCCGACGCCCCCATCGCCACCACCATGAGCGCCAAGCCTTTGTTTTTCCCCCGTTCGGCCAAGATCATGAAGTACACGGCCGATGCTTCGGGAACCAAAGTCAGCGAAACCGATGAGGATCCTTTGTCGGCCCAACGGGTCATCCTGGGAATGAAACATTGCGATGCCCGCTCCCTCCAGGTGTTAGACAAGGTTTATAACTGGGATTTTATCGATACCGATTACCAGAAAAGACGCCGTAACACCGTGATCATCTCTGCCCGTTGTGATAAGGCAGATACCCATTGTTTTTGCACTTCCCTCGATTACAACGTGGAGCGCCTGGACGCAATGGATGTACTGATCGTGAACGGAGCAGATGGAAAAGTTTATATTGAACCCCGCACAGAAAAGGGGAAATCGTTTCTTGAAGGCGACCTGACACATCACATGACACACGTAAGGGATAACGAAGAGGCGGCAAAGGCCATGAAAAAGCAGTATGACGCTTTCGCGGGTTCTTTCCGGTTGAACATGGATTATAAAACTGTGAATGAGGGACTGTCAAAGATCTTCGATTCACCGCAATTTGAAAATGTTTCTGATAACTGCGTAGGTTGCAACACCTGTGCTTTTGTTTGTCCCACTTGTCATTGTTTCAAGATTTCCGACGAGAAGGTCAAAGATACGGGGGTCAGGTACAAAAGCTATGATTCGTGCAACAACGGCTATTTTACCTTAATGGCCGGCGGACACAATCCCCGGCCCGTCAAGTATCGTCGCTGGCGCCAGAGAGCTCTTCATAAATTTGTTTACTACAAAGAACGCTTTGGCGAGAACCTTTGCGTAGGTTGCGGAAAATGCACAAGAGCCTGCCCGGTGAACATCTCGATCTTTGAAGTGGTGAGTACTTTGCCTCATATAAATAACATTCAATAAAAAAACATGGAACAGTTATTAGTCCCGATGATGTGCCGGATCGACAAGGTGATCCAGGAAACCCCGGATATTCGTACCTACCGGCTCAAATTCAAGGAGGAGGGGATGATGGATCGATTCAACTGGCTTCCGGGTCAGTTTGTTGAGTTTTCGTTACTGGGTTCAGGGGAGTGTACTTTTTGTATTGCATCCTCTTCGACCCGGAAAGAGACGTTCGATTGTTCCATCAAACGTGCAGGAGTAGTGACGGCCGACATTCACACCGGGCTTGATGAAGGCGATGAGGTGGGTATTCGTGGTCCCTACGGCAACTGGTTTCCGTTAGAGGATCTGAAAGGGAAGAACCTGCTATTCGTAGGCGGGGGGATCGGTTTGGCGCCGCTTCGCTCATTGATCCAGTATTGCATCGACAACCGGAAGGATTATAAAGACTTCACGATCCTGTATGGTGCGCGTACCTCGGCCGACTTGTGCTACAAGGATGAGATTGCTGATTGGCGTAAAGATCCCTCTCTGAAGGTCATCCTCACCATCGATAAACCGGAAGAGACCTGGAAGGAAAACGTGGGGGTGGTACCGAAAATCCTGGAAGAGGTGGTCAAGCCGGTGGTTGAGAACACCAAGGTGATCACCTGCGGTCCTCCGATCATGATCAAATACACCCTCCTTTCGTTAGATAAACTCGGCTTTGCGCCGAAAGATGTGATCACTACGCTGGAAATGAAGATGCAGTGCGGCTTAGGAAAATGCGGTCGTTGCAACATCGGATCCACTTATGTTTGCAAGGATGGGCCGGTGTTTACGTATGAGCAATTGAAGAAGCTGCCGGATGAATTCTGAGAAACCTGAGATTGATATCTCCCCTGGTTGAAGACCAATTCCACCTGATCAGGATAGACCCTTAGGTCGCCTTTAAGAAGAAACCCCGGCCGATCATTGCTGGGCTGATGGCGGTGTCTGATGACCGCGCTTTCGCTTAACATAATAGCTCAGGATAAAAAGCCCTCCCGTGATCACAAATGGCAGGGTGATGCTGGCTATAATCCCAAGACTGAGCCAGAAGGAATGGTTATGATGGTAATTCCCGATAAAAACATAGGGGGTAAGCCCGAATCCGACAATGGCCAGGATGGATCCTCCGATCAATTCCCATTTCCATGCGATAATCAGAAGGATGATCAGGATAAAAGAAGGGATCAGGTGCATAAAAAAGCCCAGCCATTGTTGGGTGGCAGAAAGATTCGGGTCAAATGAATCGAGTGCGAAAAGACTGACAAACAAAATTGCCAAGATGCACAAAATACGCGGAAACCAGTGGATGATTTTCATGGGGTTCATTTTAGGAATTTCTCAAACCCTTCAGCATGGCTCCTCACCTCGAATTCGATCACATCGTAGCGGGCAACGCCATGGATCACATAGGGATCGGATTGCATGATCTCCAGCGCTGCCTCTTTTGAAGTTGTCTGCATCAGGATAAAGCCCCCTGTGCGTGGGATTTTCGGACCGGAACAGATGGCAATCCCTTTTTCATAAAGGGGTTTCAAAAAAGCCCGGTGCGCATCAAGGTGTTTGTCAACCTCTTCGATGGACTTCAGGTAAACGGAATGAACGGCGAACATGGTCTGTTTTTCCCTCAAAAATAGGAGAAATAACGATTGGTGAGATCCGAATTTTCAGACTGAAGCGAATCCTTCCCGATAGGGATCAACCCCCGATATACCCCCTCAACGCCTCCACGTACTTTTCAAAGGCTTCAAGGCCTTTTTCTGTCTTACGGCATACCGTACGAGGCATTTTGCCCCGGAAGGTCTTCATCACTTCAATGTACCCCGCTTCCCTGAGCTTGTCGATCTGTATGCTCAGGTTCCCGGCCGTGGCTCCGGTTTTCTCACGGATGAACACAAAATCTGCTTCATCGGAACCGATCAGAATCGACATGACAGCCAACCTTAACTGCGAATGCAACACCGGATCAAGTTCTTTAAACATGGCTGTGCTCCTTTTTATTTAAAAGATGGCCGGGAATGATGAATCCGAAAATTACGGAGATCAACAATACCATCTGCTGTATCATCAGGAGGTATGGATGGTGAAACGCGGCGATGAGCAGCAGGGTTGCGATCCAGCACACCCATCCGCCCGTCGCAAGAGGCCTGAACTGATAAGCCTTTCCGGAAACAAACAAGGCGAATCCGTAAAAACTGAGCATGAATGGCGTTACGAACGTCCAGGGAAACCACCTCAGGAACTCGTAGCCCGGTTCAATATCGGCAAACCCCGGGAGTACCAACACCGTCGAAATCAACATGCCGGCAAGAACCGTGATAATTGAGATCGTGAAGGCGGTCCAGACAAAATCCATGATTTTCTCAATATAGGTCTTGACGAGTTGTTGCTGCCCCATCTTTCGGATCAACCGGATATGGAAAGGGGTTCCCAATGCCATAAGGGCATAGAGAAAATAGGCATAATAACGCGTATCACCCGGGAGGATTAGCAACAGGATGAAAATGACCAGACTAATCCCCGCAACCAGGTAGCCCCAGAGGAGAAATACATTGCCCAGCCCTTTTTGAAGGTTGTTCTTGGCCGAATTGATCATTCTGCCGATCAACTCAAGGCTCTCTTTTTCCGATAGTAATGGTTCCATGATTAATATTTTAAAGTATTTCACAAATATAAACTTATTTATAGTATAAACCTAATGTTTTACATTATTTGTATTCAGTCTAAATTATATTTATATCTTTGTCTCCGTAAACGAACTGACCTTTGATATGAAAAAAAATATAATCATATTCTTTCTGCTCCTCTTTTTTTCGGCCCGCGCACAAGTCATGGTAAGCTGGGTAGATTATCCGGGGGGTGTGGCAGTTACATCCGATGCCACAGACAATGTCTATACCGCTAATTGGGATTACAATCCGGGAGGAGATATCACCTTGACGAAAAGAGATGCCCAGGGAGAGATTTTATGGGAAGAATCCTTTGATAACACCGACAATTCACGGCACGAAACGGCCACCTGGGTTGAGACAGATGGCTCCGGCAACATCATCGTCTCGGGGACCATTCGTTCAGGGTTCTCGAATCCGGTCAATGCTGCAAGCATACTAATGAAATATGATCCATCAGGAAATCTGATGTGGAGGGTTGTCTATGAAAGCGATTTTGATGGTTCCTCAACTGTAAAGTGCCTGGTCGATCCCTCCGGCAACATCTATGTATTGGGTTTTGGAACCAGTGGAACAGGAATGGTGGCCAAGGTTAAGAAGTTCACCCCGGAAGGAGTGCCTCTTTGGACTTACCTTGACAATGACGGGATCGGGCGACCCGTCAATTTCAAATTCACCCCCGATGGCGGGATGGTGATCATTGGGCGGGCCATTTTGGGGAGCATCAATGGTTATGCAAAAATTGACCTGGACGGAAACGTACTCTGGAGCTACCCCGGCGTTAACAGCCTGACGGTCGGAGATGCGGCCGGAGATGCTTACGGAAACAGTTATCTTATTCATGGGGAGTATGTTCCGGTTAATGCGGGAAGCGTCATAAAGAAATTGTCTCCTTCCGGATCGGTGATATGGGAACAGACCAACGCTATGGCAGGCCTGCGCGTTGAAGTCGGGACCGACAACCATCCTGTGATCAGCGGGTATCCCAACGCGGGATCGTTTGGTGCAGCCTTCATGAAATATGATGACAATGGGGCGGTGTTGTGGGAAAACCTTGATGCAGATGGTCCGGGGTTAATGCTGCTGGCTCATTCACAGATGAGGCTTGACGCAACGAACGCTGCTTACCTGGCAGCCGGCGCCATGTTCTCCATGGCCGTGTGCAAGGTCAACAGCGACGGCACCTCCGCCTGGACCGCTACCCCATCAGGCAGCTATGCCAATGCCATTGACTTCGGAAACGGCGATTCGAGCATCCTGGTGACAGGGAGTACCACCGCCAGGCTTGTTCAGGCTGGTACGGTCACTGCCGTTAACAAGATGGATGATCCGGGGTTTAAGGTTTATCCGAATCCGGTAAAAGAGGGCAAATTTACCCTTGAGATGAATCATTCTTTGTCAAAAGGGGCTGAATTGCACATCTATTCTGTAATGGGTCAGAAAGTCGGTTGGACACCATTGCAGGAGCGTAAAAATACTATCAGCACTGAAGGGCTCAGAAAAGGCTTGTACCTGCTTGAAATCCGGACAGATAACGACCCTCCAAAAACCGCTCAAATCCTGATCAACGACTGACCTGACCCGGGGTTACAGGTGACGAGGTCAGCATTTCCTTTTTCTCCTTACCTGATAAGGGCTTTGAGATATTCAAAGGTATCTGGAGTACCGGTGATCCTTGCCGTATGATTGTCGACAACAACCATCACCGGGGTGGCAAGGACAAAATAATCGATGGCCACTTTGCTGTTAACTCCTCCCGGGGCATGAAGGTGTTTCCAACCCGTGAGCCCGCTTTTTTTCTTTTCCAGGGCTTTCAGTTCCTCTTCCGTTTCATCCAGGCTTATCGCGACAACCGTGATTTTGTCTTTCACGGCGGGATCCATCGACCAGGGATAGATTTTTTCGACCATTTCGACACAATGGCTGCAGCCGGCCGACCAGAAAAGGAGAAGGGTGTAAGGGGTCTCCGGGTTAAAAGTACTCAGCAGAAACGTCTTGCCCTCGCTGTCTTTCATTGAGATTTCAGGGGCGGGTCTGCCCGGGACCAGTGTTTCCATACCTTTCAGTCTGCGGTTGATTTCCATCCGTTTATTTGTGAGACAATCGGGATCGTTAAGGTAGGGCTCAAGCACTTTCATGCCCGCGTTGATTCCGTTGGTTTCATATCCGCGGTAAAAATAATCAACCATCCATCCATAGACCTGTGGATTGCCTTTCTTTGCTTTTTCAATGGCCCTGAAGCCTGCCAGCGAAAAAAGGGAGTCGCGTAAAGACAGAGAGGTTGCCATGCGACCATACAAATTCACATAGTTATCCATCCATTGACCCATCCTGGCGGTTCGAATAACCATCGGATTGCTGAAGTCCATCTCATCAAAGTAGTGATCAATGAGATGGCTAAGTCGATCCTGTTCTGATCCCTCCCATCGGGTTGGCGGGATGTAATGGAAAAGATAGAGTGTGCTGACAAACAAGGTTTCATCCCTCCCGATGCATTCATTGATCCACTGATTGTAAGATTTTCTGCGTTTTTCATACTCCCTGATACACTCATTGAAAAGGTTTGAGCCTGAATCGTCATAACGAAGCAGAAGGTTCTGCAGGAGCGAAATCTTCTCCAATTGCTCAGCGCTTTGGGAGGAAAAATCCATGAATGCTGAATTTTCTTTCTCTCCTTCCTGAAACCATGTGCTGTCGTTGTTGTTGCAATATTGTGGTTGCACAAACAGTTCCCAGCCCTGGTCAGCAATGAAACAACTTTTTTCGGAAGGATAGGAAGTACTCCCCGGATTTTCCTTGTAATCAAAACGCAGCACGAACTCTCCCGGAAGGTATTGTCGGGGAACCCGCAAGGTCGTCTTCTCTCCGTTTCGAATGCCATTGACCTCGATGATGGGCTTGAACAGCCTTGCCTGGTTCAGCGCCAATAAACTGATCTTGCTTTCATCCACACCACGAAGATGAATCACAACATCGACCTCATTCGACTGTGCGCCCAGTTTTGTCGGGAACCAGAAGATCGCCAAAATGGCGGTCAACAAAACAGATTGAATCCTGAATATTCTTGTCATTTCTGTTCAAAGAAGTGCTTAAACATGACAGCTATCGGATGCTGACTCAATCCCTCTTTAGGACCACCAAGATAATTCATTTTTAATACAACCCATACAATTCAGCGCGACATTCTCACAAAACAAATCCTCTTTCCGCGAAAAACTTGACTTTTGACTTTTAATGGTTTATCTTGGTACCAACAATTTCCTGGAATTATTCCATAACCTATTCAAAACCACAGACCATGAAAAAACGATCAGGTTTCCTGCTTATACTATTGTTTTTCTGTAAATTATTGTTTTCACAGATAGGAATTAACAGTGAAGGGACACCGCCTGACGGTTCAGCAATGCTGGATGTCCGATCTACAACAAAGGGTTTTCTCCCCCCCAGGATGACCATGGCGCAAAGAGATGCCATCCAAAATCCGGCTGAAGGACTGGTCGTTTTCTGTACTGATTGTGATTATGGTAACATTGGCGCCGTGACAATTTACGCCAATGGCAACTGGAAAATTATGTACGCTTATTGTTTGGTTTATGCGCCTGAAGAAGGGGTGCATGTTCCTACGGTCACGCGGATCTTGTGGAAATGGAGTCCGGCGGAATACGCGGCAGGCTACAAATGGAATTACTATGACAATTATTCGACGGCGATTGATGTCGGAATGAATACAAGTTATGAGGATACGGGATTGGTATGCGGAATCTATTACAATGCTTATGTATGGGCTTATAACGTATGTGGCGACTGGAGTGTGTCGACGCCACTTTCGCAAGCCACATTGCCCATCCCGATTGATTCGCCGACACAGGGAACACATATTCCCTACGAAGACGGAATCTTATGGAAATGGAATGCCGTTGAGGGCGCCACCGGGTATAAATGGAATTATATTGATGATTATGCAACAGCCTATGACCGGGGAACCGACCTCCAGCTTTACGAGTCGGATTTGTACTGTAACCTGGTATACAACAGTTATGTATGGGCCTACAGCGATTGCGGAGTTTCCGCTCCTGTATTGCTTACCCAGTTAACCCTTCCCTGTTTCGCATGTGGCTCTCCTTTCACGGTCTACCACCATGTCGGATCTGTGGCTCCCATGACCAAAACAGTTTCTTATGGCACGGCAACCGGTATTCCCGGAGAAACTTCAAAATGCTGGATCACCAGTAATCTGGGAGCAGATCACCAGGCCACTTCGGTGAGCGACCCGACGGAGGCTTCGGGAGGCTGGTATTGGCAATTCAACCTTAAACGGGGATATATGTTTTATGGTACGACGCTGACTCCTTCCTGGCAGTTCAGCGCTCTTTCACAGGTTACAGACTGGTTGCCCGCGAATGATCCGTGTTCATGGGAATTAGGTGGTGGCTGGAGGATTCCGACCTATGATGAATGGCATAACGTTTTTACCGCGGGCGGGTGGAGTGATTGGACAGGCCCGTGGACTTCCGCGCTGAAATTGCATGCCGCGGGGTATCTCAGTTCAGTGGATGGTTATTTGTATGAGCCGGGATTCAGCGGCACCTACTGGAGCAGTTCGAGGAACACTGCAGATTGGGGCGAGACTTTAGAGTTTACTTCAAGTTATGCGAGAATTTACAGTTGGGAGATGGCCTATGGATATTCGGTACGCTGCATCAGTGATCCTGATAAAAAAGCCGTATCGCCCAAACCGGAAAAACCGTTACGGGGAAAAATAAGTAAAACAGTCACTAAATAAACAAAAGACCATGAAAAATTTGACTTTTTTCATTCTCTCCCTGTTATACTTCCATGGTTTGTTGTTTTCCCAGGTCTCAGTTACCCGGGATGGATCAGAACCTGACGGAACAGCCATGATGGATGTAAAATCGGAGCAATCGGGTTTCCTGCCTCCACGGATGAACAAAGTACAACGTGATGCAATTGCTGCTCCCCAGGACGGTTTGATGGTTTTCTGCACTGACTGTAATTATAACAATTCCGGAGCCCTTTCAGTATTCTATCAGGGCCACTGGCGCCTTCTGCAAGCCTATTGCCCGATTCCCGACTCACCCACAGAAGGCACCCATACCACGACTGCCACGCAAATCATCTGGAACTGGATTGCAGTCCCAGGAGCCCTTGGTTATAAGTGGAACAACGTCAATGATTTCAGCACTGCAACAGACCTGCTGACCAGCACCTCCTATACCGAATCCAATTTGCCCCCCGGCCCGCACACCTGTTACGTTTGGGCTTATAATAATTGTGGTGTTTCGATGGCGGCCATCTTCACAAAAAAAATCCCATTCATGATCGGCCAGCATTATGGCGGAGGGATCATTTTTTATATTGATGGCACCGGGGAACATGGGATTGTCGCTTATCCGGTTGATCATGGCGTTTTCCAGTGGGGCTGCGGTGGTGAATATGGCATTACCATCGGGGGTACTGTCTGGGATATCGGAGCAGGTGATGCCAACACCCTTCGCATTGTCAACGGATGCCAGCAACTAAACATCGCCGCACGGATCTGTTATGATTTTGTTGAAGGAGATTATGATGACTGGTTCTTACCCTCAATGGGCGAATTGTACCTGATGTACCAGCTACGCAATGTCATTGGCGGATTTGTCGAAACTTCGTCCTACTACAGTTCCACGGAGTTCGGCTATTCAGCCGCCTTTGGCATCTATATGACCGGGACAGCCATCGAACCAACCACTTTCCCCAAATGGCAGGGGAAATTTGTGCGGGCCGTCAGGAAATTCTAATTTTAACCCCCTACTTATGAGTACCGAAAACAAATCCATTCACGAATTTGATTTTAATCTGATCTGTGAATATTTTTCAAGTATTGAACGACAAGGGCCGGGCAGTCCGGAGGTAACCGTTAAAGCCCTGGGTTTTATTGATCATCTGGCCGGCGACAGCAAAATAGCAGATATCGGATGCGGGACAGGAGGACAGACAATGGTTTTAGCGGAGCACACGACAGGGCACATCACCGGGATTGATCTGTTCCCCGTTTTTATAGATTTGTTCAACCAGAATGTGCGCAGGAACAATTTCCAGAAAAGGGTGAGTGGTATTGTCGGATCGATGGAAAACCTTCCTTTTCAAAATGAGGCATTGGATCTTATCTGGTCTGAAGGAGCCATTTACAATATCGGTTTTAAACGGGGTTTGAAAGAGTGGAAGCAATTTCTCAAACCGGGAGGTTATCTTGCTGTTACTGAAGCATCGTGGTTTACCGATGAACGACCGGACGAAATCACCGCATTTTGGCGGGATGCGTATCCTGAAATTGACACCATTCCCAATAAGATAGGGATAATGCAGAAAACCGGGTACATCCCTGTGGCGAGTTTTATCTTGCCTGAAAACTGTTGGACTGAACATTTTTATGATCACCAGACAGAAGCACAGAAAAAATTCCTGGACAAATACAAAGGTAATCAGACAGCCGAAGAACTTGTCGCCAATCAACGACATGAAGCGCAATTATATGCCAGGTACAAAGCGTTTTACGGTTATGTCTTTTATATCGGAAAGAAGATCTGAAGAGTTTTTATAATACTTCCTGTCTCTCTTTTGTATGGCTGCAACCCTGTTCCGGAAAGCATATTTACGGAGAAAGATTTTCATAAAAGATGATGCGATAAAAAAATCCCCACCGCGATTGGTGAGGATTTTTTTTGAAGCGGGTTTTTTCCCTAATTGATACTCACAATATTAAATTTAAAGGGCAGGGGTCCACTTGAAATGATAGTCACTAATTTCCCGACTTCACTTCTTGAAAAGCCACCCCCGGTCAATGAAATCATTCCATGCGAAATGGGTTCCATTATCTGTGGGGCAGCATATTCTTTGCCATCTATAACAAAGGCGACAGGTTTATTCATGTTTCTGGTCGTGATATTCTCCCAAACCTTCCACTTATTTTCATTCAAGGTGATACAAAGTGCAGGGTGTTTCGGGTCGTCAAAGTTTGCCACGACTTGTAAAAGGTTCTCCCGGTCCAAATTCAGAATGGTGTCGGCTTTAAAACTCACATTCCCCTGAGTCAATAGAATTTCCGATAAAGTAGCTTTTGAAATGGTATCTCCGACGATAATGACTAATTCAGATTTTGCATTATTCTGTACGATCTGAACATCATGGAGATTCATACAGGTTAATCTTCGCATCAGAACC
>ERZ1645192.2540-NODE-2540-length-15064-cov-6.328470_pt1 | contig 15064 bp, 18 predicted proteins | sample MGYA00575354_ERZ1645192 | MGnify/ENA primary metagenome ERZ1645192 (study PRJEB40844, sample SAMN11349763) | freshwater sediment metagenome | isolation source: river sediment | host: Sediment | place: India: Faizupur Khadar , New Delhi | collected 2017-02-21 ... | reverse complement strand
GAGATCCAGATCCCCTTCACCGACCCCCTGGCCGACGGCCCGACCATCATGCGCGCCAACCAGGCGGCACTTGATGTCGGCGTCACGCCCGGGCATTGCTTCGAGCTGTGCTCGGCGCTGTCCAGCGAGTTGCCTGATGTCGGATTCATGTTCATGACCTACGCCAACATCCCCTTTGCCATGGGCATGGAGCGATTCCTGCACCAGGCTGCGGCCAGCGGGGCCAGCGGCGTCATCCTGCCAGACCTGCCCTGGGACGAAACGGACGGGGATTATGCAGGCGCCGCACGCCAGCACGGTCTGCACCCTGTCATGGTCATCTCGCCGGACACCGTGGGTCCGCGGCTGGACGCGGTTTTACGCCGCGCCTCGGGCCTCCTGTACACGACGCTCAAGGTCGGCATCACCGGCGCCGGGTCCAGCATTGGCCAAGCCGGGGTGGACTATGTGCGCAATCTGAAAAACAAGGCCGGTTTGCCCATCGCCGCTGGATTCGGTATCTCCAGGCCGGAGCACGTGCGAATGCTTTCCGGTCTGGCCGACGTGGCCGTGGTCGGCAGCCATATCATCAACCTGCTGGATCGCCAGGGCATGAGCGGCGTGGAGGATTTCCTGGTGGCCTGCGGCCGGCAGGGATGACTTGGCTCTCTTCAGATCTGGTTGGCAGAAGAATCCTAAGGCGGGGATCCAGGCCTTCCCCCCTTTGGACGTTCCTCCACCCTGTTCGGCCCATGCGCACAGCAAATTTCCAATTTTGCAAATCACGTCCACCAACAAGACAACCGCCCTTCACTTTGGTAGCAAAGTAAAAAAACATCGCCCCTGTGGAGGACAGTCATGCCAGATTTTCCCATTTTCAACTGCAAGAATTCCGACGATGTGGTGAAGGCCGTGCGCGAACACAAGATAGAGCTGGTCCAGTTCTGGTTTGTGGATGTGCTTGGAACCCTGAAGAGTTTCCAGGTCCTGCCTGGCGAGTTGGAAGCCGCCTTCGAAGAGGGCATGGGTTTTGATGGATCATCCCTGGAGGGCTTTTGCAGAATTGAAGAAAGTGACATGATTGCCGTGCCTGACCCGGCCACGTTCCAGCTTGTGACATGGAAACCCACTGCCGCCCCCATGGCCCGCATGTTCTGCGACATCCTGGAACCAAGCGGGGCCCCCTTTGCCGGCGATAGCCGCCATTGCCTGAAGCGGAACCTGCAGGCCGCCGCATCCAAAGGGTACTCCTTCTATGTCGGACCAGAATTGGAATTCTTTCTGTTCGAAAGCGCAGCCTCTCCCAAACCCTTGGACCCTGGTGGGTATTTCGACGCGCCCCCGCTGGACCTGGCCGGGGAAATCCGCCGCGAAATCATTTCCTGCTTGCGTTCCATGGGTGTCCACGTGGAGTATGGCCACCATGAGGTCGCACCCAGCCAGCACGAGCTGGCTCTGCGCTATGCCGACGCCCTCAGAATGGCCGACACAGCCATCACTTATCGGGTGGTGGTCAAGGAGATCGCCCGCCAGAACGGCTGCTACGCGACCTTCATGCCCAAACCCCTGTATGGCGAGAATGGCAGCGGCATGCATGTGCACCAGTCCCTGTTCAAGAACGGCCGCAACCTCTTCTACGATGCCGACGGGGAACACCAGCTGAGCCGCGAGGCCAAGTCCTACATTGCCGGACTGCTCAGCCACTGCAAGGAATTCACCGCCGTGACCAACCAGTGGGTCAATTCCTACAAGCGCTTGGTGCCTGGCTTCGAGGCCCCGACCAACATCGCCTGGGCCAGGCGCAACCGCTCCACTTTGGTCCGTGTGCCCATGTACAAGCCTGGCAAGGAAGCGGCCACCCGCGTGGAATTGCGCTCCCCGGATCCGGCCTGCAATCCCTACCTGGCCTTTGCCTGCATGCTCGCAGCCGGTCTCAAGGGTATTGAGGACAACTACGCCCTGACGGCTCCCGTGGAAGAGGACATCTACACGATGACCGCCAGCCAGCGTCGGGATCGCGGCATCGACAGTCTGCCTGGCAGCCTGGAGCGTGCCCTGGAGGCCATGGAAGGCAGCACCCTGGTCCGCGAAGCCCTGGGCGGGCATATCTTCAGCAAGTTCCTGGACAACAAACGCGTGGAATGGGACCAATACCGTTCGCAGGTCACGAATTACGAGCTGGAACGGTACCTGCCGCGGCTGTAGACTTCTGCATTGCGCCTGCCCTGCTGCGGGCATCGGATACGGAACGCCGTGCGGAAAAAACTCTGCAGCCGGTGAAGAGAACAGGAAGCCATGTATCTGACAGCCATGACCCACCGGAATGAACTCTTCGACCTGACCCTGCGATGGATGAACGACGACTTCCATCCAGACGATGGGGAGAAGATAACCCGCATATTTGTGTACGAAAGCGCCATCTCGGCCATCGTCATGGAACGGATTCTTCAATTTCTGTCGGAATTCATGGGCCATCCCCTGCAGATGGAGCGGGTGCGCCTCAAGCATGAACTCCGTGAGCGCATCATCTCCTGCCTCCCTGTTCGGAATTCCCGCACGGATGAACTGGCCGGGCATTTTCTCAAAAACCCAACGTATTTTTTCCCTTATCTGCCCATCGACGCCACCGTCATTACCGACAGTGCGGCCCGCCTGGTGGCCATCGGCCGCATCAAGCGGCTGACCCGCATTGCCGAAAAGGTGTCCTTCCGTCTGGTCGAAGCCCTTTTCAAGGAAATTCAGTCCAAGGCCCGCCAGCTCGCCACTCAGCGGGCTGCCGCAGCAGGGGTGGCCCTGGACACTTTTGTCAGTTCCGAGGCAACCATGCAGCACGATTTTATCGAAGCCGAAGATGCCGTTGCCCGGAGCTTCATGGACAAGACCATCCGCATTGCCCCTGCCGATCTGACCATCAACGATATTCTCGGCTTCAAAATCATTGCCCCGCAGACGACCCTTGACCGCCTGCCGGCAATTCTGGGCGATGAACCCGGGATGACTGTGGTGGAAATTGAACGGCACAGCGGAGACTACAACGCGGTCAACCTGCTGCTGGACATCAGCCTGCCATCGGCGGATGTGGTGACGGCCCGTCTGAGGGACCTGGACTGGGACATCGCGCGGAAACGCGGACTCAACCCCAGCGATATTCGAAACAATATTGGCCGTTATGTAGGCGACGGCGCGCCCTCTATCCGGCTTGAGCTCATCCTGACCACCCCTGAAGAACTCATGGAGTCGGAATTCGGACGCTCCCTGCATGAACTCAGGGTGCTGCGGCTGCGGCAGAGACAGCGGTACTCCGGGCCCCTCGGCCAAAACGCAGCGTATCTGATCGAATATCTGCTCACCCTCGCAGCGTCGCCGACAGTCTCCATCCCGGAAATACCCATCAAGATGTACGGACGCTATCTGCCTGAAGAAATCTCGACCTTGAAGTCCTCCCTTCATGGCAGTGTTCTTGACGACGGCCTCCTCGGCACGTTCTGCCTGCAACAGGACTGCCCGACGCTGTTCAACGTGCCGCCCGGCGGTTCCTGAACGCCGCGGAGGCGGTCATGCCGGCTCCCGCAAGGCTTCGAAGCCTGCGATCACGTCGAAGAGTTCCGCATCGATCCCGTCCTGACGCAATCGATGAAAGTCAGCGGACAGGCTGAACACCAATTCGTCAATGTTCTTTTCCGCCCTTTGCATGGCTGCCAAACGGCTCGCGTTTTCACCGGCCAGCGACTCGGCGCAGGCCCGGAAAAGGGACACGAAGACGTGTTCACGCGCCAGTGCGCGCAAGGTGCGGTCGGGATCCCCGGCCAGCTCCGGCAGGACCTTCGTCGGCCAGGCCAGTTCGCCGAACCGACGCCGCCAGAAGGCATCCAGCGGAAGCAGCTGCAGATGCCGCGGTGAGCAGTGCGTGCCAGCGGCATGGCAGTTGTAGAACAGGTGCACCTCCGCCTCCTCGAACCCGAGCCTTTCCTCGATTTCGTTGAGAATGCCTCCAATCAGCGGGGAAATCGCCTCGACGGTGTTTGGCGCCGGAAACACTCCCGCGGGAACGATTCCCGCCTCCCGCAAACGCTCGCAAGCCAGCTCCCCCATGCCCCATACGGCCGGCTCCCGTCCCATGCCCGATATGAACCGGCCGGCATGTTCAGCGACAACCTCGTTGAACTGCCCCACCAGTCCCTGATCGGAGCCGAAAACGATCACGCCGACACGCGACGGCCTCCCGGACGCGCCCAAGGCCGCATTCCCGCCCCCCTTCCCGGATTCGCGCAGCGCGAGCCCGAGCCCCAGGCTCGCGCTGCGTGCATAATCCGCCAACGCCCGGACCGCCTGCTCGTAGCGGACGATATTGGACGAGGCCATGGCCTTCATGGCCCGCACCACGGAATGCAGATCCTGGGCGCTGCGGATCTTGCGCCGCAGCCCGACGATGGTCTCGCTCACGGCTCGGCCACCTCCGATTCCGCCAGCGCCTGACGGACCAGGTCCAGCAGCACGACCCGGTCCTCGTCCCCAAGCAGCCCCTTGTCCAGGCGCACGGCCATGTCCGCGGGCACGCGCCCGACAGCCAGGCGCACGACCCGCTCGGCCTCGGCCATCCGGTCCAGGGGAACCGTGCGAAACAGGCCCGAGGTCAGGGACAGGAGCACGGCCAGCTGTTCAGACATCGACGACGGGTCGAATTCCGACTGCCGGAGGCAGGCCCGGATACGCCGGCCGTGCTCGATGGTCTCGCGGCTGGCGTCGTCCAGTCTGGCCCCGAAGCGGACAAATGTCTCCAGTTCCTCGAACTGGGCGTAGGCCAGCTTGAGGTCGCCGGCCACGACCCGGTATGCCTCGTGCTGGGCCTTGCCGCCGACCCGCGAGACCGACTTGCCGACGTCCACCGCCGGCAGCACGCCCAGGTGGAACAGGGCGGGCGAGAGATAGATCTGCCCGTCGGTGATGGATATGAGGTTGGTGGGGATGTAGGCGGCCATGTTCTGGGCCTCGGTCTCGATGATGGGCAAGGCCGTGAGGGAGCCGCCCCCGCGCTCGGGCCGCAGGCGTGTGGCCCGCTCCAGGAGCCGGGAATGAATGTAGAAAATGTCGCCGGGATAAGCCTCCCGACCGGGAGGGCGGCGCAGGAGCAGCGACAGCTCGCGATAGGCCCGGGCGTGATGGGTCAGGTCGTCGTAGACGATGAGCACATCCCTGCCCTGCTCCATGAAATGCTCGGCGATGCTGGTGGCCGCGTAAGGTGCGATGTAGGACAGGCCCGGCGAGTCGCCACCTTCGGTCACGACCACCACCGTGTGTCCCATGGCCCCCTTTTCCCGGAACGTTGCCACCGCCCTGGCCGTGGCCGCGGCGCGCTGCCCGATAGCGCAGTAGACGCAGACGACGTCCTTGCCTTGCTGGTTGAGGATGGCGCCCATGGCGATGGCCGACTTTCCGATCTGACGGTCGCCCAGGATCAGTTCGCGCTGACCGCGGCCGATGGGGATGAGGGCGTCGATGACCTTGATGCCGGTCAGGAGCGGTTCCGTCACGGGGGCGCGGTCCATGATGGCCGGGGCGGGACGCTCGATGGGCAGGCGCCGGGCAGGGACGACCGGGCCCAGGCCGTCAAGGGGCCGGCCCAGGGGATCGACGACCCGACCGAGAAGCGACTCGCCCACGGGCACATCCATGACCCGCCCCGTCCGTTCCACGGTGTCCCCCGCCCGCAGATGTGCGTGGTCACCGAGGAGGACCACGCCGATCTCGCCCGCGTCCACGTTGAAGGCGATGCCGAAAACCCGTCCCGGAAAGGACAGCAACTCTTCGAACTCCACCCCAGGAAGCCCGGACACCCGCGCGATGCCCGAGGAGACGCTGGCGACGCTGCCGATCTCCCGCGCAGCATGCGTCGGGACAAAACCTTCACGAGCCTTCCGCAGGTTCAGAAAGGTTCTGTCCAGAACACCGTGAAGGGAGCAGATCGTCATGCCTCCTTCCCCTCCTCCGATTCGGCTCCCGAGGCTTCCCCGGCAAGAAGCTCGTCCATGCCCTTCTGCATCTGGGCCAGATATTCCTCGATGCTCCAGGAAATCCGTCGGTTCGCGCTCAGGACCTCGATGCCGCCGATGAGGTCCGGTCCGGTTTCAAAGCGCACCTCCCCGCACCCGCCCAGGATCTCGTCAAACGCGGCACGGACGACGGCCCTGCTTGCATCGGACAGTTCAAAGGCGCTGCGCACCCGTAGCGGCCCGGACTCCGCATCCGAGGCCAGGTCGGAACGCGAGGGGCCTTCCAGAGTGCGCAGCCGCTCCGCGAAGACCAAACTCGCGCGTTCGTCGAGTCCCGCCCCGGCCAGGTCGCCCAGGGTCTTCCGGACGATGGCGAAGGTTTCGTCTCGCGTCCGCCGGGCGATCTCGTCGAGGAGACAGACCCGTTCCCGCTTCAGGGCCTCGTTCTGCCTGACCCGCAAGGATTCGGCCTCCTCCCTCGCCTGGCTCAGGAGGTTCTGCCGCTCGTCCCTGGCCTCGTCCCGGGCCGCCGCCAAAATCTTCTCGCGGCTGTGTTCCAGAGCCTCCTTGCGGCGCTCGTACTCCTCCCGCTCCTTGCCAGCCTCGGCCTTCATCCGCTCGGCATCGGCCAGTTCCCCGGCGATGCGCCCCTCGCGCGCGTCGATGGCGTCGAGGATCGGCTTGTACAGGAACCGCTTCATGAGCCACACCAGGACGAGGAAATTGACGACCTGCGCGCCGACGGTGAACCAGTCGATGAGCATGGCTACTGCCCCGCGGCCTGGCCGATGGCGTGCGTCCAGAACGGGTTGGCGAAGAGCAGGATCATGGACAGCACGAAGCAGTAGATGGCCGTGGACTCGATCATGGCCACGCCGACGAAGAGGGTCCGGGTGATGGTCACCGAGGCATCGGGCTGCTGGGCCAAGGCGCTCAGGGCGGTCGAAACGGCCCGGCCCTCGCCGAAGGCCGGCCCCAGGCAGCCGATGCCGGTGGTCAGTCCGGCGGTGATGATGGAGGCCACCGCGATGATGGTCGTGCTTTCCATGTTTTCTCCTGTGCATTCAGCCGGTTGGGTTGTTTCGAGCCGAGACGGCGGTCGCGGCCGCGATGTAGACCGTGGCCAGGATGAAGAAAATGTAGGCCTGGATCATGCCGGTCAGAAGCCCCAGGGCGGTCATGACGATGGGGAAGAAGAACGGCGTGACGATCAGCAGGATGCCGGCGATCATGGCCCCGCTCATCATGTTGCCGAACAGGCGCACGGCCAGGGCCAGGGTGCGCGAGATCTCGCCGATGACGTTGAAGGGCAGCATGAACACGGTGGGCTCGGCATACGAGGCGAGGTAGCTCCGCAGCCCCCGCTGGCGGATGCCGTAGAGGGGCACGGCCACAAAGACGCACAGGGCCAGGGCCGTGGTGGTCGAGAGGGACGCTGTGGGCGACTCGTACCCCGGGATGACGGAGCAGAGGCTGGCCGTGGCCACGAACAGGAACAGGGTGCCCAGGAAGCCGATGTACGTCCTGGCGCTCACGATGCCGACCTCGATGATCTGCCTCTCCAGGGCCGTAACCACGATCTCCAGCAGATTCTGCCAGCGGGAGCGCTCCATCCCCGTGGACAACTTGCGCGTGACCAGGACCGCGACCAGCGTCATGACCAGCATGAGCCCCCAGGTGAACGCCACCGTCGCGTTGACCTTGAAGAAGCCTGACTGCCACAGGATGATCGCGTCGGGACTGATGCGCATCACGCGCCTCCGCTCAACTGGCGCCTGGTCCAACGGGTGGACGCCAGCCGCACGATGAAAAACCCTGCCAGACAGGCCGTCAGGGGCTGCCAGCGCCCGCCCGACACGGCGTAGAAACCGGCCAGGGTGAGCGCGGTGCGGACCACGAAGCTGCCCAGGAACCAGAGCGCCGGACGCCTCGAAGCCAGCCCCTTCCGCGAGGTCCACCACAGGCCGCCGAAGAAAAAGGCCCCAAGGCCAATGCCGGCGATCAGGGCCGCCAACAGCTCACTCGTTCCCGTCATGCTCCTGCTCCTCGTGGATGGCCCGGTCCTCCTTGGCCACCCAGTACCATGCGTTCCAGCAGCCCAGGAAAAGTCCCGCAGCCAGAAGCGCCAGGGTCCAGGACCGGCCGCCCGGATAGTGCCGGTCGAGCCACCAGCCCAGCAGCGCCCCGAGAATGGTCGGGATGCTGACGGACCATCCGATGAGGCCCATCATGCCCAGCCCGAACCAGACCGCGCTGCCGGCATGGCGCCTGGCCCGCAGCTTGCGGTCCGCCTTGGCGCCGATTTCCCGCCCCAGCTTGCCGCCCTGCGGCGCCATGCCGTCATTCATGGCGGAACCTGGCCATGCGGCGGATGAAGCCGCTCTCCATCCTTGCCAGTGCCCGACGCACGCTTTCCTCCTCCTCGTTCAGGTGCACGAACTCCTCCTCCACCGTCTTGCGCAGCAGCCCCAGGTCCCGGCCGGAGATGGCGTTGCGCACCGCGACCACCACCTCGGCCCCCGTCTTGACCAGCACCCCTTCATCCACGGCGGCGAACATCTCCCCGCCCTCCCCTGATTCGTAGACCAGAATGCCCGGGGCCAGGGCTGCGACGCAATCGCGCCTGCGGGGCAGGATGCCGAAGGAGCCGTCGCGCCCCTCGGCCACGATGCGGGCCACACCCGATACATCGGTGAACACCCGAAAGGGGAGAAGGATCCTGAGGCGCATGTTCCTCATGCGTGAACCCCTCTCCTCGCCGCCTTATCCATGGCCTCGCCCACGGAACCGATCATGTACAGGGCGCTTTCGGGGTAATCGCGAAATTCGTCACGCAAGATGCGCTCGCAGCCGTCCAGGGCCTCCGCCAGGGGGACGAACCTGCCCGCCAGTCCGGTGAACTGCTCGGTGGTGAAAAACGGCTGGGTCAGAAAGCGCTCCAGGCACCTTGCCCGATTGACGACAGCCCGATCCTCGGCGGCGAGCTGTTCGAGACCGAGCATGGCAATGATGTCCTTCAAGTCCTCGTACTGGGCCAGGGTCTGGCGGACCTGCCGGGCCAGCCGGTAGTGGCGCTCGCCGACGATGCCGGGCGTGGCCATCTTGGAGCTGGATTCGAGGGGGTCGATGGCCGGGAAGAAGCCTTCGCCGGCCCGCTTGCGGGACAATACTATGGAGGCCGATAGATGCGAAAAGGTATGCACCGCGGCCGGGTCGGTGAAATCGTCGGCCGGCACGTATACGGCCTGGATGGAGGTGATGCTGCCGGTGTCGGTGTTGGCGATGCGCTCCTGGAGCTGGGACAGCTCGGTGCCCATGGACGGCTGATAGCCCAGGCGGGACGGCATCTGGCCCATCATGCCCGATATTTCGGAGCCGGCCTGGATGAAGCGGAAGATGTTGTCGATGAGCAGGAGCACGTCGCGGCGCTCGTCGTCGCGGAAATATTCGGCCATGGTCAGGGCGGCGTGGCAGACGCGGAAACGGCTGCCCGGTGGCTCGTTCATCTGCCCGAAGACCATGACCATGTTCGGCAGCACCCCGGCGTCCCGCATCTCGCGGTACAGCTCCTCGCCCTCCCTGCAGCGCTCGCCGATGCCGCAGAAGATGCTGACCCCCTCGTGGTGGCCGATCATGTTGTGGATCATCTCCGTCAGGAGGACGGTCTTGCCCACGCCCGCGCCGCCGAAGAGCCCGGCCTTGCCGCCCCGCTCCAGGGGCAGCAGCACGTCGATGACCTTGATGCCAGTCTCGAACACCTCGGCCCTGGTGGAGCGCCGCGACAACTCCGGCGGGGCGCGGTGCACGCTGCGCATGGCTACCCGCGCGGGTTCGCCACGCAGGTCCAGCGGGTTCCCGAACACGTCGAACATGCGCGACAGCAAACCAGGGCCGACGGGAGCCATGAGGGGGCCACCCGTATCCAGGACCCGCATGCCCCTGGCCAGTCCCTGTGTGGGGGTCAAGGCGATGCCGCGCACATGGCGGCTGTCCAGGTGGCCGAGAACCTCGATTGCGACCTGCCCCTCCCTTCCGGCACTCAGGACGGAATGAATGGGTGGCAGGGTCCCATCGAAGCGGACATCCACGACGCCCCCCCGCACGGCCGCGACGAAACCGACATCCCCGGCTTCATCGTCGCGCCGTGCACCGTCAGGAGTTCTTTCGTGGGCCCTGGAGGAAATGCTGGACGGGATGACCATGCTTTCTTATCTCCCCTGCACGCCAGCGGGTCAAGCATGCCGCAATTTTTTCTGCGACAGGCGGGACGCCCTTATCCCACGCCTCCGGCTACGACATAAGACGGACTTCTTTCCGAGTCTTCATCCTCCTGCCGCAGCAACCGTATCGAACAATATGTCAGCCCCACACCGCCCCGTACAGAAGCCCCGAGAACGTGGCCATGACGATGACCAGGCTGACGAAGACCACGGTCTTCCTCGCACCCATGATGCTGTTGATGACCAGCATGTTCGGCAGGCTGAGCGCCGGGCCGGCCAGAAGCAGGGCCAGGGCCGGGCCCTTGCCCATGCCCGCGCCGATGAGGCCCTGAACAATGGGCACCTCGGTCAGGGTGGCAAAATACATGAAGGCCCCGGCGAAGGAGGCGAAGAAGTTGGCCATGAATGAATTGCCGCCCACGGCCTTGGCCACCCATTCCGACGGGATGAGGCCCTCATACCCCACGCGGCCCAGGAGTGCGCCGGCGATGAGCACGCCGAAGAGCAGCAGCGGCAGGATCTGCTTGGCGAATCCCCAGGACGAGGAAAACCAGTCCCCGACCTCGCCTTCGTCGGTGCTGGTGAAGACGGACAGGCCGATGACTCCGGCCGTGAAGGCCAGCAGGGGCTGCTCGGAAAAAATGAGCGCAAGAATGATGACGGGAACGGCCGCGACACCGACCTTCCAGGTCCGTACGCCGAACCAGCCTACGAGCATGGCGCCCAGGGCTGCGGCGAAGAGGGACGTCACGACCCACTTGGCTCCGAAAATGACGGCCCACAACCCGTAATCCGTCTGTGGTTTGCCCCAGTTGGCGAAAACCAGGATGCCGACCATGGAAGCGAAGTACAGGGCGTTCTGCCACAGGGGGCGTTTCACGTCTTCCTCAATCTGGGCCATCTGTATTTCAGTTCTCCCCGCTTCTTCTTTGCGGAAAATGATGTGCATAAGGGCACCAATGATCACACTGAAAGAGATGGCCCCCACAGCGCGAGCCATACCTAATTCCGGACCTAAGACGCGGGCCGTCATGACGATGGCCAGCACGTTGATGGCCGGGCCGGAATAGAGGAACGCGCAGGCCGGACCAAGTCCTGCTCCCATTCGCCAGATACCTGCGAAGAGCGGCAGCACCGTGCAGGAGCATACGGCCAGGATGGTGCCCGAGACCGAGGCCACGCCGTAGGCCAGGACCTTGTTGGCCTTGGCCCCCAGGTACTTCATGACCGAACCCTGGCTGACGAAGACCGAGATGGCCCCGGCGATGAAGAAGGCCGGGATCAGGCACAGTAGCACGTGCTCTCTTGCATACCACTTGACGAGGTGAAACGCTTCGAGGATGGCACTGTCAAAGCGTTGCGTGCCCACGGGCAGATAGAAACAGGCCAGGAATATGGTCGCGATGACGGCCAGCGGCTTCCACTCTTCTCTCCAGTTCATGCATCCCCATCCAGGTAAAAGTTTGACCCGCAGAACGCTTGGCCATATAGCCAAATAAATACGCGAGGACAACCATGCTCTTCCCCATCCCCACCGCCAAAACCGATTTCGAGGCCCGCGCCAAGGTCATGAAGTCCCTGGCCCATCCGACCCGCCTCATGATGATCGAGGAGTTGTCGCGCGGCGAGCGTTGCGTCTGCGACCTGCGGGACTTGGCGGGGTGCGACCTGTCCACGGTCTCCAAGCATCTCGCGCTGCTGAAGGACGCGGGCATCGTGGAGGACGAGAAGCGGGGCAAGCAGGTCTACTACCGGCTGCGCGTACCCTGCGTGCTGAATTTCTTCCACTGCCTGGATTCGGTGCTCACGGCCCGAGACCGGCTGGGCTGATTCTTGGCCGTTTCGCCAATTCATCATTCAACATCTATGGAGCAGTCATGAAAAAAGTTCACGTCATGGGCCCAGGTTGCCCCAAGTGCACGGAAACATTCAAGATCGTCGAGGCGGCCATCGCCGAATCCGGTGTGGAGGCCAGCCTGGAGAAGGTCAGCGACTTCACCGAGATCGCCAAGTTCGGCGTGTTCACCACCCCGGCCGTGGCTGTGGACGGCACGGTCAAAGTCATGGGCAAGGTGCCAAAGAAGGCCGATGTGGTTGCCTGGCTGAAGGCATGACGCACCCCCGCGGCGATGCACTTCCCAGCGCACCGGCCCCGGGAGCCGCATCGCCACGGACCTCGCACGGGAACGAATGTTGCCTTGAATCCGCAATTCCTTCGCAAAACCGACCTGTAACCGAGGTTCCCATGAAATTCCTTCGTCTTCTCCTCGCCTTCCTCTTCCTCGCTTCCGCCAGCCAGGCGCTTGCCGCCCCGTCTCCGCTCATCTCCGGCGATCCCCAGGAAGTGCCCCTCAAGGGCATGGTCACCATGGTCGACATCGGCGCAAAAGCCTGCATCCCGTGCAAGATGATGATCCCGGTCATCGAGTCCCTGTCCGAAGAATACGAAGGCAGGGCCGGCATCGTGTTCATCGACGTCTGGAAAAACCCAAAGGAATCCGAAAAGTTCGACATCCGGGCCATCCCGACCCAGATCTTCTACGACAAGGACGGCACGGAGGTCATGCGCCACGAGGGATATTTCGACAAGGAATCCATCATCAAGGTGCTGACCAAGCTGGGCGTGGAGTAACCGCATGGACCAGTTCCTGATCCTCATCAACCAGTGGATGGGGTCCGGTGCGGGGCTTGCGGCCCTGGGCTGCTTTTTGTGGGGCGTGGTCAGCGTGCTCTTCAGCCCCTGCCATCTGGCCTCCATCCCCCTCATCGTCGGCTATGTGGCGGGGCAGGACAAATTGGTGGAAGGCAGACAGGCCGCACTCTATGCTGGCCTGTTCACGACCGGGCTGTTCCTGACCATCGCGGTCATCGGCGTGGTCTGCGCCCTGCTCGGCCGCATGCTCGGCGATGTGGGGCCGTACTGGACCATCGTCGTGGGCCTGATCCTGCTGTGGGTGGCTTTGGACATGCTCGACGTGGCCAGGTGCTCCCTGGGCGGGAGCCTCATGGGCCGCTTCAAGCTGCGCGGCATGGGTGGGGCTTTCGTGCTCGGCCTGGCCTACGGCATCCTGTCGGGCTCCTGCACCTTCGGGTTCATCGCGCCCATCCTGGCCGTCATCACGGTGCAGGAAAAGGTCATGACCGGCATCCTGCTCATCGTCCTGTTCGGTCTGGGGCATTGCATCCCCATCGTGGTCGCCGGCAGCTCCACGGCCCTGGTCCGCCGCCTGATGACCAATGCCTCCTGGCAACGCGGCGGCACGGCTTTTCGCCGCATGGCGGGCGGTTTCATCGGAGCCATGGGACTCTATTTCATGGCCCGCCCTTTCCTGCCCGTCTGAAACTACTTCATCAAAAGCAGGCTCAGAGCCATGACCACCATGCCGCCCACCAGGCCGAAGAGGCTGTCGTGGCCCTGCCCGTAGGCCCGGCTGGTTGGCAGGAGTTCGTCGAGGCTGATGTAGACCATGATCCCGGCCACCCCGCCGAAGAGGATGCCCATGAGCTGCGGCGGCAGCACCCCGCCCGGTCCGCCGGCAAAAAAAAGGATGCCCAGATAGGCAACGCCCGCCCCGATGGGTTCGGCCAGGCCGCTCAGCAGGGAATAGTAAAAGGCCGTGCGCCGCTTGCCCGTGGCGTAATAGATGGGCACGGCCACGCTGACCCCTTCGGGGATGTTGTGCAGGGCGATGGCCACGGCAATGGCGATGCCCAGGCTGGGGTCATGCAGGGCGGCCAGGAAGGTGGCCAGGCCCTCGGGGAAATTGTGGATGCCGATGGCCAGGGCGGTGAAAAGGCCCATGCGCAGCAGCTTTTTTTCATGTCCCCGCCCTGGCTTGGCCATTTTCCCGGCCGTCTTGGGACACGCGGCATTCTTGCCAATGTCCCAGACAGACGAGCTTTTGCCGTGCAGCATGTCCGATTCGGCCTCGGACGGTATCTCATGGGGGTTGGTCTCTTCGGGGATCAGATTGTCGATGAGGCCGATCAGGAGCATCCCGCCGAAAAACGCGGCCGCGTTGACCCAATGCCCGGCCGGATCGCCGTAATGCTGGACCAGGGATGCCTGGCCCTTGAAGAAAATCTCGACGAAGGAGACGTAGAGCATCACCCCTGCCGAAAAGCCCGTGGCCACGGACAAAAAGCGGTAGCTCGACAGCTTGGCCGAAAAGGCGATTATACTCCCGATCCCTGTGGACAGCCCTGCAAAGGCTGTCAGCCCCAAGGCAAACCAGACTTCACTCATGCATTCCTTCCTTGCCGTACGGGGAATCGGGATGCGGGGGGCTTTTGCCGCCGGTCCGCGCCCATTTCCCGACGCATGGATATTTTTCCCTTTGCAGAACTACGCCCAGAGCCCGGCAGGACACAAGAGGATTTCGGCTCTTGACATATCCGCCTATCCGAATATGTGTCCCGACATGGAAAGAACCGCCGAAATCCTGAAAGCCCTGTCCGACCCCACCCGTCTGCGCATCATCGCATTGCTCCGCCACGGCGAGCTGTGCGTCTGCGACCTGACGGAAGCCCTGCAAATCCCGCAGTCAACCGTCTCCAGGCATCTGTCCTCCTTGAAGAACGCGGGCTGGGTCAAGGCCCGTCGCAGCGGGAAGTGGATGCACTACCTCCTCCTGGATACGGTTCCGTCCCTCCAGGCGCGCATCGCGGGCATCCTCAAGGAGGAGCTGCCCATGAACGACGTCTGCCGGGAGGACGACCGGCGCTATTTCGCCTATCTCGCTGTCAAACCGTCACAGTCCTGTGACTGATCCCCCATAGAGAGGACCCCATGAGCGAATCCGTCATCCGCAAACTCTCCTTCCTGGACCGCTATCTGACCCTGTGGATCTTCCTGGCCATGTTCATCGGCGTGGG
>ERZ1645192.2538-NODE-2538-length-15068-cov-8.329048_pt1 | contig 15068 bp, 14 predicted proteins | sample MGYA00575354_ERZ1645192 | MGnify/ENA primary metagenome ERZ1645192 (study PRJEB40844, sample SAMN11349763) | freshwater sediment metagenome | isolation source: river sediment | host: Sediment | place: India: Faizupur Khadar , New Delhi | collected 2017-02-21 ... | reverse complement strand
ACATGATGTCTGAGTGGTTTGAATTTGTAAAAAAAGATTTTGTTCAGGGCTTTCCTGCGTTCTGCGGTTTTGAAGTCAGCTCCGCCGATTATGGCCTTTTTGAAACACGCCTGAGTGTGAAGAATGAACACCAGCAGCAGGACGGATTCGTTCATGCGGGAGTGATAGCAACAATGGCCGACCATACGTCTGGATATGCATCTTTTACGACCGTATCAGAGAAATTCCGCATCCTGACGATCGAATTTAAAATCAACTATTTGAAACCAGGGATTGGTCCCGTCATCATCTGCCGATCAAAAGTGCTAAACAACAGTAAAAAAATCAAAGTAGTGGAAGCTGAAGTCTTTTCTGTTGCCAATGGAAGCGAAAAGCTGGTCGCCAAAGGAATGTTCACCCAGGCAGCCGTGGCGGCAGAGGATTTACTAAAGGGCTAACATTCCCATAAAATTGTTCACCTGCACTCCTTAATCGCTTCCGCAAAGCCGGCTATGGAATTTATTGTCGTTGCATCGTCGACGCAGTAGGCGATGCGGAAGTAGCCGGGGCTGCCGGGAACGACCAGGATATTCTTTTTTAAAAGCATCTGGACAAATGCCGCGTCATCGAAAATCGGGTCATTGGAAGGGTCTATTCGGCCTGTTGCTTAAATCTCTTTGTCTCTTACCGGAAACGTTTTTGGCGAATTCCAAGGCTCACGCAAGGTGACTTCAAAACTCGTCTTCGACTCAGACAGTTGAAGTCACTGATCTTTCGTTTCGCCAAAATTCATGACTAAAACGTTTCCAATGGCCGTTCCAAAGAGATAACCATTTGGGCAACAGGCCGTATTTTCTCCACATAAACAATGAAAGTCCCTTGTATATTAACCAATCTCATAATAAACTCAACTATTGACTGATTTTGTGAACCATGCAAAAGTACTAACGTTATTTCTTGAAGCACAGTAATACCGGCGCAAATACAGACGGTATACGGAGTAACTGATTATCTAAGTATAAGATTCTATTCAGCCATTGTTTTTTATAACGGCAAAAAGAGGAATATGACGGAATTCCTTAAATCTACGGCTCTGTTACTTATGCTCCTCAACCCGTTTCTGATCATCATTTATCTTATTGATGTGGTGCAGATTATGGACAGGAGGCAATTCGCCCGGGTGATCATTCGCGCCGCGCTGATCGCAACGGTGGTCTTCTGGTTTTTTGCCATTCTTGGGGATGTCGTGTTCATCAGCGTTGTGCAGGCAGAGTTCGCTTCCTTTCAAATCTTCGGAGGTATCGTCTTTCTTCTAATCGGTCTCCAGTTTGTCTTTCGAGGACCCAAAGCCATAGAGATTCTCAGAGGCGATTCAAAACAACTGGCAGGTGCGATCGCAATGCCTTTGCTGATCGGGCCAGGTACGATCAGTGCCAGCGTCATCGCAGGGAAGAAGCTTGCTCCTCTAATTGCATGCACCTCCGTTTTTTTGGCAGTAAGTGTTTCCGTCCTGATTATGGTTAGTCTTAAGGTTTTGTACGATATCACACTACCGAAGCGAGAAGCCCTGATTCAGAGGTACATTGAAATATCAGGGAGAATCACGGCATTGTTCGTTGGAACCATATCCATTGAGATGATCATGAAAGGGGTACAAACCTGGGCCGAGAAGTTCTAACAATCAAAATCTGCATGGAACTTTAATCTATATAAGCAACCGAATCGCCCGGTCAACCGGTATCCGCCGGTCTGTTCGCCGGACAATGACACAAAAATTATTCACCTGCATTCTTTAATCGCTTCCGCAAAACCGGCCAGGGAATTTATGATTGTTGCGTCGTCGACGCAGTAGGCGATGCGGAAGTAGCCGGGGCTGCCGAAGGCGCTGCCGGGAACGACCAGGATATTCTTTTTTAAAAGCATCTGGACAAACACCGCGTCATCGGGAATCGGACTCCGGGGAAACAGATAAAAGGCGCCCTGCGGTTTTTCAAATTTATACCCTGCTTCCGCTAATCCGTCACACAGCAGATCACGCTTTCTTTTGTAAACGTCCACTTCCACTGTCGTATCCTGGAGTCTCGCCACAATTCTCTGCATCAGCGCCGGGGCGTTGACAAATCCGGAAATGCGCGTGCACAATATTAAAGCTCCGATCAATTCCGCGGTTTCCTCAATTTCAGGACTGATGGCGATATAGCCGATTCTCTCTCCGGGCAAGGACAGTGTCTTGGAATAGGAATAGGCAATAATGCTGTTTTTGTAAATGGCAAGAACATTGGGTACATCAACATTGTCATAAACTATTTCGCGGTAGGGCTCATCGGAGATAAGATAAATCGTTCTTTTCAGCTCCGCGCTTTTTTTCTCCAGCATCAGCGACAAGTCGGCGATGTTCTCTTTACTGTATACTTTTCCCGTGGGGTTGTTGGGTGAATTCATTATCAGGGCCTTCGTCTTTTCATTGACGGCCGCTTCCATGGCGGCAACATCAAGCGAAAAGTCTTCTCTCGTTTTCACTCTCCGGACGACACCGCCGTAGTTTTCAACATAGGGTGTGTATTCCATAAAGAAAGGCACCGGCACGATAACTTCATCCTCCGGATCAAGGAGCGCTTTTAAAATTACATTCAACGCGCCGCCGGCGCCGCAGGACATGATGACATGATCGCCGGACAGGTTCAGACCGGAGGTTCTGTTTATTTTCGCCGCGATGGCCTGTCTTGTTTCCGGATAGCCCGCGTTGGGCATGTAACCATGTTTATAGGGAATCACCTCCCGGGCTATCTTTAGCAGTTCTTCCTCGAAATCTTTGGGCGGAGCAACGTTGGGATTGCCCAGACTGAAATCATAGACTTTATCCGCGCCGAATTTCTGTTTGAGAATTGCACCTTCTTCGAACATTTTCCGGATCATGGACGAGCTGGAAGTGGCGATTTTAATCTTTTGAGAAATAGACATGGTAAACCTCTTTACTATTTTTTTCTTCAGCAGTTTTTTTCGAGATAAGCGTTGATGTCGCTGAAATCTTTAAAAGGTATGCAGGGAATTCCCTTTTGTTGACAGCGCTGAAAAAGAAGATTCTTGGCGAAAACTATGTCCGCAAATTGAGACGGGCAGAAATCGGAATATCCGTCGCCGATATAAATGATCTTTTCATAAAGCAGCCGATTGGAATTCAGTATCCAGCTTTTGCAGGTTCCGCAGCGGCCGCACAAATCATTTCTTTCCGGAAATTCAATGGATAAAGAATTATCCGCACCGAAAACGGCCTGGTTGGAATAGTACTCGATGGCCGGAAGATTGTGTTTGGCCATAATCGCCTTTATATAAAAATCAAAGCCGTCGGATACTATTTTGACATCAATATTTTTATCCTTGCATAAGGAAATAAAGTCGGGGAAATAGGGATCAAGCTTTTCGATCTCCAGAACATAGTCGAGAATTTCTTTCCGGGAGCCTTCAATTCTTGCGGCGATTTTCTCATAGGCGATGCGGGAACCAATTTTTCCTTTGGCGAATTCCTGTTCAATGTCCTCCAGACTGGACGTCACAAACTTCAAGATGAACCGGCTGCCCAAGTCCACCGTGGAAATTGTACCGTCAAAATCGGTGAGAATAAGGATTTTTTTAGTCTGGGAAGGCATAAATAGGTTTTACTTCTTTCCTGTGTGTGTACTATTTGCCCTTACGGCGTCGAAACAAAACAAATATTCCCAGCAGAACAAGCATTGCCGGCAGCATGTATTGAGAATATTTCGAAAGCTCAATGCCTACAAATTCATTAATCAGAAACACCGTACCGGCGGCGGTAATGAACCAGCCGCCGAAATCTTTAACTCTCTGATAAATATTGCATAGTCCTAAAACGATGATCAGTACCGGCCATGTCTTCCCGAAAGGATAGACTCCCGTCTTGCTTAAATAAATCAATACTCCCAGAGCAATTAAAATCATCCCCCCCGGAAGGGTATGACTTTTTTCACTAGCCATAAAAACTTCTCCTGCCTGATAAATTCAGCGGCGGACAGATATCCGCCGCCGTTTTACTTCTTATTCTTTTTCCGTCAATTTCAAAAATGGTTTGAACAAATCAATCGGAATGGGGAAAACGGTCGTGGAATTGTTTTCCGATGCAATCTGATTGAGTGTTTGCAAATACCGCAGCTGCAGCGACATCGGCTGTGTTTCCATTACGGCGGCCGCCTCGATCAGCTTTTGCGCCGCCTGAAATTCACCTTCCGCGTTGATGACTTTAGCCCTTCTTTCTCTTTCCGCTTCAGCCTGTTTCGCCATCGAACGTTTCATTTCTTCCGGCAGATCGATGTGCTTAACTTCAACCAGAGACACTTTAATTCCCCAGGGCTCGGTGCTGCGATCCAGAATCGCCTGTAGATGCATATTGATCTTTTCGCGCTCGGAAAGTATTTCATCCAATTCCATCTGTCCGCAAACGCTGCGGAGCGTGGTCTGCGCCAACTGGGAAGTGGCGTAAAGATAATTTTCCACGTTCGTAACCGCCGCGTTGGCATCCATTACGCGGAAATAAACAACGGCGCTTACTTTGATGGATACGTTATCTTTCGTGATAACGTCCTGGGGAGGAACATCCATGGTAATTGTCCGCATGTCCACTTTCACCACTCTGTCGATTCCGGGAATAATGATGATCAACCCGGGCCCCTTGACGTCTCGAATTCTTCCCAGGCGAAAAATGACCGCCCTTTCGTATTCATTCAAAATACGAATGGCGGCTGCCAGAAACATAACCACCAGAACAATAACAACAAGCGTTGGTAATGGAAAAGCTCCCATGTCTTATCTCCTTCCTTGTCTTATGTAAATTACTCTTATTTTTTTACTTCCTGAACATTCAATACGAGGCCGTCGACTTGAATAATTTTTACTTTCGCTCCCTTATTGATGGGTTTTTCACTTGTTGCCTTCCAGTATTCTCCTTGAAAAAATACTTGTCCCTCTGAGTCTATATCAGTTACCGCTTCGGCTTCCGCGTTGATCATCGCTTCCGAACCGGAATAGTGCTTCCTCATTTGCGCTTTAAGAGCAAGCCAGATGACGATTATGAAGAAGGCCGAAGTCACAACAACCGCCGGAATCAATACCTGCAGTGAAATCCGCAAAGCAGGTTCGGGCGTATCAAATAAAAGCAGAGATCCCATGACCAGTGAAATTATACCTCCTACAGTAAGCATTCCATGACTGACAACTTTTATTTCGGCAATGAACAAAATCACACCGAAAATTATCAGCAGTATTCCGGTGTAATTAACAGGTAAAGTGGATAAACCGAAAAACGCCAGCAACAGTGATATGCCGCCGATAACTCCCGGCAATATCGCGCCCGGCGTGGATAACTCGAAGTACAACCCGGCCAGACCGATCAGCAAAAGGATGTAAGAAATATTCGGGTCGGAAATGACCGCGAGTATTCCCTCCCGCGTCCCCATTTTCTTATTGTTAACTACCGCATCTTTTGTCGATATTTTCTTTTTGCCTCCGGGCAGGCTCACCTCTTTCTGATCTATTGCCGCCAAAAGTCCCTTGAGATCGGCCGCCACAAAATCGATCACGTTTAATTTGAGCGCTTCTTCCGCGGTAATGGACTCACTTTGGCGCACCGCCTTCTCTACCCATTCCTCTGAACGTCCGCGCGACTTCGCGATGCTGCGGGCATAGGCGGCGGCGTCATTTTCCACCTTTTTCGACATGGTTTTGTCCATCTCGCCGCTGCCCAAGCCGATGGCTACGGGGTGAGCCGCACCGATATTGGTGCCGGGCGCCATTACGGCGATATGCGCCGCCTGGGTGACAATCACTCCGGCCGATGCGGCGCGGGCCCCGGAAGGATAAACGAAGACGATCACCGGCACCGGTGCGTTCAGAATGCTCTTCGCCATGTCACGCATGGCGGTATCGAGGCCCCCCGGAGTATCCAGTAAAATAATAAGGCCCTCCGCTCCTTCCTTGGCGGCTTCCTCTATGCTTTTCGCCGTATACTTCGCGACGGGAGATGTTATGACGCCGTCGATGCCGATCAAATTGAATACAGGCTTTTTTTCTGCGGCAAAAGAGGAAACGGCCGCTGCCAGGACAATTAAAATCAAGACGAAGATATTTTTTTTCGGCACTAATCCACCTCTTTTCTTCTTTCCTGCGAGCGCACTGAAATAATTATTTTTGCAGCTCCTTCATAATCAGTTGAACATCTTCCCAGACCGTCTTTTTGGCCGCGGGATTTCTCAATAAATAGGCGGGATGATACGTCGGCATCAGCTTTATTCCCTCGTAGTGGTGGAAACGACCGCGTAAAACGCTGATCGGGGCATCGGTTTGCAATAATGTTTTCGCGGCAAAAGTCCCCAGTGCACAGATTATCTGCGGCGAAATAATTTTTAACTGCTGTTTTAAAAACGGTTCGCAGGCTGTAATCTCCTCCGGCAACGGGTTACGATTTTGGGGCGGACGGCACTTGAGAATATTGCAGATATAAACATCCCTGCGGCTTAAGCCCATTGCTTCGATTATTTTCGTCAGCAACTGGCCGGCCCGGCCGACAAACGGCAGACCCTGCTCATCTTCGTCGGCACCCGGCGCTTCGCCCACAAAAACGATTTTCGCCCGCGGATTGCCTTCACCAAAAACCAGGTTCTTCCTCGTTCCGGCTAGACTGCACAACCGGCAGTCCCCCATCTCCGCTCGAATCGCACCTAAATCCTTTTCATTATCCTGAGCTTTAATTTTAATATCTTTGGACACCCGTTTTGTTTTTTTCAGACTCACGCCAGCTGCGTATTTGTCGATGTCCTTAACATGACTTTTCAGCGCTTTCACTGCTGATAGCAGTTTGACACTTAATTTCAACTGCTCTTCCGCAGAACCTTCAACCATTACTTTACTTTCTGCCTCTCTTGTCAATTACCGCTTTTATCCGGTCCAGAATTTTTATGGCGGCGTCAATCTTTGTCATTTGGGTGCAGGCCTCCGCATTGCCGTCGCAGTCAATAATGGTAATTATATTGGTATCCGTCCGGAAGCCGGCGCCTTCATCCCGCAAGCTGTTGGCCACTATGAAGTCCATGTTTTTTCTTGTCATTTTATCGCGGGCATTGGCCAGCAGATTTTCCGTTTCCATCGCAAAGCCGACTAAAATACGATTATTCTTAACTTTGCCGATTTCTTCAATTATATCTGCATTTCTTTCCAGGACCAGCGAAAGGGGTTGATTTTTCTTCTTAATTTTTTCCCTCGAGAGAAGGGCCGGACGATAGTCGGCGACGGCTGCAGCTTTGATTATAATTGTCGCGTCCCGGAAATTTTCCAGTACGGCTTCATACATTTCGCGGGCCGTACGAATTTGAATCAGTTTATCGACCTGCGGCGCGGGCAGATCGGTCGGGCCGGTAATTAAGGTAACCCGGGCGCCTCTCCTGTGGGCGACTCTGGCCAGGGCATAGCCCATTTTCCCCGACGATAAATTGGTGATAAACCTTACCGGGTCCAATGGTTCTTCCGTGGGACCGGCGGTCACCAGAATATTTTCACCCACTAAATCCTTCAGCGCCAAAAGCGCGACGACTTCTTCCACTATTGAGGAAGCTTCGGGCAGCCTTCCGGCGCCCTGTGTCTTGCAGGCCAGCTCGCCGTAGGCGCTGTCCATCACCACATAGCCGTATCTCTTCAGTTTTTGGATATTATCCTGAACAGCCGGATTGGCCAGCATCTTGTCATTCATAGCCGGACAGATCAAAACGGGTTTATCCGTCGCCATAATCGTCGTCGAAAGCAAATCATCGGCGATTCCACCGGCTATCTTGCCGATGATATTGGCTGTCGCCGGAGCAACGACGAAAGCGTCGGCAAATTCAGCCAGGCTTATGTGCGCCATGTCGTATCTGTCGGTGGGGGTGAACATGTCCGTGTAGACCTGATCTTTGGATAGAGTCTGGAAAGTCAGAGGGGTAACGAATTGCGTGGCGTTTTTCGTCATGACGACTTTTACCTGGGCTCCTTCTTTGATCAGCGCACGAGTCAGCTCCGCCGCCTTATAAACGGCGATCCCTCCGGACACTCCCAAAACTATTTTTTTACCTTTGAGCATATTTTCTTCATCACTTGTTTTTTTGTGGAATATAACAGCGTTTAGAGACAAGATCAAGGCATAAAGAAAACGCTGTGATCATTCATATCTTTAAAATTACGGAAATTTGTCTTGCAAAAGACCCTTAAAGAAATTATAAATTTGCCCGAGCATTTTATCTTAGAGATCCGAGGGAAATCATGAAAAAGATCAGTTTGTCCGTAACAGCTTTAATAATTGCCGCTATCGTCATTATCGCCGGCCTCGGCGTGGGATTTTTATGGTGGGGAAATTACCTGGAAAGGGAGACTCCGTCAATTCAATTTAATCAGGATATCAGTACAATCGGCAGACAAAAAAAACTGGAGATAACTTTTTCCGATCAAAAAAGCGGCCTTTCTCAAATACATGCGGAGATTATTCAGGACAACAAGGGGAGAATTCTCGCTTCAGAAAATATTTCCGCCAAGGGCAATAAACAAAAGGTATTGTCTTTAACCATAGATACAACCGTGCTGCAGCTGCATGACGGCCCCGCAACGATTAAATTTATCGCCGCGGACCATGCTTTATTGCAAAACAAGAACATTTTATCCCGGCCTGTTACTGTAGATACGCTGCCGCTGCAGATATTTACGCTCAATCCAGTTAATCATGCCAATCAGGGCGGCACATGCTTTGTAGCCTTCCGTACGTCCAAACCGTCAGCCGCGGCAGGCGTTTACGTGAACGACAACTTTAGCCCCGGCTACACGGTAACGATTGACAACAAGCCCACAACGGTTGTTTACTTCCCTGTTCCCATGGATGCATCTAATGCCAAAACGTCAATCAAAGCTTTCGCCCGCGACGCCGCCGGCAATGAAACCGTCGCCGGCATTCCCTGCCTGATTAAGGAGAAGAAATTCCGAGCAGACAAAATGAATGTTAGCGATACGTTTCTCCAGCAGAAGATGCCGGAATTTCAGGCAATGGTTCCTTCCCTGCGCGGCAAACCACTGCTGGAAACATTCATCTACGTGAACGGGCAAATGCGCAGCGATAATTTCCGTACAATACAGTCCGTTTGCCAGAAATCATCCCCCACCAAACTCTGGGACGGCGTTTTCCTGCGCATGTCCAACGCCTCGCCCATGGCCTTGTTCGGAGATAAAAGAACGTATGTGGCGGGATCTAATGTGGTCGGCGAGTCTGTGCATGGCGGCGTTGATCTGGCTTCAACCATGCATGCGCCAATTGAAGCGGCCAACAACGGTATTGTGGTTTTCGCCAGCGCTCTGGGAATTTACGGCAACGCCGTCATCATTGATCACGGTCAGGGATTGTTCAGTCTTTACAGCCACCTGTCCAGCATCAATACAACAGTCGGCAAAACCGTAAAGAAACAGGAACTCATCGGCTATTCGGGGATGTCCGGACTGGCGGGAGGCGATCATCTGCATTTCAGTATTCTTGTCGGCGGACAATTCGTGAACCCGCAGGAATGGTGGGATCCGCACTGGATTAACGACAATGTCAACAAGAAGATGGTTTTCTGATCGTATTTAATTTTGATGGATTTGTAAAAAGGCGTAAAATTTACAATTTTCAGACGACCTCGTAAAAATGTCGCAGGCAAGGCGCGCGAATACTGAGGAATGAGTCGTACCTGGCGTACGCCGCAGTGACGAAGGATGAAGCGCAACGCAGCATCCGGCCTTTTTACGAGGTCGTTAACTTTTGCTGATGTCGCGATGCGTAACATTGATGATGTATTTCATTTCCGCAAAATGAGCGCCCAACTGATCGGCCATGACTACGGAACGGTGCTTCCCGCCCGTGCAGCCTAAGGCGACATTCAGGCGCACCTTGCCCTCGCGGTCATACAGGGGAATGAGATAAGTCATTAAATCGAAAACCTTTTCCAGGAATATTTCGCTTTTTTCATTTTTTAAAACATAGTCGCGAACATCTTCATTTTGTCCGTTAAACTCTTTTAAATCTTCGACAAAATAAGGATTGGGTAAAAATCTTACATCAAATACCAGGTCGGCATCGGCGGGCAGACCGTAACGGTATCCAAAAGAAATGACGTTGATTATTACCTTTTGATGTTCAGAAGCCGGCAAAAAATATCTCTGAACAATATCTTTCAGTTGGTGAACATTTGTGGATGTTGAATCGATAACCTGGTCGGCCATTTCTTTCAGGGCGGACAATTTTTCTCTTTCCTGTCGAATGCCCTCCATTACCGAACCTTTTTCGGAAAGAGGATGTGCACGCCTCGTCACGCTGAAACGACGCAGAAGTGATTCGTCGCTGGAATCGAGAAAAAGAATTTCAATCTTGTAACCTTTTTCTTTCAGGCGGGAGAAAATATCTTCGTATTTTTTCAGGAAACTTCTTTCACGCAGATCCATCACCATGGCGACCCGCTTGATTTCCGGAGAAGATTTTGTCGTTATGTCCAGAAATTTCGGCAACAAGACAACCGGCAGGTTATCGACGCAAAAAAATCCGATATCTTCCAGAGCCCGAAGCGCCGTAGTCTTACCGGAACCGGAAAGGCCGGTAATAATCACAACTCGCAGATTTTGCATTAATCTTCCTTTAAAAGTTGGCTGATGATTTTTTCTAACAGATTTTCATTAAAATAGCCAGCAGACGAAATCTTGATCTGAAAGCATATCAATTTTGTCCCCAGAATATCCTTTTCTCCTTGCGTTATGGCAGGGGCATCGTTTTTGGTGCTTTTTTCAATTTCCACTACCGCCGCAAGTTTCGTACTCTTTTTTATCTGTCCAGGCTCCAACAAATCAGCAACCGGTATAATTCCCGTAGCCTCTGTATGCAGATAATTACTGATTTTTTTGTGTCCGGCGGCGATTAGCTCACCGCGTTTGTTTTTTTTTATCACGGCCACATCATCCGCCAACCAGTAATATTTTCCAGTAGCCGTTTTGAGGGCTGCAGTTGTTTTTCCTGTTCCGCTGGCTCCGGTAATTAGAATTCCCTTCCCTTCCGCTTCCAGAAGCACCCCATGAACGAAAACGGTTTCCTGAAATTTTTCACGAAGCAATCCTTTCAAAAGACTTTTCAGGTAATACTTGTCGTATTTGGAGGCGGCGACAGTCACATCAAGACCCGGCGCAAGATTTTTTAACTCGGCCGGTATAGCGGACGATTCGGCTAAGACAAGAAATACAATATTATTATTAATAAGATCGGATTGTTTGGCACAGATTTTACTTAAAACCGTTGGACCTGTTATGGCAATCGCCGGGGCATTTTTTTTTAACTGGGGATAGGGAATGCGATTTATCAGCCGGATAGAAGGATTGGAGATTATTTTTTGCCAACCGCTGGAAGGAAGAATTTCTTCTATGCCCAGTCCGGCGATCTTGTCCTGAAAAATTTCTTTTAGAGACAGCGTCTTTTTCATGGATGCCGGATTTTTACTGGACAGGTAGAAGTAAACGTGAAAATTTGCCGCTAGGCCTTCCTCACGTTATGGATTAGGATGTTCCTTGTCTTCTTCAATAATTATTTCATATAAATCATCGTTGGATTCCGCAGCCATAAGTCTTTTACGGAAATTGTCGACTTTCAGCATTCTGCATATCTTCGCTAAAGTCTTCAGGTGCTGGCTGGTGCTGTTTTCGGGAGCCAGAAGCAAAAAGAAAATGTGAACGGGCTTGCCGTCAATTGAATCAAAGACAACGCCGTTCTTGCTCCGGCCAAACGCGACGATGACTTGTTCCAGATTACCTATTTTTCCATGCGGAATCGCCACTCCGTCTCCGATTCCTGTTGAACCGAGCTTTTCTCTTTGCAGCAGGGCGTCATAAACCTGCAGCTTACTGAGTTTCAATGGGCCTTTGATGACAATATCCGCTAATTCATCCAGCGCTTCATTCTTATTTTTTGCCTGTAGATTCTCATTGAGATATTCTTTTTTTAATATTTGTTCCAAAGACATTTAGCTTCACCTCATTTGAAACCTACAGAAACAATGAATAATTTCTTACGAAATTAAATTTAAAAGGATATCAGCCCCATAAGCACATTTATGGGGCTGACAGGGATAACTTTATTTTTCAGCTGTTCGTTTCAATAAGGGTGTAATTGCCGTCGTCGCGATGATATATCAAACTTACATTTTCAGAAAGAGAGTCTCGATAAATGATGAAACGTGATTTGCTTCCTTCAATTTCCATAATGGCTTCATCAATGGACATAGGTTTCAAAATAACTTTTCTTGTTTCCACAATTTTATTTGCCTGTAATTCTTCCTCTTCTTCACTTTTAACTATTTTCTCTTCGGCATGACGGATACTGACGGGTTTATGTTCTCTTACTTTATCTTTTTGTTTTTTGAGTTGCTTTTCGATTTTTTCGATGCAGCTGTCAATGGCCAAATGCATATCTTTTGCCTCTTCTTTGGCATTTACGTTCCAGCCATTTGCGCTGAGGTTAATTTCTGCAAAATTTCTGAATTTTTCGGTGGAAAGAACAATGTGGGCTTCGGAAGGCATATCCAGGTATTTTTTCAGTTTAACTACTCTCTCTTCTGCGTACACTTTTTGCCAGTTTTCACCTTCACCATTCCTGAAAGTAACCGAAATTTTCATTATTATCCCTCCTGATTTTTTAAACCATCTTCGACAGCTTGCTGCATATTTTCTTTATTCGAACACCACGTTCGAGATAAAGGCAAGTCATATAGTGATGTCAACAGCAAAAGTCAATTGATTTTTTATTGATTGATATTATAATCGTGACTCGCGGACAATCACTTTAAAAGTATTTCTTCCTTTTCGAGGATGGTAAAATACCCATCATTTCCCTGTATTTGGCAACAGTACGCCGGGCAATATTGATTCCCTTCTGCTTCAGCAGCTCTACTATTTCACAATCACTGTAAGGTTTTTTCGGATCTTCTTTGCCTACCAGATTCTTAATCTCTTCTTTTACGCTTTTGGAGGCGATGTTTTCTCCCGATGTCCTGTGGATGGAACTGCCGAAAAAGTACTTCATTTCAAAGATGCCGCGCGGCGTATGCATATATTTGTTTGTGACGACGCGGCTGATTGTGGATTCATGCATCTCCACATCATCCGCCACATCCCGCAGAATCAGGGGCTTCAGAAATTTAATGCCCCAGTCGAAAAATTCTTTCTGAAACCCGACAATGCTTTCGGCTACCTTATATATTGTTTTTTGCCGCTGCTGAATGCTTTTAATCAACCACGTGGCCGATTGAACCTTCTCCCTGATGTATTTTTTACCGCTTTCATCCTCATTATGATCGCCGTGGCCGCCCACTCCAGCCATCACTTCCCGGTAAAAGTTGCTTATCCGCAGCCGGGGCATGCCGTCATCGTTGAGAATTATTTTATATTCATCGCCCGATTTAATAACGTAGACGTCGGGAATGATCGATTGTACTTTTTCTTCCGAATACATGCTGCCGGGCCTTGGATCCATGTTGCTGATCAACAGCACGGCATTTTCCACTTCCCGGATTGGAACCTTCAATTTACGGGCGATATGAATATAATTTTTTAGTTCTAAATCCTTGAGGTGATCCTTGATAATCACTTCTACGATCGGATTTTTCGCTCCCAGCATACGGGCCTGGATCAGCAGACACTCCTGCAAATTACGCGCGGCCACCCCCGCCGGGTCAAACTCCTGCACTTTTAACAATACGGATTGTACCAAGTCTTCCGTCACATTCTCCAGTTCGGCAATTTCCTGAAGAGTGGCACACAAATAACCGTTTTGATCAAGATTTCCTACTATCTGTGCTCCGACTCTCATTTCTTCTTCCGTGAAAGGAGAAAGCTTCATCTGCCACATCAGATGTTCGGTCAGCGATTCGGTTTCCGTGATAATGTTATCCCAGGCCGGCGGTTCCGCATCCTTGCTTTCATAGGAGACACCCACCGGTCCGTAATCTTCGAGATAATTACCCCAATCGAATTCCTCACGGCCGTCTCCTTCACCGGTAAGTTCTATCGTCCGTTCGACAGCTTTCGTATCATCCCGGTCAATTGTCTGCACATCCTCTTCCACTTCGGAATGACCTAAATCTTCGTTATTTTCATCCGGGGAGACTTCTTCCAGAAAAGGATTCTCTTCCATTTCCTGATTAATCGTGTCGACGAGTTCCAGCCGGGACAATTGCAGGAGTTTTATCGCCTGCTGCAGCTGGGGAGTCATAATCAACTGCTGCGCTAGTTTAAGATTTTGTTTTAATTCAAAGGCCATTTTTAATAATCTTCTTCTGTCAAATATTATAAACTAAAATCTTCACCAAAATAGAACTTCCTGGCTAATTCACTGCCGGCGATAACTTCCGGTTCACCTTCTACAAGTATTGCTCCTTCATTAACTATATAGGCGCGATCACAACAGGAAAGCGTCTCCCTTACATTATGATCGGAAATAATGATACCTATTCCTTTTGCCTTCAACTTGGCGATTATCTTTTGGATGTCTGCAACCGCAAGAGGATCAATTCCCGCAAAAGGTTCATCCAAAAGAATGTACTTCGGTGATGTTACCAACGCCCGCGTAATTTCCACTCTTCTTCTTTCGCCGCCGGAAAGGGAATAAGCATGATTTTTGGCAAGATTTGTCAAATCCAATTCTCCCAGCAGGTCTTTGAGTTTTTCTTTTCTCTCCTCTGCGTGTAAATCGAGCGTCTCCAAAATTGCCATTATGTTTTCTTCCACAGTCAACTTGCGAAAAATGGACGGTTCCTGCGGCAAATAATTGAGCCCGCGCCGGGCTCTTTTATACATGGGATATCCGCCTATATTCTCGCCGTCAAGAAATATTTCTCCACCGTCGGGCTTGATCAGGCCGACTATCATATAAAAAGTTGTTGTTTTACCGGCGCCGTTAGGCCCCAGCAAACCAACGACTTCTCCCGGTGAAATTGATAAATTTATGCCATTGACAACTTTTCTTTTATTGTAAATTTTTGTCAGCCCTTGTGCTGATA
>ERZ1645192.2537-NODE-2537-length-15069-cov-7.254696_pt1 | contig 15069 bp, 6 predicted proteins | sample MGYA00575354_ERZ1645192 | MGnify/ENA primary metagenome ERZ1645192 (study PRJEB40844, sample SAMN11349763) | freshwater sediment metagenome | isolation source: river sediment | host: Sediment | place: India: Faizupur Khadar , New Delhi | collected 2017-02-21 ... | reverse complement strand
GAAATTCTTCATCTCATCAGTAAACGGGGGGGATGCCTCCTCTCCGAACTTGCTCTTGAACTTGGTATACCGATAAAATCAGTACAATCCTGGATATCCATGTGGTGCAGCACCGGTTATCTGAAACGGGACGGAGAAGAATCACCGGGATGTGCATGTAGGAAAAGCGGGATGAAATGCGTCTGCTGTCACTGTTCCTGTGAAGAGATGAAAAATTCCAATGAAAGCAGAGTAGAACTTACAAAGCGGGGACAGGCCCTTATCAGGAGGAAATGGGATGAAAAAACCGGATCAGAAATTATCTCAGGCAATGGAAGATTACCTCGAGACTATATATGTGCTCAGTAAAGACAAAGGATATGCACGGACCGGGGAGATAGCAAGGTCACTTTGCGTCTCACCATCTTCCGTGGTAGAGATGGTCGGAAAGATAGCAAAGTTAGGTTTTGTTGAATGGAGACGGTATGAAGGGATATTTCTCTCTCCGGAGGGCAGATTACGGGGAGAGGTTATTCATATACGTCATGAAACACTGCGACAATTTTTTGAATTTATCGGGGTTTCTCCGGATATTGCAAATAAGGAAGCATGTATTATCGAACATGAGTTATCACCCGTCACCACCTCTGCAATTGGAAACCTGGTAAGTTTTTTAAGCACTCCGGCTGGAGGTCAGACCATATCTGCCCTGGAACTCTTTCTGAAGATGCAGAATACCGGGATTTATTGGGAGAATGCAGCGACCGTCCAGGAACCGGTTCTGAAAGAGATGGTCATGCACTCAGTACGGAAATCTCAGGCGAATCATGACATCTTATCGCTTATTACCCGCCATGACCTGCTCAATACGATAACCGCCCTGTACCGGTACCTGGATCTACTGAGGACCATGACAATCAGTGAAGAGATGAAACTTGTTGTATCACGTATCGAAGGGACAGTCCAGGCAATTAACAGACAGGTATCAACCAGTTCAGATCATCTCATTCCCGGTCTTGCCGGACAGAAATGGATGAATCTTGGTCAGCTCACCAATCATGCAGAATCAATGGTGCTCTTAGGTTCAGCAGTCGTTGAACAAAACCTTGGTTCAGTTGAAGTATTCGGAGATACTCTGATTGAAAAAGTGGTATATAACCTGATTGACAATGCAATCAGGCATGGAGAAGGAGTGACCCGGATTACGTGCGGATATATGCAGAAGGAAAATTCGCTGGTATGGTTTATCCAGGATGATGGCATCGGAATCCCGGACGAGGATAAGGATCAATTGTTCAGGGCATCTTCACAGAATAGCAGAGGAACCGGCCTGTATCTTGCATATCAGGTTTTGAGTGCCTGCGGTATGCAGATCACCGAATGCGGAACATATGGAGCGGGAGCACGATTTGAGATAACGATTCCAAATGGGCTGTACCGGTTTGTGAATATGCCCATAACCAAAGCTGAACCAGTCGTTCCGGACATCAGTCAACCCGTACCTCATCCCTGTTCATTACAGGTTCAATAAAATCTCTTTTTTCCCTTTTTTAAAAATGCATAATATTTCAACCAGACGAGTTCGTTGGATCGTCTGATTGTTCTGCTCATAGATTTTGGAAAAAAGCAATAATCAAAATTCGAATGATTTTTCAGATAATCAATTAATTGAGAGAACTTGGGTGAGATCGAATATAGTTTAATGCCAAACTTGCTGTAATAATCCAGAAAATTAGGCTTAAACTATGAAGTGCATTCAGAATGCAGGCTTTAGAATATCCTTCGTTTCACTTCGAATATTCTAAAACCTTTAGCAGTGCACTATAATCTCTGAATCATACAAAACAGGCGATAATGGATCTGCCAGTAAGGAGGGAACCCTGCTTTTGTTTATTCAGGTGTGGAGATTATTCGATCCTGATTTTCTGATATTCCTGTATGACCGTTATAATTGATTATCAGTTATATCACTCGTTTGAACAGTACCTGTCAACCGGGCATTTTCTTCTGGAACATCCATATATTTCCAAAGAAATTCCGGAATTAGATCCAGTGCCAATACCCCTCTGATAGATGCATGACTTCCCATGTGACCTCCGTGTGTGAACAGATATTATCCGCCATAACAAAGACGATGTATCTTTGTTTGAATATTCAACCAACAGACCGATCCACTAGAATGGTTCGGAGTTTATGGAGTCGTTTGTGGTTTCATCCATCAGGTGATGGAGATGCTCGTTAGGGTTTTTTATATGACTGATGAGAGCTTCCAGGTCACGCTGAACATGTTCGATATCCCCATGAACATGGGAGAGCTCTTCTTTCATATGAGAGATCAGATCTGATTTTTCACTCATTCAATTCTCCTGGCTCGGGATTTTCACTCCCGCATATCAGTTTCTGTTTTTTGGTAAAGATGAGAGGTGACCGAAAAAATTTTTGACAGAAAAATTCCCCTTTAAAACTCAATCAACCTATCCTGTTCCTTCCCGGCTTAATCCCCTTTTTTTTCAAAGCACGGGTTCCTTATATAAACCAATAATCGGGGAAAACTCCAGATACAGAAGCGAAGTGTTTTATAGTGATAAATGGATAATCAGTAATATTCAGAATGGTTTTCCGCTTATCTGCATAATAAAAAGCAGGAATCCAGACCTCATGTGAAAAATATCAGTTACCAGGTTTCATCCCCCCAAAAACCATGATCCATATCCTCTATGTAGATGATGAAGAACTTCTTTTGGACCTTGCGAAACTATTTCTTGAGAGGAGCGGAGAATATGTCGTTGACACCTCAATAACTGCTGTGGGTCTTGCAGACTCATCATCAATCACAACCTATGATGCCATCATTTCAGATTACCTGATGCCTGATATGGACGGCATTGCATTTTTAAAAGAAATCAGGAAGAAATATCCGGATATGCCCTTTATCCTCTTTACCGGCCGGGGAAGAGAAGAGGTTGTTATTGAAGCCATTAATAACGGGGCTGATTTTTACCTGCAAAAAGGAGGAGACCCGAAAGCCCAGTTTGCCGAACTGAGTCATAAGGTTATGCAGGCTGTAAAGCGAAGACAGGCTGAAAAAGAACTCCTTGAATCAGAACATCGGTTTTCAAAAGCGTTCCATGCAAATCCTGCGATTGCAGGCCTGTCTGATCTCACAACCGGCAGGTATGTAGACGTCAATGATGCGTTTTTAGAGCGGCTCTCATATACCAAAGAGGAGGTCATCGGAAAAACATCCATTGACCTCAATATCCTGACACCAGATAAGCGAAAAGATCTGATACATGAACTGGCGACCAGGGGACATCTCCACAATTACGAGACCGAAATCAGAACAAAAAACGGTAAGGTCCTCAACGTACTCATATCAGGGGATGTCATAGTATCAGGTGAGGAAGAATTCCTGCTGGTCCAGGCAGTAGATATTACTGAACGGATTACCAGTGAAGAAGCACTCCGTGAAAGTGAATACCGGCTTCGTTCCTTTATTGATAATACATCAGAAGCAGTTATTCTGATCGATGAGGACGGAAAAATCATCGAATGGAATCCTGCTGCTGAGAGAATATCAGGCATTTTGAAAGATGAAGCATGGGGAATGACTGCATGGGACATAATGCTCCGGATGATGCTTCCCGAAAGAAAAACCAGGGAACATCTGGAAGAGATGGAGGCAAGGATTAAAAAATCCCTGAAAACCGGAGTCCCGGCATCACGTGAACCAGTTATTTCCGAGATCACAGGCCCGGACGGCGATACCCAATATATACGGCAGGTTACATTTCCCATTCCGACAAGCACAGGATATCGGTTTGGAATTATCATTGAAGATATCACCAGGCAAAAAACCGCAGAGGAACAGGCAGATCGAAATCTCTTTAATCTGCAGAAAAGTCAGAGTATAGCCCACGTCGGGAACTGGACCCTTGATATTGCCACACAAAAATTCTCAGCATCTGAAGAAGCCTTGTCCCTGTTTGGGTATCCATCTGATGCCACCCCCTCATTTGATGAGATTGCCGGAATGATACACCCCGAGGACCGGCCACGGGTACGGGAGTTATTTGCCCGTGCTCTCTCAACCGGCCAGCCCTACAACACCGAGATGAGGATAATACTTCCACAAACGGGAGAACTCCGATATCTCTACTCATTCGGAGAGGTTGAAACCGATGAGCAGGGGAGGCCTATCAGAGTATTTGGCGTGAATCAGGATATTACCGAACTGAAAAAGACATCATGTGCCCTGGCAGAGCAGGAAACCCAGTTCAGGCAGATAATAGACAATCTCCCCATATCCATCAGCATTGTCACCCTTGACGGCACCATCCGGTATGCAAATTCCCAGGCAATGTCCCTCTTTGAGTTTTCCAGTATGGATGAACTCTATAATACAAAGGCTCCGAATGTCTGGGCCGACCCAACAAGGCGAAATACCTGGCTTGACACCCTTCAAAAGAATGGTATTGTCACAAACTTTGAGATGGATCTGAAGACACCATCGGGGAAGACGTTCTGGGCAATTGGGTTTGGGATAATAATCACCTATGAAGGGGAACGATGTGTATTGTCAGCCCATCACGATATCACTGATCGGAAAATTGCAGAGGATGAGCTGAAAAAGAGGGAGGAACAGTATCGGTTTATCACCGAAAACTCAATTGATGTTATCTGGACCATGGATCTGTCCGGTCGGTTCTCCTACATCAGCCCCTCTGTCTGGCATCTCCGGGGATATACCCCAAAGGAAGTAATGGGAAGACCATTGGAAGAGGCAATTAGCCCGGGATCCCTGCCTCTTGTGGTTGAAACAATACAGAATGCACAGGAATTGATTAAAAAGGGGATAGAGCCACCGCCACAAACACTCGAGGTTGAACAACCATGCAAGGATGGATCAAGTGTCTGGACAGAAGTAATCGCCAGACCGCTCTACGATAAATGGGGAGACCCGGTCGGGTTTATCGGAGTCAGCAGGGATATAACCAAACGGAGAGAGGCAGAGGAGGCCTTACGAGATAATGAAACTAAATTCATCTCGATATTTAACCAGACTCCGGACCCCGTCCTTATCATAGATAGTTCAGGTATGATTCTTGAAGTTAATCATGGATTTCATGATATGTTCGGCTTTTTGGATACCGAGGTCCTGGGAAAACGGGTGGATGAGATACCGGTTTTATCAGAGATCGCAGGGAAGGATATCCTGATGGAACCCGCCGGAAAAGAAGGAGATGTATACCGAAAAGAGATTACCTTTACAACCCGGATGAATCTACCCATAATCGCAGAGGTTGCATGGTCACGATTACTCATTCATGGTGAGCCGTGTCTGCTCATTCAGATTCATGATAATAGTGAGATCAGAAAGGCTCATGATGCTGCCCAGAAGGCTAATAATAAACTCAATATTCTCTCCAGTATTACAAGGCATGATATCCTGAACCGGGTTATGATTGCATCACTCTATAGTGATGAGATCAAAGAGTCGGTATCAGATCCCACCATCTTAAAATACCTGAACACCATCTTACAGGCGTCAGCGGATATTGAACACCTCATCAGTTTTACCAAAGAGTACCAGGACCTGGGAACGTCTGCTCCTGCATGGCAACAGGTGCAGTCGGTATTCAGACAATCAAGTATTCTCAACCTGGCAAAAGACATCAGGATTGAATCGGATCTAGGGAGACTTGAGATTTATGCGGATCTCATGCTTGAGAAAGTGCTCTACAACCTGGTAGAGAACTCAGTCAGGCATGGACAGAACCTTACAACAATACGAATTGCATACGGGATTATTGATAATGACTGTATCCTGACCTATGAAGATGATGGCGGAGGCGTTCCGGAGGACGATAAGGTGAAAATATTTGAACGGGGGTTTGGTAAAAATACCGGAATGGGACTGTTTTTAATCAGAGAGATCCTCTCAATCACCGGTATTGATATTCACGAGACCGGAATCTATGGAACCGGTGTCAGGTTTGAGATACGGATTCCCTCAGGAAAATGGCGACTTGAATGACGATAGTGATACGTCATCAGGATCAGATCTATTCAGAAGCAGGGATATCTGAATGAGCAGAACCGTGATAAACAGCCAGTATATACGCGATAGCCGATAATGGAGGAACATTGGAACGTGAAGGCTGAAAATGAAGTCAAGGTATCAAACCAGGAACAGATGACAGAGTATCTGCATAGCATAAGGATTTCCCGGAGTTTACCGCTCATCCTTCTCATCCTGACCACTGTATCTGCTATTGGTATGAGTTACCTCTCTCTCCAGGCCGGCTGGACGACAATATTTCAGAATTTGTTCTACTTTCCGATAATTATTGCCTGTGCGTTTTACTTTCTTCGTGGCTTTCTCTTTTCCCTTCTCCTCACACTGTTTTATATCGCAATTATCTTTCTCTATACCCGGGACCCCTCCCTCCTGATTGGGGCAGGAATCAGGGCAGTTATTTTTATCCTTGTTGCCGGAACGGTGACATACCTGTCTTTCCTGAAAGAAAAAGCAACCACAGATCTTGCTGAGCGGAATGTCGAGCTTCAATCCGCCTGTGAACAGATACAGAGTTCAGAAGAGGAGTTAAAGCAGCAGCTCGAAGAGATATACTCTGCACAACAGGAGATAGATGACCGGGAACATACATACCGGCAGCTCTTTACCTACAATGTTGCCGGTATTGCCCTTCATGAGATCATCTGTGATAAGGTTGGAAATCCTGTCGACTATCGGTATGTCGAAGTAAATCCGGCATTTACCGAGTTAACCGGACTTCGTGAAGAAGATATCATAGGCAAAACAGTCCTTGAAGTATTACCTGGAACAGAGCAGTACTGGATTGATCTCTATGGCAGGGTAGCCCTGACCGGACAGACTGCCCATCTTGAAAACTATAGCAGGGAACTGGATAAATATTTTGAAGTCACTGCGTATTCTCCAAGAAGAGGACAATTTGCAACACTGATTCAGGACATCACCGAAAGAGTCCGAAATGAAGCCCTACTCAAGGAGACAAATGCATACCTTGAAAACCTGATTAATAATGCCAATGTTCCCATTCTTGTCTGGGACCGGAGCCTGAAGATAACCAGGGCCAATCACTCCTTTGAACTCCTCAGTGGATGGAATGCAGATGATCTGAAGGGAAAACCCCTTGAGATACTCTTTCCGCCGGAAAGTGCAGCCCATTCGATGCGTCTTATCAGAACGACCCATGACGGGGTCAGATGGGATACGGTCAGACTTGCGATTCAACACCGGAACGAAGAGATAAAAACTATCGTATGGAATTCTTCCACCATTTACGATACAGATGGACGACCGGTTGCAACCATTGCCCAGGGGAGGGATATCACCCAGGAGATTCTCCTTGAAGAAGAGAAGGAAAAACTGACCACCCAGATACAGGAGAACATTGCAAAACTTGCCATCTTAAACGACGGGATCAGAAATCCGCTTACTATCATAACCGCCCTGACGGACATGTCCGGCACGATGAATCCAGCAGATATCGATTCACAGATCAGGGAGCAGATATCACGAATTGATGATATGGTCCAAAGCCTTGACCAGGAATGGATCAATTCAGTAAAAATTCTCGAATATTTACGAAAACATCATCATATTCACAAGAATACTCATACTGGAAAAAGAATCGGGCGAAAGGATACCGACCAGGCATATGATGATCCCTCAGAGCAGTTCGTGACGGACAGCAGATCTCTCTTTATTGAAGAGGTACAGGCCCAGCTCTACACGATTCTGGACAGCATTGATGCAATTATCTATGTGGCAGACATGGACACCTATGACCTGCTCTATATCAATAAAAAGGCACGGGCAGTCTTTGGTGATGATGCAGGGAGAAAATGCTATCAATGGCTCAATGACGGACGTACATCGCCATGTGAGTTCTGCACAAATAACCGGCTGATAGAGAATGCAGAGCCTGCCGGCGTATACCGGTGGGAAAGCCACAACTCATCAAATAACCGGTGGTATGACTGTCGGGACCGGGCAATCAGGTGGACAGACGGAAGACTTGTCAGACTTGAAATAGCCACTGATATCACCGATGAGAAAAGTATAGATAATGCACGAAATTACCTGCTTCAGTCAGATTATCTTCAGTACGGAGAAGACTTCTTCCAGTCGGTGGTTAAATACCTCAAGGAGACGCTTGCAGCATCCTATGTGTCGATTGATTATTTAAACAGTAATTATGAGGCCCATACCCTTGCATCGTGCTCCGGTTCTGATGAACCTGAATTGGGGTCATTTCCAATACAAAATACCATATTACCACAGATAATTGGAAAAACCATCAGCTCATATGACCACAATGTATACCTGGCCTTCCAGGATGATCCACTTCTTCAGGAAATACACGCCAATTCTTATGTCGGGGCAACAATCTGGAGTTATTCAGGAGTTCCTATCGGAGTAATCTCTGTCATATGGAAAAATGAGCCGGAAAATCTGCATCTTGCCGAAACTCTTCTCAAGATGGTGTCGGTCCGGGCATCAGGAGAGATTGAGCGGACACAGGCAGAAAGCCGGCTGAAAGAGAATGAAACCAGAATTCGGGAGAAACTATCAGCCCTTCTTGAACCGGATGGCGATATCGGCAGCCTGGACCTGGCACAGATCATTGATACCAACGAATTACAGCTCCTGATGAATGATTTTTACGCAGTCTGCGGGATTGGGGTTGCCATTCTTGATCTGAAAGGAAATGTCCTGGTTGCCACGGGATGGCAGGATATATGTGTGCAATTTCACAGGATTCATCCGGAGACCTGTAAAAACTGTATTGAAAGTGACACCATCCTATCTCAGAATGTGTATCCGGGAACATTCAGGCTGTACCGGTGTAAAAACAATATGTGGGATATTGCAACGCCCATTACCATCGGGAATACCCACATTGGTAACCTGTTCCTGGGTCAGTTTTTCTTCGATGATGAAGAAATAAATGAGGAGCAATTCAGAAACCAGGCAAGAACGTATGGGTTTGACGAAGATGCGTACATTCATGCACTGATGAAGGTTCCCCGGTGGAGTCATCAAACGGTTGATCATGTCATGCACTTTTACACCCGGCTTATTCACCTGATCTCTCAGGAATGCTGGAGTGCAATTTCCCTGGCACGGACGGTGACCGAACGTGACACCCTTCTTGAAGAGGCGAGGGAGAAGGATGAGGAGTTAAACCAGCAGCTGGAAGAATTGCGGGTCACACACACCGACCTTATGGAAACCGAGGAAGCACTCAAAGAGAACCTGCAAAAATTAAAAGATCTGATAGAAACCTCACCTGATATCATCTGGGAGATTGATACGAAGGGAAATCTCACCTATATCAGCAGGCAGGTGGAAGATCTCCTGGGATATACTCCTGATGAACTGCATAATTCCTCAATTCTCAATCTCGTACAGGAAGAATCACACGAGACGGTCCTTGCAGAACTTGCAACACACCTGCAATTACCAGGGACTTTTCATTCTCTTATCGTATCTGCACGGCATAAGGACGGCACAGAACGAATCATGGAAATTCGGGCAAACCCGGTTGTAAATGCCGAAGGTATTGTCATAGGGATGCGGGGAATTACCCATGATATCACTGAGCTCAAGTATGCAGAGCAGGAGTTACAGAGAAGCGAGGAGAAATACCGGCATATCTTTGAAGATGCAACGATAGGAATATTCCAGACCACCCCCTCCGGGCAGATTATCATGGTCAATGATGCCCTTGCACGGATGTTCGGGTATGAAAACCAGACCGAAATATTCAGACTGAACCGAAGGGTAGACCTGGATCTGTATCATAAATCAGAAGACAGGACAGCCCTGCTTGAAGAACTAAAATCAGGTCAGCCGGTTTATCTCAGGGAGATATCATTTAAGAAAAAGGATGGGACAATATTTACCGGTACGGTCAATATCCGTAATATTCCTGATGAAAAGGGAAGAACCATCCTATATGAAGGAACTATCCTTGACATTACCGAGCAAAAACGGGCTGAACTGGCAATTGCCCAGAGTGAAGAGAGGTTTCACAAAATCCTCGACCTTGTTCCTGATATGATCTCCATCCATGATACGGATATGAATATCATCTATAGTAACTGGAACGGATTTGGAGAGGTTCCCCCAAAATACAGAGAAATAGGGACAAAATGTTATAAAACCTACCGAGGGCTGGATTTTGTGTGTCCTGACTGTCTGGCAGGCGATGTCTTAAAAACCGGGCAGGCAATTGAGACCGAGGTGAAACTCCCAGAAGGATTATGGATTGATCTCCGGGTCATTCCCCTGCTGGACGATGAGGGAAAAGTCATTCTGTTCATGGAGTGGGTCAGGGACATTACCGAAAAAAAACTGGCCGAAGAAGAACTCTGGGAAGAACGGCAACGCCTCGCAAGTATTATTGCAGGGACCGGGGCAGGAACATGGGAATGGAATATCCAGACAGGAGATGTCACTATCAATTCTATATGGGCAGAGATGCTGGGGTATTCCAGAGAAGAACTTATGCCGGTAAACATTCACACCTGGGAACGCCTTACTCATCCTGAAGACCTCCCTGTCGTGAATGGAATCCTTGCAAAACATTTCAACAAAGAAAACCACTATTATGATGCAGAATTTAGAATGCTCCATAAAAACGGGCACTGGGTCTATATACATGATCGTGGACAGGTAATGTCCTGGACCGCCGACGGACTCCCTCACATGATGTATGGAACCCATACCGATATCACGGAGAAGAAAGAGGCCGAAAAATCACTGTTCGAAGCGAATAAGAAATTAAACCTCCTCTCTGATATCACCAGGCATGATATCAGAAATTCACTGACCAGCCTCCTCATCTATCTTGACAATACCAGACTTACCCCGCTATCAGATGAAACGGCAAGAAATATTGACAGAATGGAACAGATTGCACAGGTCATCCAGAATGCTATCGAATTTACCCATGATTACCAGAATATAGGCGTGAAGCAGGCAGTATGGCATAATATCGCTGCATTGGTTCAATCGGTATCAGAGCAGGTGGATGGAACATCTGTTGGATTCAGGATTGATCTCTCCGGCCTTGAGGTCTTTGCTGATCCCCTGATGGAACGGGCGATCTATAACATTATTGAAAACGCTCTTCGATATGGCGGCCCAGGTCTTTCTAAGATCAGGAGTTATTATGAGGATGAATGCCAGGATGAACACCTGTCATGGATCATTGAAGATAATGGAGTCGGAATCCGGGCTGATGAGAAGCCACATCTCTTTGAGCATGGATATGGTAAGAATACCGGATTCGGATTGTTTTTCACGAGAGAGATCCTGGCAATCACCGGTATTACCATCGAAGAGAACGGGACGTATGGACATGGAGCGAGGTTTGAAATCCGAATTCCACGGGGAAAGTGGAGGATGGAGAGTTAAATTAAAATCACATGTACAGAGGATATAAGAACTCAGGATGAGATTTATAGAAATTACACTTTCTTTTTCATAGCCAGAGGATGATGACTTTGATAAAACTTCCCATAGGTATCCAGTCCTTTTCCACCATCATTACTGACGGGTATGCCTATGTGGATAAAACTAAATATATTTCAAAACTCGCTCTACAGGGTAAATATTATTTTCTCTCACGGCCCCGAAGATTTGGTAAAAGCCTTCTTATTGATACCATCGATTGTGCATTTTCTGGAAAACGGGATCTCTTTTCAGGATTATATCTTGATACACCAGAATCAGGATGGGATTTCTCTTTCCAATACCCGGTTCTCAGAATAGACTGGTCAGTTGCACCGGTCCGGACACCAGAGGAGCTTGAGCGGAGAATTCATGAAATTCTGGACACTTGGGCTCTTCATTATGAATGCACCCCGGTTCCCTCTACGAGTGGGGGAAAATTAGATTTTATAGTCAGAAATATTCAGCAAAAGACCGGGATGCAGGTAGTAATCCTCATCGACGAATATGATAAACCAATCCTGGATACCCTGAAATCTCCGGTTATCGCTGCAGAGATGCGGGATATGCTGAGGGACTTTTACGGAGTCCTTAAATCCCTCGATTCCAGCCTGAAGTTTGTCATGCTTACCGGCGTCTCAAAATTTGTAAAGACAGGGATATTTTCCGGCCTGAATAACCTGAATGATATCACGCTTGACAGAACATATTCTGCTATCTGTGGATATACAGAATGTGATTTAGAACAGGTGTTTAACGAGTATATTTATGAGTATGATCAGGAAAAGGTCAGAGAATGGTACAACGGCTATTCATGGACAGGAGAACGAGTATACAATCCCTTTGACATTCTTCTTCTCTTTTCCAAAGGAATATTCAGACCATACTGGTTTGAGACCGGGACACCGGGTTTTCTCATCGAGCTGTGGAAAAATGCTCCACGTTTACCGGCAGAATTTGACGGGATGGTTGTCGGAGATGAAATTTTAGGATCTTTTGATCCTGAGCAGATTCGGGTTGAAACACTCCTTTTTCAGGCAGGGTACCTGACGATTCACTCCTGGGAGAGTAATCCGGATATCGGGACATGGTATACCCTGGGATTTCCAAACCGTGAAGTAAGAGAATCCTTTAACCGAATGATTCTATCTATTCTCGGTCCGGATACACCGAATATATCTGTCCCGGCTTATCGGACAATTTTGGAGAGTGGTGATACCGAGGGATTGCGTACCCGAATCCATGCATTGTTTTCATCAATTCCTCATGACTGGTACAGGAAAAATCCGATTTCTCAATATGAAGGTTATTATGCCAGTGTTTTCTATGCATGGTTATCCAGTCTTGGTTTTACCGTAATCCCTGAGGATGTCACAAATAAAGGGAGGATTGATCTTTCAGTTCAGACCGGCCTCATTACCTGGATATTTGAATTCAAGGTGCTCGGAATTGATCGCAGTGGAGAGAGAAACCCTCTTGACCAGATTAAGAATCAGGGATATGCTGAGAAGTACCTGGCTGAATCAAAACAGGTGATTCTTATAGGCATCGTATGGAATCCGAAAACCCGGAATCTTGAGCAATGGGAAGTATCAGCCGGATAGTATGATGAAAAATTTCAGACAAATTCAGATAAACTCTGGTTTCATCCAATAGAAACGATACGAGATAACCCTGTTCATGTATCCTTTTGTTCGATGGTTATGTGGATATCATGATGCTTCTTCAGATAGTTGATGATTTTTTCTGACTCAACCCACCGTGTATCCAGTTGATTAATAAGATCATCAATCTTTTTAATCTGGTCCTGAATAACTGCGTTTTCACCAGGGCCAAACGATTCTGAAAGAGTAGCAATGATGGTCAACGGGTTTCGGATTCCATCGTTTAATATAGAAAGTTCTGCAATGTTTTTCTTTATCTGAGTAAGGGCCAGTTCATTCTCATACTCTGCCATTTTTCTTCGGGTAATATCTTCAGCAGTTCCCTCATAGAATTCGATTGAACCATTGTCATCACGGACAGCCTTCATATTCACGGTTATCCAGAGAGGTTTTCCATCCTGCCTCCTCTCCTCAAGCTCAAACCCGGTTACTTCATGCTGGTCATTTAAAAGATTATAAATGAGATTCTCCTTACTCGTCAAAGAAAAAACCAGGGTGCCATTCTCCTTCAAGACATGTTTCATCTCTTCAGGAGTTTTATACCCATATATACCGACAAATGCAGGGTTCATCTCCAAAAACTGCCCGTCAGTATCTATCCGGAATATCCCGAGGATTGAATCCTCAAAGAGTGCACGGTACTTCTTTTCACTCGCAAGTAACGCAGTCTGTGCTGCAATCCGTGCTGATAACTCATCCTGAAGCTCTACAGTCTTCTTTGCAACCATCCTCCGAAGCGTCCAGATCCAGATAAAGATGATGAGGAGCAGCCCTAAAACGGGTAACAAAACATACGTGAAGACCTTTTGGAAGAACTCTGCCTCATACTGCCGCTCCATGGGAGCAAACCAGGTATTGGATATCCGTTCATATTCACCATTTCTGTTGATGATAACAATGCCTTCGTTTATCTTCCCGATCAGATCCGGGTCCGAGATATGGGCTGCTACACAGAGTTTAAGCCGCTCTATTGGTTCTCCTACCGGTTTCAGGTTCCTGATCCCAAGATGCTCCATCAGGTACGAGGCGACAGGTTTGTTGATTATGGCAGCATCATACCCACCGGCAGACATCTGCAATAATTGCTCACGGTAATCAGGAACAATCGTAATATTTGCTGGAAACCGGGAGTTCTCCAGTTTTTCTTCCCAGATATCACCACTGGCAAGGATGATTCGTTTTCCCTTCAGCTGTTCAAGAGAGGTAATATCAGAATGTTCCTGAACATACAGATACCAGTTCAGGGTAACGATTGGAACAGAGAATACAAACCGGTCGGTCCGGTTGATGTCATAAGCCATCGTTCCGGAGAGATCGATAGTATGGCTTGATAATGCTGCTTTTACCTCCCCCCATGGATGAGGCGTTACATTCACCGTAAACCCTGCTTCCTTCCCAATCGCACGGATGATATCAACAGAAAAACCGGCAGCATTCCCGGAGCTGTCCTTAAATTCAAAGGGAGGGTAGTTTTCATCAGCCCAGTACTGATACACCACCCCGCTCTTTTCATCAGCTCCAGATGATACGGGAATAAAAAAACCAAAGATGAGAAGTGATGTCAGAACAATATAGGATAGGATTAAGAAAAAGCGTAAATGAGAGTTTTCTTTTTTCCTAAACGTATATCGGGACATAATCTATATCAGTGAAAAAATATTATTGGGAAGATCGTTCAGTGATAGTACAGTTATCACTACTGATATAATTCCATCGATTCAATCTTATTTATAAAATATACCCGATAAAATCGAAAAATAGTACTCGTAACTGCTGATCCATATCATCTGGAAATTGTGCAATAGAAAAACTGTAATGCACAATTTTCGGTAAAATTGTGTAATGTGATTGTGCGGTTATACCTGGTACAATAATTTGTTTACCAAGTCAAGTGAAAATATTATATTCTTTCAACCA
>ERZ1645192.2536-NODE-2536-length-15072-cov-6.465872_pt1 | contig 15072 bp, 8 predicted proteins | sample MGYA00575354_ERZ1645192 | MGnify/ENA primary metagenome ERZ1645192 (study PRJEB40844, sample SAMN11349763) | freshwater sediment metagenome | isolation source: river sediment | host: Sediment | place: India: Faizupur Khadar , New Delhi | collected 2017-02-21 ... | reverse complement strand
CACATGCGTCGGCAGTCGGGTCGAAATAGGGGTCTACGGAGGCGTCGGGGTTGAGTTGGGCTATCGTGTTTCGGGCCACACCTGCGAGGGTGGTGAATTTACCGCCCGCGACGATCTTACCGTCCGTTCGAACAACTATGGGATAAACCTGTCCATTTGCGCCGGGGTTGAAAGCCGTATCTACGGAACCATCCGCATTGAGTCGGGCTATGTAGTTTCGAGCGACACCGCCTATGGTGGTAAACGCACCGCCCACGAGTATCTTGCCGTCCGCCTGTACCGCTACGGAACGGACAAAATTGCTCGCATCCGCACTAAAGGCTGTATCTAGGGTGCCGTCTGCGTTCACGCGGGCGATACGGCTCCGCGCCTGTCCGCCGATCGTTGCGAAGGCGCCGCCCACCAATATTTTTCCATCGGGTTGCAATGCCAGAGCACTGATATAGTTGTCCGCACCGATATTAAATGTCGTGTCCAGCGATCCATCCGCATTGAGCCGGGCCAGTCGATTCCGCGCCACGCTGCCCATGGTGGTAAAACTACCGCATACGACGATCTTGCCATCGGGTTGAACGACTGCGCCGAACACGAGATCGTTCGCGTTCGGATCAAAGGCCGTATCCAACGATCCGTCGGCATTGAGACGGGCGATGCGGTTCCGCGTCACACCGCCAATGGAGGTAAACCCCCCTGCCGCAAGCATTTTACCGTCGGACTGTAGGGCAAGGGAATAAACCGTACTGCTTGCCGAAGGGGTAAATGCCGTGTCGAGGGTACCGTCGGCATTAAAGCGGGCGATATGGTTCTTTGTCACGCCACCGATAGTAGTGAATGCGCCGCCCGCGAGTATCTTGCCATCGACCTGCAATGCAAGAGCATTGACCGTACCGCTCGCATCGGGGTTCAATGTCGCGTCGAGCGTTCCGTCGGCATTGAGCCGGGCGATACCGCCAAGACCCATGAACAGTCCCCCCGCCAGTATCTTACTGTCGGACTGGGTGGCAAAGGCATAGACCGCATCACCGTTCAGACCGGGATCGAATATCTCATCCACCGTACCGTCGGTATAGAGGCGGGCGATATTATTTCGGGCGATGCCGCCGATGGTAGTGAACTGACCGCCGACCAGTATCTTGCCGTCGTCTTGTACGGCCATGGCATAGACCGGACCGTTCGCATTCGGGGCGAAGAAGTGGTCTGCGTTGCCATCGGTATCGATCCGACCGAGATTTTCGTGCGCATCTCCGGCCAGCATACTGAACAAGCCCGCGACCAATATCTGCCCATCCGGTTCTAGCGCGAGGGCGTAGACATCGTCGTTCACGTTGCTTATAAAGGTTTCGTCCAAAGCGCCATCGGCGTTGAATCGGGCAAGATGGCTCCTTGTCTGTGTTCCCACCTGAGAGAATATTCCTCCTATCAAGACCTTGCCGTCATCCTGTATCGCGACAGACACAATGTGGGCATTAGGTTTCAAGGTCTCGAAACTGGTGTCCGTCGAGCCGTCGGTATGGAGTTGCGCTATAAATTGATCTGTGGTTCCGGCTATGCTGGTAAACCCGCCGCCGACCAGTATCCTTCCGTCAGGTCGTATCGCCAGAGAGAGAACGACATCATTAGCGTTCGGATCGAAGGAGGTATCCAAAGAACCGTCCCCGTTGAGCCGGGCTATGTGATTCCGCGTCGCGCCGCCGATGGTGGTGAACGCGCCTCCCACCACTATCTTCCCGTCGGTTTGTATGGCGATGGCGCGAACCTCACTATTCGCATCGGGATCAAAACTCTCGTCGATCGTACCATCGGGGTTAAGGCGGGCAATATTGTTTCGTGTTATGCCATCGACCGCAGTAAACTGTCCTCCGATCAGTATCTTGCCGTCTTCTTGTATGGCGATGGCGTAGACACCATCATTCACGAGAGGATCGAAGCCGTCAATGACCGACGCCGCGTGAGCCATAAGCGGCATCAGGAAAAGCACGCAGAAAAGAACAGAGATAACAAAGACTTTCTTCTCGAGAATCTTCATCGCTTGACCTCTCATACAAGATAACGAATCCGTTGCACCGATTATCTTGTAAAAAGAGAGAATATCAAGTTTTGAAGAGAATGGCGCGCGATGTCGGATGCTTTAGAATACCAGCGAACACCCGCACCCTGTTTCGGATACCTTATTAGTGTCGGGCACGATGACGGTGTCCTCGTCGCTCAGGAATTCGTCGCTCGTTTCATCGGGCTGTTCATCGTCGGTCGCTACGGTGTCCTTGTCGGTGGTGGTGTCCGGTTTTGCCGTGTCAGTGTCGGGAGTTACCTTGTCGGGCTGAACCGTGTCGGTGTCGGTCGTCGTTTCGTCTGTTGTTTCATCGGGTTGCGCGGAGTCATCGTCGGTGACGACCGTGTCGGTCGCGATATCATCAGTCACCACCTCATCGGTCGTTACCTCATCGCTCACCACATCGTCGATGACAGTCTCGTCCGGTTCCTCCCCGTCGATGACGATCTCATCGACCAAAGTCTCGTCGGGCTGGGTATCATCGGTCGGTTCGATGGTGTCCTCATCGGGTTGTTCGACAACGGCGATCGACAGTTCGTACTCGCCGCTTCCCTCTATCGCGATGTAGAGCGTTCCGCTCTGGGCCGCAGTGCCGATGAGCACTCCGGTCTCACCAGCGCCACCGGTGTTCGCCGCATCGATGCACTCCTCGCCTGCGCCGCAGGCACCGAGCAGGTTCAGGGCAAGATCGCCGCCGTCGGTCGGCACGACCTGTATCTGATACTCGACCCCCTCTTCGACCGTCAGTTCGTACACGATGTCGCCGGTCGGCTGGCTGTCGGCTACGCAGGCATCGCCGTAGAGGGTCAGGGCGCTCGGGCGGCCCGCCGTCGTGCCGGTCGTCGTGTAGGGCAAGGCGCCTACCGGTATCGCGTTGCCGCAGACACCCGACATCAGCGTTCCGGCGCAGGCGCCGTCGCCGCAGATGTCGTTCTCGGTCAGAGGATTGGTGTCATCGCAGGTGTCGGTGTTGTTCACGATCATGCAGCCGATCGCCGGATCGCAGGAATTGTCGGTGCAGGCATTCTCGTCGGCACAGACAAGCGGGATGCCCGCGTTGCAGAGCCCCAGATCATCGCACAATTCTTCACCGTTGCAGGCATTTCCGTCGGCACAATCGCCGTCTCCGAGGCACTCGACACATTCGATCCCGTCTTTGAGGAGGAAGTCGATATCACATTCCCACGCACAGTCGGCGGGAAGTTCCCAGCCGCCCGCCGTCGTGTAGGTGATCGTCACATTGGCGATGATGTCGCTACTATTCACCGGGTTGGTGTTGTCCTCGTCACACTGCACATCTTTCTGATTGATGCAGGCGCCTCCTTCTTCAGCAAAATCGGTGTCACATTCCCATTCGCAAGCGACGGGAGATTCCCAGCCGCCATCGGTGGTGTAGTGGATCGTCACATTCGCGATGGTGTTGGTGCTGTTCACCGGGTTGGTGGTATCGTCGCATTGCACATCCTTCTGATTGATGCAGGCACCCCCTTCTTCGGCGAAGTCGGTATCGCAGACCCACGCGCAAGCGGCGGGAGCGGTCCAACCGCCGGCGGTGGAGTAAATGATCGTTACATTTGCGATGATATCTTGGCTGTTCGACGGGTTACCGTTGTCGGTGTCGCATGGCTCTTCTCTTGAATTAATACAAGCATCTATATCTTCATCGCAGAAGAGATCGACGCTACAGGGGTCGCCTTCCGACAGACAGGATCCGCCGTTGTCGCAGGTTTCCGCACCGGTACAGAAGAGGGCATCACTGGTGCAGGGGGTACCGGATGGCTTGAACCCGTTGTCGTGGCAGGCGCCGTCGCCGTCACATGTATCCTGATTGACACAGGGCCCTTCTTCATCTCCGCAGAGGTTCGTTTCGGGAAGATGATTGGGAAGACACAGCCCGCTACCGTCGCAGGTGTCCTGACCGGAACACACGGTCGGGCCGTCGCCGCAGAGGGTGCCGATCGTTTCGAAAGTGCAGTCGAAGGCGCAGCAATCGCCATTTTCCGTGTTGCCATCGTCGCACTGTTCATCACCGGAGACGATCGTATCGCCGCACACGCTCAGCAGGCGAAGTGTCGTCGTGGCGTCATGCGTCAGGCCCGTGGAATCCTCTACCCGTAGAACGACACTTCCCACGGGGTCGTCGATCGGCCACCCCAAAGCGGCTACCTCGGCCCAGTTCAAGGCGCAGGTCGCGGTCGCGCAGTCATCGAACGAGCCGTCGCCGTCAAGATCCCAAGAATAGGAGACTATAGAGTCACCGCACGATTGGTTGGGATCGGAAGAGTTACTGCCGTCCAGCGCAAGTTCCCCGCCCTCATAGATCACATACGGTCCTCCCGGATCGGCCACGGGCGCATACTCCGGCTGGTCCGTTATCACTAAAGTGATGACAAAGATGTTGGTCTGCGTGGGCGAATCGTTGTCGACCACGCGCAAAGCCGCGTAGTAGGTGCCGCTACTGAGATAGGTGTACACGGGGGTCGCATCTTTGCTGGTGGTGTGGAACGCCTTGCCGTCGGCGCTATAGGCGCCGTTGGCCATGCCGGCCCAGTTATACGATCCGAAGTTCGTGTCGGTCGGACTCGCAACCGTATCGAAGATCCACTGGTAGTCGAGGATGCTCAATCCGGGATCGGCATGATACGAACCGGAATGGCTGAATGTGATCTTGCCGTTGGTGCCGCCCGCGCAACCTTCAACTGCCGTCGAGGGGGTCGCGGCGCCGACCGCCGTCGGTTTTTCGCCATAACTTTTACGGATGAGCGAGGCGCCCGTCACTATAACCATGCCGGTGTTGTGATAGATCGAGGCATAGTTAAGACCCATGGAGGTCCAATTGGCGTATCGTTGTCTGGTGCTTCCTTCCTTTTCCTGATTATTGATGAGGTAATAGGAATAATCGGCGCGCCAATCATAGGTGCCGACCAACGAGGGGACCGGGGAAACGGCGGAGAGTCCTCCCGATATAAGGGCATGGGTATAGGTGGCTCCTTGTTGCGCCCCGTCGAAACGGGCGTTCGGGTAAGCCCAGTTGCAGTGTGCCCAATTCACGGAACTCGCGTTATTGCAGTTCCAATTGTTGGCGAGGAAGGTCATTGCATTGTTGTAGCCGGTCAAGAGTTGCGCGTTCGTGTAGGTGCTCTGGGGAGAAAAGGACTGGTTCGCATCATTCGGCAGGGTGTTCACTCCGAGCCAGCCGTGACCGAAAACCAGCGCGCCGCCGGAATAGTGCAGGTCGTTGCCCGGATAAGCGAGCGCATATTGTCCACTGCCATTTGGGGATTGGTGAGTAGCAAGATAATTCGCGACCCGGTTCTTCCCCTCCTTGGGCACGATAACGCCATAGGCGCCCATAGCCCTTTCCGCCGCGGTCAAGCCCATGATCGCTGCGTGTGTCGCATGGCCGTACGCGGCGCCGGAAGCCGTCGTGAAGCTCCAGCCGCCATGATAGGACCCGCTCTTGAACTGGTAATATACCAGAGCATCTACCAGTTGCTGGACCATCCACTCCATTGAATGTCCATGTGCTCCCACTCCCCCGACCTGCATGGATGTTCCTGCCATACCGGAATCCGCTAGTGCGGCGATGAGTCGGCCCATGAGATCGGTCTGGCTTAGATAATATCCCTTTTCGTCGTCGGTGCCGGGAATGGGCGTGAGGCCGTCATTGACTTCGGCAGAAGAGCTGACGGAGATGGAGTATAATTGATTGAGAAGGTAGTTGATGCATCGCGTTGCATCTTCGGCGTAGGGGTCGGTGTTATAGCGCGCGTCGTTCTTCGATGTCCAGTCATCGGGGAGTGGTTGAACATCGGGGTATTCGCTGGGATCGTGGATATAGGTAGCGGGCGGGTAGGCGGCGGTATGGCCGTTTAGTGCAAGGCCTCGAAGAAATTCGGCGGTGTCGGTACGGATATAGTCGGCCCCCATACTGTTGGTGAAATACCCGCTGATGGTGTTAAGCCCTTCCCCCGTTCGGTTGAGGTTCTTATGCAGGAACCAGAGGGCGTCATCTATCGCCACCTCGCGTTTGATGTTGAGCGTTTCCGGAGTGTCGCCGACGCATTCGGCATTGTTCGAACAGGGGAACCCGGTCTCGGCGCAGGTCCCGCCACTACAAGTTGCCTGCGTCACCGGTGGACGGGCATTGTACCTGTAAGTATTGTAGGAAGGATGAAGCGAACTGTAAGCGACGGGGGCATCGGCGAAGACCATGACCTTGTAGGTGGCGAATCGCGAACCTTCGGGGCTCCCGGATCCGTCGACCGAACAGGTCGCCTCTACCATAGCAAGAAAGAGTTTTCGTTTGCTTACCGTTGGATCGGTATAGGGCAGTTGCTTGCGGCAGTCAAGTCTGTAACGATTATCCAGATACCATTGCCCGTTTGCTCCACTAACGGAGAATGAACGCCCGTCACAACTGTCCCATGTGCCGTCGCCGTTGATGTCCCAGCGGTAGTATACATTCTCGCATACACCGCGGGAAATAGCCTTGAAAGTGGTCGGGTGGCCGTTATAGGCCGGGTGCGGTATAGCGAGATCATGGGCGCGGTACGGTACGGTAATAAGACTGCTGGGCACGACCCTTGCTACGGGGCCCTCCCCGGGATCGATCGCGGTGACCTCTCTGGAGGGCACAACATAATCGGCATTGTTGCCGATCACCGTGTTGGAGAAGTCGTTCTCCTGCCCGCCGCAGGCGCTAAGCAGGAAAGCAAAAGAGATGCACCATAAGGTCCGCAATCTTTTTTTCATCACAACCCCCTGATAGAACTAATATACTTGATAGTCAAAGTGCCGAGGAAACATAAGATATCCCGAATGCAAAGTCAACTTATCCATTTCTTCACAAATCCCTTCATCCCCAGTTTGTTGCGGAAGGCGGCGCCCCCCATGAAGCGGACCGCGCCGAAGACGGAGCGGGTGAACCACGGGCGGTCGTGGAGGCCGCCGATGCTCCAGAGGATGCCGGTGTAGCCGTTGGGGTCGCGGCCGTCGAGTGCATAGCGGTCGTTAAGGTAGACCGCCGTCGTGATCGCCGCTTCGGGGGTCGCGCTCCATTCCAGTATCTTCTTCGCCCAGTACATCCTCAGGTAGCCGTGCATCGTGCCGGTGGCGACCAGTTCCCGCTGGGCGGCGTTCCAGAGTTCGTCGTGGGTCGCCGCCGCTTCCCACGCCGCTCTATTATAAAGGTAGAGCCGTTTGTCGGTGCGGTGGTCGTCCAGCGTCTTCTGTGCCCAGCCGGGGATGCCGTCGAAGGAGTCGTAGTGCGGTTCGTAGAGGCAGAAGTTGTCGGCGAGTTCGCGCCGGACGATGAGCTGTTCGAGGAATGCCTCGACCGGGGCGGTGGGGGCGGGGTAGTCGCGGACCGTGAGCGCCACCGCCTGCGCCGATATCTGCCCGAAGTGGAGGTAGGGCGACAGATGCGAGGTTGCATCGGCCGACGGGTCGTTGCGGTCGCCGTAGCGGGCAAGTCCGCTTTTCAGGAATTGTTCAAGCCGTTTCCACGCCGCCTTTTCGCCGGGGATGCAGGTGGACGCCGGTCCGGCCGGTGCCGCCTTGAGAACGACGGCCTCCCAGTCGACCGGCTTGGTGACGAGGGGATGGGGGTGCTTTTTGAGTTTCGGGAAGGGGAGGAGAAATTCGGCGAGGAGCCGGTTCACCTTCGGCCGGAAGGTGGCGGCGGCATATTCCTTTTTGGGCGATGCGGCGCGGGCCGGGACGATGTTGTGGGCGTCGACCTCGACCACGGGACAACCCATCGCGGCACTGACCGTCGCGCGCCAGCAGACCTTTTCACGGAGCGGGTCGAAGTCGCAGACCAGCAGCGCCGGGTCGAGTTTCGTCAGTTCGCGCGGCAGGGTGACCGCCGGGTCGCCGATGAAAAGGAAAAAGCCGATACCGAGCCGCCGCAGTTTCTCTTCGACCTCACGCAGGCCGCCCAGCATGAAATCATAGTGCCGTCGCGACGCCTCGCCGAAGCGTGGCGCGAGGCAGAACGCGACCGCGAGCGGCCGCCCCTTCTTCAGCGCCTCGTTCTGCGCGTGGATGAGCGCCCAGTTGTCGCTCACCCGTTGGTCGCGGCTCATCCAGTAGATGACCGGACCGCTACCGGGAGTGCCCGCTTTGAGCACGGTCAGACGGCGCGGGTCGACGGTCGTTTTCATTATTTATCGTTCGGGAAAAGTTCGGATACTTTGACGGCGGGGTGGTGGTAGTGGTTGTAGTCGGCCCCTTTCTTGCCCCAAGTGAGGGCATGCTCGGGACACCAGTGGAAACAGGCCATGCACTGTTCGCAGGCGTGGTTCCATGTGGGCCGTTTTTCCGGGCTCATCGTGATATTGCCGACGGGGCAGACCTTCGCGCAGATGCCGCAGCCGGTGCATTTCTCCGACACCTTCCAGTTCTTGTCGCTCGGATTCACATGGGAGGCCCACATCGGGTGGATGAGGTAGCGGGCGAATTTGCCGGTGAGCGATCCTTTGATGTCGTTCTTCTCGCGTTTCTGGATCCGTTCGCAGACGGCGTCGAGGGCGCTGTCGAGCCGTTCATTGATGCCGGCCTGTTTCTCCGGATCGGGCGGATTGTAGAAGGGGATGTAGTTGTCGACCGCGCGGAGCGCCCAGCCGGCGTCGTTGCCGAAGCCTTTGCCGCGCAGCATGTCGTCCCACATCGGCAGGGTGTCGGCGGGGGCGCCGCCGTGGGTGATGATGGTGAAGGTGTAGGCGGGTTTTGCGATGTCGAGGTGCTTCAAAAACTTTTCGACGGCGACCGGCGGGCCCCAGGCGTAGACGGGGAAGACGAAGCCGACCGCGTCGGCGTTGAGCGCCTTGTAGCCGGTGTCGCGTTTGCGGCCCATGTGGATGAGTTCGGCGCCGCCCAATGCGTCGGCGGCCCGTTTCGCGGCATGCAGGCTGTTGCCCGTCGCCGAGTAGTAGAAAATGATGTTGGTCATGGGGTGCCTATTGTGGAAGTTGCTCAATTTTCGTAAGCCATTCGTTGAAATGAAAACATTTCTCGCGCAGGGTTTTGAGTCCGATATTCTTGGCGATGACGACACCATTCGTCACTTTTTGATAGGAAGGATAGTGTTTCAGTAGCCTTTTGGATGGTGCAGTTTCCGCGCCTTCGTTTATCAGTTCGGGGTTCTCGGTGTCTATTTCGGCTAACAACTTGTCCAACTGTGAACCACAGTGCAGTTTCAATGTGTCGTCGATGGCCTTGGTGTCGGAAAAAAGGAGTCCCTCGTATTCATGGAGTTGAATATAAGGAATGAAGCGAACTCCGAAGCCGATAGCCGCAGCCAACTCCTTTTCCAAGAGGGCCACTTTTTTGTACGGGTTCGGTATCTTCGCTGCCGTTTCTGTGCCTGGAAACTCCTTGTGAAGCGCATAGAGATCGAACATGGTGGTGACATAGGCGCTCTCATCTTGCTTGAGCCATCGTTCGATGTCTCGTTTTGCCTTTTCATAGGATACGAGGCCACCACGATAAATTTTTAACGGAGTTCTCGATGTTTCGACATTGCGAGCGGTAAGGAAAATGTTTTTTAGGGCAAATTCGGGAACAAGAATCTCTCGAACAAAGGTTTCTTCCGTTGGGCCTTCGGTGACGATGTTGATTCTGATCACTGCGGCCTCCCTCCGAGAACATTCTTTTCCCAGAGTTCACCGAGGGAATATTCGGTAAGCCAATCTTTGAGTTTCTCACTTTCAGGTCTAGAGAAAGTGCTGGCACCGTCTTTTTTATCGACCACGATCAAATCTTCGGCCTCGAACTCGTTGACGAGCGGTACCGATTGCGTTGATACGATGAGTTGCGTCTTTTTTGAAGTCGCTTTCATAAGCGATGCAAGCACCTTGATCGCATAGGGATGAAGGCCAAGTTCCGGCTCATCTATTATAATTGTTGAAGGCAAGTTTGGTTGTAACAGTACGGTAGCAAGACATATAAAGCGCAGAGTGCCGTCTGAAAGGTGGTGCGCAAGGAAGGGGAAGTCGGAACCTTTTTCCTTCCATTCCAAGCGAATGTTGTCCTCATTGACAGCCGTTGGCCGTAAGATGAAATCATCGAAAAAGGGAGCGACGAGGCGGATATGATCGCGGATGGCTTCGTAATGTGTTAGATATTTGCTTTTCAGCACGAACAAAAATGCTGCAAGATTGGCGGCATCGGTGCGAAGATAGAAATTATCGTTGATGGCTCCCGTCTTTTTCACTTTCGCCGATTCGCTAGTGTCGTGAAAATGATAATACTTCCAAGAAAGGAGAGTGTTTTTCACATAATATGCGATACCGGTATGATGACCTTGGGTGAAAAAAACCGTTTCCAAGTGGCCCTTGTCCAGAATTTCGACTTTGGGATTTGTATAACGTGTTTTGTCATGGAAGGAGCACTCTTCCTGCTTAAAAATCAACTGGTCGCTGGCTGAAGGAACGAAAATGACCTGATAGCCATTATCCTTGAAAAGTAGGGATATCTTTATCTCGGGTGTGGTTTTCGATCCGAAATAAAGAAAACTCTCGGCGCCGCCACCGGCTTTGATGTTTGTTTGGAAATTTCCTTCCAGCATTTTGTTGAGAAGTTTGAAGAGCGAGATGAAGTTGGTTTTTCCTGCGCCGTTGGCACCGATGAGGACATTGAGGCTGGTCAAGTCAATGTCGGCCTTTTTGATGGACTTGAAGCCCTCGATGCCGATGTGGTCAAGTTTCATGGCGCTCTCCTAAACGAGGTTCGCTTCTTTCATACACTATTTCTCGTCGCTTCTCAAGTTGTCTGGTTGCCGCTCTTCTTCTTGCCGTGGAGGGATTCCATCACCGCGTTGTAGACATCCCATGCGGTTTCGGGTTCGATCCCGGCCTTTTGCGCCTCTCTTTCGATATCGATCGGACGGCGCGCGTTGATGTCGTCCATGATGTTGTGGAGAAAATCGTTTATCTTCCTCATCGTCTCGTCTTTGACCGGGTCGGGTTTTTGCTCTTTTTCGAAGCGGCGGGTCATCTCCTTGAGGCAGAACGGCTCCTTGCCGGTGATATCTTCGGCGACAAGGCGCATGGGCGGCGTCGCCTCGTATTGCGGATCTTCCCACTGCGCGGGCAATCGGAATTCCTTAACGAGTTTTGCGTAACCTACGCGGGTGGCGGCGGCGATGGTCAGGCACGATTTTTTGGCATCGTAGTAGGCTTCGCAGAAATGGGGGGCGCGGTGCCACCGTTTCGGACGCAGTTGGTACAGCGAGCCGCTTTTTTTCACGAAGAATGTATCGTTCAGAGAATCGGGGTCGAGCGAGTGGCGCTGAATGGTTGAAAGACAATAGGTAATGCGGCGCAACCCTTTCTTCGTTACGATATGGGGCGCGTTCCCCATCTTGGCCAGAAGGAGGAACGGCAGGGGATTTCTTTCCATCTGACGGCACGCGTCATCCATCGTGACGACATCACTATCGAAGAGTTTGGCGAAGTAGATGAGGTCGAAAGGTTGGATGCCCCCGTTAAAAGGCAGGACGAGATTGAAGGAAAAGGCGCAATCGGGGGCGAACATGGCGAGGAACAGAAAAAGGACCGAACCCTTGTCGAGATAGCCGGTGATGGAGGGGGAGTAGAGAAGGTATTTCTCCTGCGTGAGGAAATCGAAGGCTTGGAAAAAATCTTCTCCGTGTTTCTTGTCTATCTCGCAGAAAACGAACCGGGGCGGTTGGGTTCGTAATGCGAAGAGGGGAATGTTCTTGGGGTTGCTCGCGCATTGCCGGTCGAACAGGTCGCGGTATTTCGTCTGAAGCAGGCCGTTCTTTTTGACCATGCGGTGGGTGATGAGCATTTCGAAAATGAGCTCCAGTATCTCCTCGGGGAAGGAGTTGAGGTGTTTTTTATATTCGGCCATCTGGTGCGCGACCGTTCGGGACAACTTCTCTTTGGGGTCGATCGCCTCGAAACAGTTCGTGATGATGACTTCCCGGAAGATGGCGCGGAAGTTCTCGATCTCTTCGCGGAGGGCGGGCTTGTCGATCTCTTTCATCCACCTCTCCGTTTCGCGGCGTGCAGGCTGTTGCCCGTGCCGGTGTAGTAGAAGATGATGTTGGTCATGGGGTAGGCTCCTAAAATATTTGGTTACATTCCAGTCTTTGTTTCGGGCCTATTTTCTTTTGATGCCCTTTCCCTTTCTTTTGTTACTTCGACCAAATATTCACCCTCCAAAGGAATGTGTAAGAGTAAAATATTAGGAGGTATTTTCTTCTTTTCTTGAAGTCTTTTGAACTCGTTGAACATACTCTCTTCTGAAAAGACAAGAAATAAACTCTTATTTTCTAGCCCCATCAGGCTAACGATATCTCCTCGTATTTTATGAATACCGCCGTAATTCTTATGATTGCTTTTTGTTTTACTCCTACTTGTGCTGATAAGCCCCGCCATATCTCCATCAACACTAACAGCATCAAATTCAAAATCACCACCCCAAGACAACTTTAGAGGTTTCTTTACAAAGATTCTACCATCCATCTTTTCCGACAACTTGTCTCTGATTGGATTTTCGGCGTTCAATGCTGCCGAGGATTTGCCCATAGTTTACAAGCTCTACTTCATTTTGAATTTCTTACACACCGCGCAGCCCCATCTCCGTCAGTCGTTTCCAAGTAGTATATGGCTCCCGCGCAAAAGTAGACAGTCCATGCATAATCTTTGTGGCTATCTCCGCTATCGGCGACCAAAGATGAAGACCAAAAAATACCACAACCGCCGCTACGACCCCAGACATCCTTTTGCCAGTAAAATCCGTTTTCGCCCGATCCGCCTGATCGTTTTTCCTCGCTTTTGTTTTTTTCTTTTTTAGGGCTTGATTGGGCCCATATTGCCATTGCTGTCCTATTCATTGATTGATTGTGTGCTCTCTGGATTCCCCCCATCAGTGCATTCCCTGTGTCGTATTTATAAGTTTTCTCGCCCGAACTATCTTCACAGTAACAGGCGCTTTTCCAGCAATCATCAGATAGGCATTTGTCATCAATGGGGCATTTGCCGCCTGTTTCTGTGCCCGGGCACCCCACTATCAATGTGCGAAGTTCTGAAATTGTCGGAAGTCGCCAATCATCGCTTCCGCCAAGAACAAGTTCATTGCAATACCCTTTGGCATCTTCTTGAGTCATTACTTTGCTTTTCCCTCTTTGCCACATAAGGCCAGAGGCATTGTCGATAGCCACTTCTTCTGTGACTTGGTAGTTTTTGCCTTTTGTGAGGTCAGCCTTGATAGTGGCAATCTTTTTCTCTTCTAGTGAAAGAGTTTCCTTGTATTGACCGTCTTTTGCTTTCACTAGAAGCTCTTTAGCGCAAACAGGCACTTTCCATTTACCGGGTGCATTGCCTAGCTCCTTGCCATCAAGGAATACGGAAGCTTCTACATCATTGCCAGCTTTATCTTGCGCCGTGACTTTAATGCCTGCCTCTTTCGGTTTGATTTCGAGGCGGATGTTCTTCGACTCGCCCCGATTCGCGGTGAACTTCTCGCCGGTTTGATAGTAGCAGTTATCTTTTGTTTCGACTTGATGAGGTCCGGGGGAGAGGGTGACCTTATTGATAGGTGTCTTTCCAATGCTCTTGCCGTCGAGCGTCACTTCGATCCCCGCCGGTTCCGACTCGACCGACAGATAGCCGAAATCAGGTTCGAGTGTCCAGCTTATCTGCGTTCCTTTCTTTGCCCCACCGGTTTTGGTCTTCGCCAGATAATTTTCCAGTTCCATCGTTATTTCATGCTTTCCCTGAGTCAACATCTTCGAGCAAGGAGTTTGCTGACACAACAGCTTGCCGTCAACGCGGACGGTAGCGCCGGTGGGTTCCGACTCGAACTTGACGATGGTCTCTTCGCCCTGTCCTATTTCCCAATCTTCGACCTGTTCTCCTATCTTGCCTTCCTTGAACGAACTGCCGCCCGCTTTTTTGCCTGCGATCTGCGCCGCGATGCTCTTGATCGCTTCAGCAAGTCCTTCCTCGGAACCATCGAACTCGGCCTTTGCCGTCTTGATGGTCGCCTCTTTGGCAAGGTCGATAAGTTCAGCGGTCAAGGTATACTGTTTTCCGAAGTAGGTGACGATGCCGGTCAGTATCCGGTCGGCCGTGAGTGCCTGTCCCAATTCGATGCGGCACGACTGGTCATAACACTCTTTCCAGCTTTCCTTTTTCTGACCCTTGATCATCTCCTTCCGCTGGCGGTCCTTTGATATAAGGATGAACTGATTGGTTGCACCGATCTCGGTGCGGAGTGCTTCGGCGGCGTTCTCAAGCAACGACGCGGAAAGTTTACCCGACTTGTCTTCAATCTCCATGACCGCGACCTTGTACTTCTTCTCCTCGCCGGAAAGCGTGAAGCCGAGAGCCAAGACCGAAAGAAGAATGAGCGCGTTACGCATGAAGCCCCCGGATTTCAATCATAGACCGCCCGATTGTAATAAAAAGGGAAGGGGAATTCAAGGAAAAGAGTGGGCGAGTTACGCCTCGTCGGCCATCTTGAGAATAGTCGCCTTGAGTTGGTCGGTGATGCGAAAGCCCGCTTTCTTAACAAGGTCTTTCAGCATGGGCGAAACGGCGCGGATCAACTTCTTCCGCTTCGCGATGACCAGTACGCCGAGCACTCCCGCCATTTCGACATCGAAATGAGCCGCCAACGCTCTGCCCGCCTTTTCGTCTATCAGCAGAAGGTCCGCGTTCTTTTCTATCGCGAGGGCGATAGCCGCCGCCTCGCCGTCATCAAGATCGGCTTTGAGCGCCGTGAGCAGGTCGCTGTTCTCGACCTTTTCCGTGCGTAGCCAGAGGGCCTTGCGTATCTGTGCCGCATCCTTGGGATAGGGCCCTTTTTCAAGCAGTTCGTAGCGGACCTCTTCAGGTATGATGACCTCGTCGAAGAGGTGTCGAAGGATATCCAATTTACCGATATGAAGTAGATTAAGAATGGGGCTGGTATTGCTGACGACGATCATCGAGCGAGTTTCTTCTCAAGGACCGCGACATCATGGAGGAGATCGGCGCTCTCGAAAT
>ERZ1645192.2533-NODE-2533-length-15080-cov-5.140566_pt1 | contig 15080 bp, 18 predicted proteins | sample MGYA00575354_ERZ1645192 | MGnify/ENA primary metagenome ERZ1645192 (study PRJEB40844, sample SAMN11349763) | freshwater sediment metagenome | isolation source: river sediment | host: Sediment | place: India: Faizupur Khadar , New Delhi | collected 2017-02-21 ... | reverse complement strand
AAAGAATGTTTACTGCTTCAGACGGAATGTGTTTAAATTCGTTTTGCACATCTAACAGAATATCCATCAAACGAGATGGATTTTTTCCATATTTTGCAGCAATTTCTTTCGAGAAATTTTCAATATTGGCCATTTTTCCTCCCTAATGAAATTTTTAATATTTATTTTTATTTGTTTATTTATTAACAACTGATAGCAAAAATATATAAATTTTTCATAATTCAAAACTTTGTTTATGTTAATTTAATCAAAACATATCGACATTTTTTCTAAAATCGCCTTGTGTTTATGTTATCGTATTAATTTCAGCGACTTATGAGTTTTTTGTATTGGTAAAGTATTAATAAACATATTTTTTAGGTCTCAATATGTATCTTTCTTTTAAATTTTGCGTATTATTAAAAAAAACGATAGTATTAGTTCGAAATTTTTAAAATATTTTCATAAAAGTCATAACGAGTTAATTCCTTTAATTACGTTATCGCGTATTGTTTTGCGCCCATTTAAACTTAATGATGCAAAAAGGGTTCAGTTTCTTGCAGGCGATATTTCTATTGTTTCTGGTGCTATTAATATTCCATATCCTTATTTGGATGGTATTGCAGAATCATGGATAAGTACTCATTACAAAGAATATAAAAAGGGGAATTCTCTTATTTTAGCCATCACGTTAAAAGAGAGTGGGTTGTTAATCGGTTCTGTTGGATTATATGTGAATAAAATTCATCAAAATGCAGAGCTCGGTTACTGGATTGGTAAAGATTATTGGGGAAATGGATATTGCTCCGAAGCGGTATCCGGTATTATAAATTATGCATTTACCCACATGAACTTAAATAAAATATTTGCTAATTTCTTAACACGAAACAGCGCTTCTGGAAGGGTACTTATAAAAAATGGATTTAATAAGGAAGGTTTTTTTAAAAAACATATTAAATATGCCGATTCTTTCGAAGATGTTGAATGTTATAGTCTTCTAAAAGAGGATTATTCCTTGTCTGCTAAAAATACCTAAACTTTTTTTACAAATCTTTTTTAATCTTTTCTTCAATTATTTATATATTCGTTTTTCAAAATTCATTTTATGAAAAATACGCACATTATTATATTGTTTTTTATGATTTCAATAGGAATTTCTTCGTGTATTACATCCAAAAAAGAGGTCGACTTAATTCTTTATAATGCAAAAGTTTATACTGTAGATTCTGCTTTTTCTATACAAGAATGTGTTGTTATTGATTCTGGCTATATTCTAGAAACCGGACAACAGGACGTTTTATTAAAAAAATATAATACCAAAAAATCAATCGATTTAAAAGGTAAATTTGTATATCCCGGTTTTATAGATGCGCATTGTCATTTTTTTGGCTATGCTATCGATCAGTTAGAAGCAGATGTGGCAGATACCAAATCGTTTGATGAAGTCATCGCAATTTTACAAAAATTCAGAAAAGAGAATAAAAGTAAATGGATTGTTGGAAGGGGTTGGGACCAGAACGATTGGGAGGTAAAAGAATTTCCAACTAAAAGTAAGCTCGATTCGGTTTTTAAAGATATACCCGTTTTTATTACCCGAGTTGATGGACATGCAGCGCTTGTTAATAGTAAAGTACTTGAAATTGCAGGAATTACCAAAGATACAAAAATAGAAGGGGGGAAATTTTATCTCCATAATAATGAACCTAGCGGTATATTAATCGATAATGCGATAGAATTAGTAAGCAAACATATTCCCAAAACATCGGTGGAGGATAGTAAAATTGCATTAATAACAGCAGCCGAAAAATGTTTTGCTGTTGGGCTCACCTCCGTTGGAGATGCCGGTCTCGACAAAGAGATGGTTTTATTGATTGATTCTCTTCATAAAAAAAGGGGAACTAAAAATGAAGATTTATGCGATGTTAAATCCAACTACAGAAAACCTGGAAACATTTATGAATAAAGGAACTTACAAAACCCCGTATTTAAATATTCGTTCCGTGAAATTATTTGCCGATGGAGCACTTGGTTCTCGAGGAGCTTGTCTTCTTGAACCCTACAGCGATGATGCCGATAATTATGGAATTATTATGAATAAAGAAAGCTATTACCGTGAAATTTGTGAACAAGCATATAAAAAAAGGTATCAGATAAATACGCATGTTATTGGCGATTCGGCTATGCGTATGATGTTAAATATTTATTCCACCTATTTAAAATCAACAAACGATTTGCGTTGGAGAATTGAACATGCACAAGTAGTTTCTCCTGTTGATCTTTCTAAATTTGCCACATACTCTATTATTCCGGCTGTAAATACAGTACATGCCACTTCCGATATGTATTGGGCAGAAAAAAGACTTGGCCCTAATCGTATTAAATATGCGTATGCTTATAAAGATTTATTAACACAGAATGGATGGTTGTGTAATGGAAGCGATTTTCCTGTTGAAAAAACAAACCCTTTACTTGGGTTTTATGCTGCTGTTTCTCGAAAAGATTTACAACAATTTCCGGAAAATGGATTTCAGAAAGAGAATGCATTAACTAGAAAAGAAGCATTAAAAGCAATGACGATTTGGGCAGCTAAATCTTTTTTTGAAGAAAATGAAAAAGGAAGTATAGAACCCGGAAAATATGCCGATATGGTTGTAACAGATCAAGATATTATGACTGTAGAAGAAAATAAAATCCCAACTACTAAAATTACAATGACTTTTATAAACGGACAGCTTGTTTATTCAGTAAAATAAATAAGAATATGTTCGTTTAAATTTTTCAAAAATCTATTTATGTGAGGTTTATGAAGGTTTTTTAATATAAGTAGTTGTCCTTTTTTTAGATAAAAACTTTCCTATTATATTGTAATTTCCAAATATTTTCTTAATTTTGCAACCCCTTATATTTTTTTTTTAAAAATAAACGGATTATTAATCTCTTCCGCCATTCAATTTAGTTTAAATATAGGGGAATTGAAAAAGCGGAATACAAGTAATTAAATGAATGACAGAAAATGAAAATGTAACGGATGTTACAAACCTTGAAATTGTTGAAGAATCAACAAAAACAAACAATGTGCCCGAAAATTTTGATTGGGATTCTATTGGAAAAAAACACGACAATTACAGTAAAGAAGAAAGAACCAAATTAGAAGAAATTTATAATCAAACATTAAGTTCGGTTATAGAACATGAAGTAATTGATGGTACTGTAGTTGCTAAAAACAATAGAGAAGTAGTTGTTAATATCGGTTACAAATCCGATGGAATTATTCCATTATCGGAATTGCGATATAATACAAATCTTAAAATTGGTGATACCGTTGAGGTTTATGTTGAAAGTCAGGAAGACACAAGCGGACAATTAATTTTATCTCATAAAAAAGCAAGAGTATTGCGTTCATGGGAAAGAGTTAATAATGCTTTAACCAACGATGAAATTATTCAAGGTTTTGTTAAATGTAGAACCAAAGGGGGTTTAATTGTTGACGTATTTGGAATTGAAGCTTTCTTACCCGGTTCACAAATTGATGTGAAACCTATTCGCGATTATGATATTTTTGTTGGTAAAACAATGGAATTTAAAGTGGTTAAAGTTAACCATGAATATAAAAACGTAGTTGTTTCGCATAAAGCACTTATTGAAGCAGAACTAGAACAACAGAAAACAGAAATTATTAGTAAACTGGAAAAAGGACAAATCCTTGAAGGTACCGTTAAGAATATAACTTCTTACGGTGTATTTATCGATTTAGGTGGTGTTGATGGATTAATTCATATTACCGATTTATCATGGGGAAGAATTAATCATCCAGAAGAAATAGTTCAATTAGATCAAAAAATTAATGTTGTTATTCTTGATTTTGATGATAACAAAAAAAGAATTGCACTTGGCTTAAAACAATTATCATCTCATCCATGGGATTCATTGGATGCAAATATGAAAATTGGTGATAAAGTAAAAGGCAAAGTTGTTGTAATTGCCGATTACGGTGCATTTATAGAAATAGCTCCTGGAGTAGAAGGATTAATTCATGTTTCTGAAATGTCGTGGTCGCAGCATTTACGTAGCGCTCAAGATTTCTTAAAAGTGAGCGACGAAGTAGAAGCAATTATTCTTACACTCGACAGAGAAGAACGTAAAATGTCGCTTGGTATAAAACAGCTTATTCCTGATCCATGGACCAATATCGTTTCTAAATACCCTGTTCAATCTAAACATAAAGCCATTGTTCGTAATTTTACTAACTTCGGTATTTTTGTGGAATTAGAAGAAGGCGTTGACGGATTAATTCATATTTCAGATTTATCTTGGTCTAAAAAAATTAAACATCCTGCTGAATTTACCAAAATTGGTGAAGAAATCAATGTAATTGTATTAGAAGTGGATGTTGAAAATAGAAGACTAAGCCTAGGACATAAACAATTAGAAGAAAATCCATGGGATGTTTTCGAAACCGTATTTGCTATTGATTCTATTCATAAAGGAACCATTGTTTCTTCCGCAGAAAAAGGCGTTGTTGTTGCACTTCCATACGGTGTAGAAGGATTTGCTCCTTTACGTCATATTGTTAAGGAAGACGGAACTACAGCCAATGTTGAAGAAACGATAGACTTTAAAGTAATAGAATTCTCTAAAGAAAACAAAAAGATTATTGTTTCTCATAGTAAAATAGCGCAAGATATAGTTTCTTCTGAGAAATCTACTGAGAAATCTGCTGAAAAATCGAAAGAAAAAACCACCAAAAAAGCAGTTAAAAAGATAAAAGATAATCTTGAAAAAACAACGCTTGGTGATTTGGATGTTTTAGCTAATTTAAAAGCAGATATGGATCAAACAGAAAAAGATTCTAAAAAAGCCAAAGGTTCTAAAAAAGAAACAAGTGCTGATGAAAATGAAGAATCTGCAGAAGAAAACAACGAATAAACACGTTGCATAAATTATCTAAAAGGATGTATCAAAAACAGATACATCCTTTTTTTTTGAATATATTTTGAGGTAATTTGAAATACATTATTTTTGCATAAATATAAAATAGGAAACATGTTAGTAGAAAAAAAAGTAAAAAAAGAGGCGTTTACTTTTCTGCCAGAAGATATATTAAACTCAGCCAATACGCTTATTCACATAGATGATTTAGAAGCACGACAAATGGTATATGGGAATGACAAATTTGAAGAAATTTTAGGGTTTACAGCAGCAGAAGTAATTGAAATGGGACATGAATACATTAAGAAATATTATCATCCCGACGATTTAGTTAAGATTCCGGAGATTATTGATTTTTTTAAAGGAAATAAGAATAACAAACATACCACTCTTTTCAGGGTAAAACACAAAAATGGGGAGTGGGTATATTTTATAACAACACGGTCTTTATTAAATATAGATTCAAACCAAAACAGATTTGTAGTATCTGTTTCTATAAATGTTACCGAACAAATAGATTGTGGCTTAAAACACGAAGAGTACAATAAAATAAGAGCAGCTGAAAAAAACAGAGATGTTATAGAAAAATTTACGAACAGAGAAAAAGAAATTATTTCAATGTTTGCCAGCGGACATACCAATACACAAGTTGCCGAAAAGCTTTTTCTATCGATTAAAACCGTTGATAACCATCGGACCAATATTCTACGTAAATCAGAAGCCCGTAATATTGCAGAGCTAATAAATTTTGTAAAAGATATAGGCTTGGTATAATATAGAAGTTAATATTCTGAATTTTGAAAAGGCGCGCAAACAATGGAAAAAAGAATATCCAATGTCCAATTTTCAATTTTGAATTTCAAAGTAATAAAAACGAACCCAAGTATTCCAAGGTAAAAAATTAATAGCACGCATTAAAGCTGTTTGCGCTCTTTGGACATATTTATTCACTATCGTATCTTCCACAAAAAAATCTTTTAAAAAAAAGAGGGTTTCATTTACGAAACCCTCTTTTTTATTTTTATCTATTTCGATTTATCAGGGAATTCAGGGATTTCGGGTAATTCTTTATAGCTTTTTAATTCTTCTTGTATATGTTTTATAGCTGCATTTAATTGTTCATCTTCTCCAATGTATTCTTTCGCCGGATCGTTGTCAATTTCAATATCGGGATCTACTCCATATCCTTCAATAATCCATCCTTCTCCATCGCTACTATAATGCCCGAATTCAGGTCTCATTAAATACCCTCCATCCATTAATGGTAAAGTCCCTCTTATGCCAATAACACCGCCCCACGATCGTTTACCAATAAGTTTACCTAAACCTAATTTTTTAAATTTATAAGGAAACAAATCACCGTCTGATGCAGAATAGTTATCAATTAAGCAAACAATAGGTCCATTTATAGCACTTTCCGGACTTTTTTCAGCGGCTGTGTTTCTAGACATTCCCATAATAGCTACATCTCTCATTAATCGGTCTAGTATCATCGGAGAAACATTTCCTCCTCCATTACCACGGTCATCAATAATAAAGGCTTTTTTGTTTTTCTGAGGATAAAAATATTTGGCAAATTCGTTTAGCCCAACAACACTCATATCGGGAATGTGAACATACCCAACTTGACCGTTGGTAGCGTCACTTACCTTTTTTATGTTTTTTTGAACCCAGTTATAATAATATAACTCTCCTTCGTCTGAAATAGGTACTATAATAACTTTTCTACTTCCACTTTCGGAAGGAGTAGAATTAACAGTCAGTTCCACTTGACTACCTGCTGTATTAACCAACAATTCATAAATGTCACCAGTTTCCTTAACAGATGTTCCATTAATGGCAATAATATATTCGCCTTCATTTACATCAACACCTACTTCGGTAAGTGGTGAACGTGCTTTATTCCGCCAATTTTCTCCTTCTAATATTTTTTCAATTTTAAAATATCCCGATTTATCTTTCAATACGGTAGCCCCTAATAAGCCGGTATTTATGCTAGTTAGTTCCGGTTCATCTCCTCCGCCAATGTAGGCATGTCCAACATTTAATTCGCCAATAAGTTCTCCAATAACATAAGTTAAGTCGGCACGATGATTAATATAGGGTAATAAAACAGCATATTTCTCTTTCATATTATTCCAGTCAACTCCATGCATATCGGGATCATAAAAGAAATCACGCATTTGTCGCCAGCATTCGTTATATATTTCTTTCCATTCGGCTTTTTGATCTACCCATATTTTCATATTCGATACATCTACACTTTCTTTTAAGTCAAGTGATGCTTTAGGAAGGTCAATAACATAATAGTATCCATCTTTACGAAGAAACATTTTTTTATGGTCAGCTGTTATTTCATAATTATTACAATTACCAAGTTTTGTTTCTTTTTTATTTTTAAGGTCGAATACCATTAACGATGCTTTCTTTTCCGTTTCTGAACGTTTTATGTAGTAAACATTTTCACTAATAGTCGTAATATTAAAATAACGACCGGCATCAATAGGGAGAACAACAATGCGATTTTTTATTCCGGTTGTATCTATTTTAATATCTTTCGTTATTGTTGTTTCAGTTGTTTTTGTTTTTCCTTTGGTATCTTTTTTATCTAATTCTTTGGCTGTTTCTTTTTCTTCTTCTTTGCTTAAAACAACCTCATCGTTTTCGGGTTTAAGCGGATTGATTGTAGCTTTAGCAAGTGTTACAAAATAGACTTTACTCATATCGGTATAAGCATGGTTCCATTCGGTCCAGCTATAGGTAGGATTAAAATCCCGATCGGAAGAAAAAAACAGAAATTTGCCGTCGCTGCTAAACGAAGGACTTCCCGAATCGTACCATCCATCGGTTACTTCGCATTTAGCCTTGGATGATAGTTCATAAAGATAAATTTTATTCATGGAAGATTGGGTAGGAAATGTATAAGCAAGCCATTTACTGTCGGGCGACCAGCAATATTGCGTAAATTCACCGTCTTTACTGTAATCTACTTGCGTTACTATTTTAGTTGAAATATCGATGTATTGTAATCGCAGTTTTTTATCGGCCCATAAAATATATTTGCTGTTAGGCGACCACTCTAAGTAGTATTTATAGGTGTCGGAATTTTTGGTTAACTGAATGGGCTCAGAAGTTCCATTTTCATTCATAATATATATTTCATCTTCTCCTGTTATATCAGAGATAAACGCAATATTCTTGCCGTCGGGCGACCAAGCTACATTTCGGTCGTGCGTTCCGGACGTTTTGGTTAGGTTTCTGGTAATACCTGATTTAACGGGTACAGTAAAAATATCACCTCTTGCATCAAAAGAAATTCTTTTCCCATCGGGAGAAATAGAAGAAGAGTTAATATATTCGCTTGCATCTTTAAGCTTGTCGCGACCAGAAACTTGGTCGTCGGCAATAATAATTTTTACTTTTTCCGATTTCTGTGTTGTTAAATCGAAAACATAAATATAACCGCTATTTTCGAATACAATAGCGTTATCGCCTAAGGATGGAAATTTAATATCATATTCGGTAAAGTTGGTTACTTTTTTAGTCTCTTTGCTTGTTATATCGTAGCAGAAAAGATTCATAATGCGGTCGCGATCGGAGATAAAATAAATTTTATCTCCAACCCACATGGGCATAATATATTGAGCATCGTTATTGGTTATGTTTATTGTTTTTTTACTAGAAAAGTCGTAAATCCAAATATCGTCGGCCATGCCTCCTTTATAGTATTTCCATGTTCTGAATTCTCTAAAAACACGATTGTAGGCAAGTTTTGTTTTTTCTTTATTATAGGAACAAAATCCGCCCGATGGGAGAGGGAGTTCTTCTGAAAGACCTCCGTTTGTTGAAGCAAGAAATAATTGACCTTTAAAATCGTTGAATGTTTGTTTTCGGGAACGGTAAACAATAGATGAATCGTCTCTCCAAGTCATAACAATATTATTAGGACCCATACGATCCGAAATGGCATCGCGCGATAAAGCCGCTGTATAAGTTAAACGGACAGGTTCGCCTCCTTCCGAAGGCATTGAATAAACTTATGTATTGCCGTCGTATTGAGCTGTAAAAGCAATTTTTTTTCCGTTAGGCGAAAAACGGGCAAACATTTCATAACCAATATCGGTAGTTAATTTGCGAGCAGTACCGCCTAGTTTATCAACCGTATAGAGGTCGCCGGCGTAGCTAAAAACAATTTGATTTCCGTGAATAGCAGGGAAGCGCATTAAACGAGCTTCTTCTTGTGCATTTAAGTGGCACATTAGAAATGCAAATAAATTAAATAATATTATTTTTTTCATTGGATAAATTAGTTAGTTTTTACAAATTAATAAAAAATAAATGAAATTATTTTTGAAAATATTTTTTATTATGAACATAAGTTCATTATATTTGTAAAAAATATTCATTAAAAAAAACGAATGGCACGTCCTAAAAATAAACGAAAAATGGTTGCTCCCCCTAAATTTAAAGGGTTTAAGCCATATGGATATTATGCAAAAGAACAAAAAAATGTTATTTTGCTTTTTGAGGAATATGAAACGATTCGATTGTGTGATTATGAATTATTAACACAGCTTGAGGCGGCAAAATTTATGGGAATATCGCGTCCTACATTAACTCGTATATATGAAAGCGCCAGAAGAAAGATTTCAAAAGCATTTGTTGAGGCTCGAGCTATTGTAATTGAAGGAGGTCGAGTTTATTTTGATGAGGAATGGTATAATTGTAAAAAATGTGGTAGTTATTTTAATAATCCCAAAAAAGAAAAAGAAATTAAAAAATGTTTGTTATGTAATTCCATTCAAATATCAAAAATAAAAGAAACGATTAATAATGAATAGTTAAAACAAAATAACATGAAAATAGCAATAACATCAAAGGGGAAGTTAATTAATTCGAAGATCGATCAGCATTTTGCAAGGTGTGCTTATTTTTTTATAATTGATACCGATACAAATGAAATAGAAATCATTAAAAATATAAGTCGTTCCATGGAAAATGATGTAGGTTTAACCGTGGTTCAATTTTTATACGAATTGAATGTGGAAAGAATTATTTCGGGGGGATTTGGAATTAAAGCCAAATCGGAATTAGATAAGTTAGGAATTCAATTAGTTGTTGTTCAAAATATGAATAGTTCAATAGAAGAAATAATAAATAAGTTAAAAACGAATTTTAAAAAATAATAATATGTCGAAATTAAATAGAAAAGGACCTGAGGAAAAAGGCCCCGGTACCGGGAGAAAATTAGGTAAATGTTTTATAAAAGATAAGGATGATGATGTTTCTGTTCAAAAAGATATTGGGATGGGGAAAAAAAGAAAAGTTGGAGGAGGTGTAGGAAAGGGGAAAAGATTAAGGTGTTCTTTTAATTGTAATTTTTAATCAAATTATAATGGACGAAATAAGAGTTGCTATTCCAACAACGAATAGGAAAATTGATGATCATCTTGAAGATTGTAGTTATTATACAATTTATTCAATAAAGTCGGGAAAAATTGTAGAACTGAATACAACAAAGGTATCTCAAAAATACACCAACTGTAACGAAATTATTAATTATTTATCTGAGTTGGGAATTCATGTTTTAATTGCTGGAAATATATCTAGCTCGGAAATTGAAAAAATAGAATCTTTGAATATTAAAGTTTTACCTTATTATAATGGATCAATAAAAAGCTGTATATCAAAATATCTTCAAAATTTTTCTTTTGTGCAAAAGGAAAGAAATGCTGGCTTAATTGATTTAATAAGTCGTGTTAAGAAAATAAATCATTAATAAAAAAATAAAATGGAAACTAAAAAATTAAAATTTAATTCAGCTTTAATTCATGGTGGCGATCATAAAGATGCTTTTGGTAGTGCAACTGTCCCAATTTATCAAACATCTACATTCGCATTTGAAAATGCAGATCATGGAGCGAAATGTTTTTCTGGAGAAAGCAACGGGTATATATATACAAGAATTGGAAATCCAACAATAAATGCATTAGAGCGATTGATAGCTGAATTAGAGAATGGATATGGTGGTATTGCTACCTCTTCGGGAATGGCGGCTATAAATACGGTATATATGGGGTTACTAAATCAAGGTGATCACATGATAAGTACAGGGGCTGTTTATGGGCCCGCAAGAAATGTGGTTGAAATGCATTTTTCAAGATTTGGAATACAATCTACTTATGTTGATACTTCGAATATCAAAGAAATTGAAAATGCAATCCGTCCAAATACAAAATTGTTATATGTTGAAACACCGGCAAATCCAACGATGGATATAACTGATATTATGGCTTGTGCGAAAATTGTTAAGCAGAAAAATATCAAATTGGTAGTTGATAATACGTTTTGTAGTCCATACCTTCAAAATCCCCTTGACTTAGGTGCTGATGTAGTAATTCATTCGATGACAAAATTTATTAATGGGCATGCTGATATTGTTGCGGGGATTATTATTGCGAAAGATAAATTATTATATGATCAATTACGTTCCATGATGATTAATTTGGGTGGAAACATGGATCCTCATCAAGCCTATATGGTACATCGTGGAGTAAAAACCTTGTCGATACGTATTGAAAAGGCACAGGAAAATGCAATTAAAGTGGCAAAATATTTACAAAATCATCCATTGATAGCTTGGATTAAATACCCCGGTTTGGAAACGCACCCGCAATATAATTTAGCTTTAAAACAGATGAAAGGACCAGGTACAATGATTAGTTTTGGTTTAAAAGGAGGGTACGAATCAGCTAAAAAGTTAATGAATAATGTTCAACTTGCTATATTGGCAGTATCTTTAGGCGGGGTTGAAACATTAATACAACATCCGGCATCAATGACGCATGCTAAAGTTTCAAAAGAATCTAAGCAAAAAGCCGGTATTACAGACGATCTTATTCGCCTTTCCGTTGGAATTGAAGATGTAGATGATATTTTAAATGATTTAAGAAATGCACTAGAGAAAATTTAGTTAAAAAATAATTTAATATGAAAATTGCAATAACATCAACAGGAAATACATTAGAGTCAATAATTGATAGTCGATTTGGTCGTTGTGCATATTTTGCTGTTTACGACACGATGAACAAAACAACGGTTTTTATTCCAAATCATAATCAAAATGCAGATGGGGGTGCTGGCCCTGCTTCTGTTCAAACAATTTCATTGCAAGGCGTAAAAAAAGTAATATCTGGGGAATTTGGTGTTAAAGTGAAACCATTGTTTGATAGTTTGAATATTGAAACAGTAATAATAAAAGAACAGGAACGAACGGTTAAAAGCATAATAGAATCATTAATATAATTTAATAATATGAATAAAAATCCTCTTCTTATTTTAAAAGATTGGGAAAACCGAATCGAAACGGTCGCTTTTACAACAGTTAGTAAAAAGAATATTCCCATTACGATAGATGTTTCTTGTATTTCTAAATATGATGAATATATTTTTTATTATAATCGATAATTTTTTTAAAACAAAAGAAAATATCCTTGCCGGAAGTAAAGCATTTATAATGTTTATGGATAAAAAAGAGAAATCTTATCAGCTAAAAGGGTTTGTGAAATATGAAAAGCAAGCTATTTATTTTGAAAATATGAAAAAAATGGAATATAAAATTACTTCTTGGACATCTTGCTGTTATTTTTGAATTAGATGCAGTTTATATGGGAGAAATATAAAATTTGTAATTAATATAGAATAATAAAAAAGGAGGTTAAAATGAATATTATCAATAATATATTATCAAATGGAAGAATGAGAGGTTTTAGAAACCGTCGTTTTTCAAATGAAAATTCTCGTAAGTTTAATTTTGATAATAATTATGAGAAAAACACAAATGCTTTTCTTTTCCGTTGTGTGAGAGGGTGGCATAATAGAAAAAATATAGGCAGTGCAAGATTTTTGCAATGCCTTCATTTACAGCAACGAAATAGATTAAGAGGAAGTTATAAAATAAATAATTAAAATTTTAAATAAAAAAGAAATGAATAAAAAAATTGCGATACCATTAGAAAATGGGTTATTATGTTCACATTTTGGACATTGTGAGAAATTTGCCATCGTGGAAATTAATAATAATGTTATTACCAATATAACAGAAGTAATACCCCCGGAGCATGTGCCTGGATTATATCCAAAATGGGTTGCACGCTTTGGAGTAACCGATGTAATTGCCGGAGGTATGGGCGAAAAAGCTATTACTCTTTTCAATGAACAAAATATAAATGTTTTTGTTGGTGCTCCTATTAAACAAGCAAGCGAATTGGTAGCTGATTCTATCGCTAGTAAGCTTAGTTTAGATGCTAATTATTGTGATCATGAAAACCATCAACACCGTCATGGAAGTTGCGGAGATTCATAATAATAAGTGTATAGATAATAGATGTTATGAATGTGTTTGTAATTTATACGAACGTTTATTTTCTATGTATCCGGTTTCTCTAACACAAAAAAAAATTTTTTATGTATGGATGAAAAAATTAATGGATGAAAAAGGATATATGTTAATTATTCCGGAAATGCAAAGTGATTTTAATAGAAGATTTTGCGAAATGGTTTCTAATCCTGATCCTTTTGCTGAACAAAAAGAAAAGAGTAATCAGATAGCTATGAGTTTATATGTGAAATGGAAGTCCATTGTTCTTTCTGATAAAAATCCATTTGATTTAGCATTACGGCTTTCTATTGCTGGGAATATAATGGATTATGGTTCTAGTAATTCATTTAATATTTTTCAAACAATTAAAAATGCACTTAATTCTAATTTTGCAATTGATCATTCTTTATTGTTAAAAGAGAAAATTAATAAAGCAAATCATATCCTTTTTCTTGGAGATAATGCAGGTGAAATTGTATTTGATAAGCTTTTTATTGAAACAATAATGCATCACAATATAACTTATGTTGTTAGAGGAAGCTCCATTTTAAATGATGCAACTATACACGATGCCCAAAAAATACGAATGGGAATGGTTACGGATGTAATTTCTAACGGTGATGACTCTCCTTCAACAATACTAGATAGATGTAGTATTGAATTTTTAGAAAACTATAAAAATGCAGATCTTATTATATCTAAAGGGCAAGGTAATTTAGAAGGTTTAATAAATGAGAATGATCCTCGAATATTTTATTTGTTAGTTGTAAAATGTAATGTAATAGCTGATTTATTAAAAGTTGAAAAAGGAAGTATGATAGTGTATAATTATAAAGAAAAATAGAATGTCTTTTTTGTATTTGTTAATAGCATTATTTGCAAGTAGCCTCGGCAGTATTGTTTTAGCTGGTTTGTTTGTACTTTTAAAAAAAAATGACATTGAGAAGATATCTTTGTATTTAATCTATTTTGCAGGAGGTACATTATTAGGTGCTTCATTATTAGTCATGATTCCTAAAACTTTAGAGTTATTATCTGTTGATTTAACATTTAGGTTAATTTTAATAGGTGTTTTATTTTTCTTTTTAATGGAAAAATTTATCCTTTGGAGAACGTGTTATAATAAAGGTTGTGAAAGACAAATAAATGCAATGGCTCCTATGATTTTAATTGGAGATGCTTTTCATAATGCAATTGATGGAATTGTTATAGCTGCATCATTTTTAATATCACCAAAAATAGGTTTTTTTGTTACTTTTTCAGTTATTCTTCATGAAATCCCACAAGAATTGGGAGACTTTGGAATACTTATAAAAAGTGGATTGTCAAAGAAAAAAGCAATATTATATAATTTAATTTCCGGAAGTACTGCTATATTCATGGGAATATTAGCATTTTTTTTTCTTGATAAACTTCAAATATTAATTCCTTATGCATTAGCCTTTTCTGCTTCAAGTTTTTTATATATTGCATTAGCCGATTTAATTCCTCAAATGCATAAAATAACATTATTAAAGGATTCTATTATCCAATTTTTGTTAATTGATTTAGGTGTTTTATTAATATTTTGTTTAGTTAAAAATTAAATTTAATCTATTGATATTTAATAATATAAGTAGAATAGACGATGATTTAAATAGATTGTGTAAGAAAATTTAATAATTGTATTAGTTTTAATAATCATAAATAATGAAAAAAAGTATTAATATTTCTGTGGCAAGTGGAAAAGGAGGAACAGGAAAAACATTGGTTGCAACAAACATATTTTATTCTTTATATAAAAATAGTTTTG
>ERZ1645192.2531-NODE-2531-length-15102-cov-7.907955_pt1 | contig 15102 bp, 14 predicted proteins | sample MGYA00575354_ERZ1645192 | MGnify/ENA primary metagenome ERZ1645192 (study PRJEB40844, sample SAMN11349763) | freshwater sediment metagenome | isolation source: river sediment | host: Sediment | place: India: Faizupur Khadar , New Delhi | collected 2017-02-21 ... | reverse complement strand
ATGTCGTACCGAACCTTTCCGGATGGGTCGGAGCGCCGATCCGCAGGATTCTGTCGGACGCGGTCGGATCTCCCGTCGAGGTCGAAAACGACGCGAACTGCTACGCGCTCGGCGAGGGGTGGGCCGGCGCCGCGATGGATCTTCGGGACTACGTCGTCATCACGCTCGGGTCGGGTGTCGGGGGCGGCGTCGTCCTCGGCGGACGGCTTCTGCGGGGAAGCCGCGGCATGGCCGGAGAGCTGGGGCATATCGTCGTCGGAACGAACGAACCGTGCGGGTGCGGCGGAATGGGCCATGTCGAGGCGATCGCGGGCGCCAACGCAATCGAGCGGGAAGCCGCGCTGTGCGGTTTCCCGCCTGACGTGAAGATTCTCTGGAAGGACCGGAGCAACCCGCTCGTCAGCCCCATCTGGGACCGGGCGTTCGAGGCGCTCGGCAAAGCCGTGGCGACCGTCGTCTGCCTGTTCGATCCCGAAGCGGTCATCATCGGCGGCGGCATGAGCCGGGGCGAAGGGTTCGTCGACGCGCTTCGGGAATCGGCGATGCGTTTCCTGTCAGGGCCCTATCGCGACGTTCTGGACCTCAGGACGAGCGCGCTCGGAAACGACGCCGCCCTGATCGGGGCCGCGTCGCTCACTCGAGGCACGGACATTCCAGCCCCCACAGGAGCGCCCGGTCGCGGTCGGTGATCTCCCACACGCGGCGGTGAAGCTCTTCCATCAGATGCGGGTTGCGCAGGATCTCCATCTTCTCCTGCGGCCCGAGCGAACGCGGCCCGAGCGTCAGCGCCCGTTCCAGAAGCTCCGCCGTCCTCTTGGGATCGGACGCGGCCGGCCGCGCGGCCGTGATCGTGCTGTAGCGCAACGCCAGAGAGCGATGCAGCGCGTTGAGCTTCGGATCGACGACGGCCCGGATGAAGCCGGACTGCCGCGGGATCGGAAGCGGTGAATAGGGGGCCGGCAGCGCCATATTGCGGTCGAGTTCGCGGAGGACCTTCGGGCGCTCCGTCTCCTCCGGGATCAGGAAGAGCCCCGCGTCTCGCGCGCTCTTCCCGAGCGATGCGCGGCTCGTGAAGACCGAAATCGGGCCCGAAAGCGCGAGCGAGAAGAGGATCGGCGAGATCCACCAGAAGAAGGTCGGATTGAACGGGTAGAGAACGGCGCCCCATACGATGCCTGCAAGCATGCCCCACCAGTGGACATTCATCGCGTCGATCCACGAAGTGCCGCGGTCGTCGCGCGTCTGCGTCCCCCATCCGACCGCCCTGCCGAGAAGCGTGCCGACGACGAACGTGCTGTGGAAGAGCATCCGGATCGGCGCGAGCAGCGTGGACAGAACGACTTCGAGAAAAACGCCCGCACTCAGGCGCGCGATTCCCCCGTATTTCGCGGCGTCCCCCCGGATTGCGGCAAGCAGGATGCTGAAGAGCTTGGGCAGGAAGAGGACGACAGCCGTCGACGCGAGCAGCGTGACGGCCCAGTGGGGGTACCAGACGGGCCATTCGGGGAAGAGCGTCTTCGCGCCGGAGAAGTATTTGGGCTCGAAGAGGACTTCCGCGATCGCCTCGGCCGAGCTGACGACCAGGAACAGCAGCCAGAGCAGCGCGGAGCCGTAGGACATGATTCCGTTGATGAAGAGCGCGCGGTGTGCGGGGAAGAAGCCGCGCGTGAAGAGCAGCCGCATGTGCTGGAGGTTCCCCTGGCACCAGCGGCGGTCGCGCTTGAGTTCGTCGAGAAGCGTCGGCGGCGTCTCCTCGTAGCTTCCCGTGAGGTCGTAGGCGAGCCAGACGCCGTACCCGGCGCGGCGCATCAGCGCGGATTCGACGAAGTCGTGGCTCAGGATGTCGCCCCCGAGCGGCCCCTTGCCGGGAAGGCGCGGAAGCTCGCAGTAGCGCATGAACGGCTCCACGCGGATGATCGCGTTGTGCCCCCAGTACTGGGCGTCGCCGAGCTGCCACCAGTGGAGTCCGGCGGCGAACATCGGCCCGTACACGTGGTTGGCGAACTGCTGGGCCCGGGCGATGAGCGACTCCCGGTTCACGCCCGCGGGCGGGGTCTGCAGGATGCCGATATTGGGGCGCCGCTCCATGATCTGCACGATCCGGACCATCGTCGTCCCGTCCATGATGCTGTCCGCGTCGAAGACGATCATGTAGCGGTAGTTCTTTCCCCACCGGCGGCAGAAGTCCGCGACGTTGCCGCTCTTGCGTTTGATGTTGGAGCGGCGCTTGCGGTAGAAGACATGTCCGAAGGCGTCGAGCGACGAACAGAGGTCGTACCAGGCCTCCTCCTCCGTCACCCAGACGTCGGGGTTCGTGGAGTCGCTCAGGATGAAGATGTCGAAGCGCTCCCCCTGTCCGGTTTCCGAAAGCGTCTCGTACGTCGTCCGGACGCCCGCCATGACGCGATCCACGTCCTCGTTGTAGATCGGGATCAGGATCGCCGTCCGCGCGTCCGGATCGGGAAGATCGAGCGGAAGATCCCGCACCGATTCGGTCACGGAGAGGCTGTTTTTGCCGCGCAACAGCACGAAAAAGCCCAGAAGCGCCGTCCAGAAGCCGATGGAGATCCACGCGAACAGAATCGCGAAGATCGCGACGAGCACGATCTCGAGCGGCGTCCCTCCCTTGTGGGGGAGGATCTGCGACATGGTCCGGCTCGCGATGACGGTCGGGAAGATCACGAGAACGATCAGGAGGATGCGCCGCCAGCTTGCGCTCCGGTTCCAGGAGACGGTCAGTTTTTCGAGCGACGGCATGGATGCGGCCTCACTTTCCGGCTTCGGGACCGAAGAGATCCCGGAGCCACCGGCGGACGAACCGGATCGCGGACGTTCGCCAGGGCGAACGGTCGAACCTTCGGGGCGCCATGGTCCCCCGGTTCAGCGGCGGCAACGACGAGATGAACACGCCCTCCTCGTCGACGATTCCGCGGTCGAGTCCCTGTTCGTGGAGCAGCGAGCGCAGCGCGCGCATGGACTCCCCGACGGAGGCCGGGCCGCTCCGTTCCAGCGACCGGAGCGCGAGCTCAAGCCCCCCGAAGGGGGGGAGATTCATCGCCCGGACGTACAGCAGCACGCGGTCCCGGGCGATCTGCCACCCCTGTTGTTCCCGTTCCGTCGCCGCAGACATTCGCGTCGCCTCCTACGGTTGCAGATCGTAGACCCAGCTTACGGTCAGCGGGTCCGGGAGGTTCTCTCCCTTTTTGAGAAGCGCCTTCAGGCGGATCGCGGGTTTCGACGTCGGAAGAACGCCCTTGAGCCGGTCGGCGTCGATCTGGACCTGCAGGAAGAGCCGCCAGCCGCCGGTCGCCTCGTTCTTCTGAAGCTGTTTTTCCGTAAGCTTCGCCCCGTCGCCGACCGTGACGACGCTCGTCAGCCCGGCGTCCGCGGGAAGAGCGGCGAGCGCTTCGCCTTCGAAGTCGATGACCAGGCGGCGCATCGATTCGTCCTTCAGTTTGATCGTCCGCGTCGCTGTGGGAACGCCGAGCCGGATGAAGCCGAGGTCCGGCGCGAACCACGTCATGCGGTAGGAGAACGGTTCGGGCGCGAGGAGCGGCCGCTTGACCTCGACCGTCTTCCCCTCCGCGTCCATGCTCACGGGGTTCGCGGGCGCCCAGAACGACACGATGTTGTCGTTGATCTCCGAGTCGGTCGGAATTTCGATGAGTTCCACGCGGCCCTGTCCCCAGAGTCCCTTCGGTTCGATCCAGACGGAGGGACGCAGCTCGTACCGCGCCTCGAGGTCCTGGTAGTGGTCGAAGTCCGTATCCGCCTGCATGAGGCCGAATCCGGCCGGGTGGGTCATCGGGAAGGCCGTGAGCGTCAGGCGGCGCGGGTTCTCGATCGGACGCCAGAGCCATTCGCCCTCCTGCGTCTTCATGAGAAGGACGTCCGAGTCGTGGACCTCCGGACGATAGTCGCCGGGCATGCCGTTGGTCGGCTCTCCGAAGAAGAACATGCTCGTGAGCGGCGCGAGCCCGACCTTCGCGATGTCCTTCCGCCGGAAGAGCACGCCGTCGACGTCCACGACGGTCCGTTTTCCGGGCGTGACGACGAATTTGTACGCGCCGGCGCAGCTCGGGCTGTCGAGCAGCGCGAAGAACGTGAAGGCCGCATCGCCGGGGCGGGGCGTCACGAGCCAGTATTCCCGGAAGTAGGGGAACTCCTCGCCGGAGGGCAATCCCGTATCGAGGGCCAGCCCGCGGGCGGAAAGCCCGTACTGGAGCCCGGCGCTCACGGCGCGGAAGTAGCTCGCGCCGAGAAACGCGATGACTTCGTCCCGGTACTTCGTCGTATTCATGGGCGCATGAATCCGGAAGCCCGAGAAGTTCAGCGTCGCGTGCGCCACCTTGTCGGCGAAGTCGTTGTCGCCGTACTCGAACATATCCGTCGAGAAGGGAAGGGGCAGGACGCCCTCGCTGTCCACGAGATTGATCTGCACCGTCCGGTTGTACAGCAGTCCCGGGTGGAAGAACTGGGCCTCGAAAGGAGACGCGTCGTCGCGCCACAGCGCGTGATCCTTCCGGAAACGGATCTTGCGCCACTGGTCGTAGCCGATGCGCAGCAGAAACTCCGGAACCTGGCCGCTCGGGTCCTGGAACGGCTCCGCGGCCAGTGCGCGCGCTTTCGCCGCAACGGCCGCGAGGTCGAAGGCAGGCGGCGCCGGCGTCTGCGAAGGCGTCGGGGACGGTGAAGGCTCGGGAGTCGGCGTCGGCGTGACCGACGCTGCGGCCTGTCCTGCCGGCCTGTCCCCGGAAACCTTCCCCTTCCCCGCGGCGCTTTCACCGCAGGACGCCAGGGTCAGCAGAATGGCGAGGCTTGATGCGAACAACGCGTACACCATGTGATTCGATCGTTCTGTACGAAACACGGATGCTCTCCTCCCGCGAAGGGCCGACTGTGAAACGGGCCCTCGTGCAAGCAGATATATTATGTCACTTCCGCCGACTTTGAAAGGGGGTTCCCCCCTGTTCGCGCGTTGTCCGGTGGGGTACCATAGACGCGTCGCCGATTGCGACGACGTCACCGGTCTGGAGAGTGTCCGATTGAAGAAGATCCTTCTTTTCTGTATCCTCGCCTGCGCGGCCGTCGCGGGATGGTTCTTCCTGCACCGGACTGCGCCGGCGGCTTTGGAGTACCGAACCGGAGCCGTGGAGCGCGGGGCGCTTGTCATGGCCGTCCGGGCGACCGGAAAGGTGAATGCGGTGAGCCTCGTCGAGGTGGGAACGCAGGTTTCGGGGACCGTCAGCGAAATTTTCGCCGATTTCAACGATCCCGTGAAGGCCGGGCAGCTCATCGCCCGGATCGATCCGGCGCTGTTGCATGCCCAGGTGGAACAGGCGGGCGCGAATCTGCAGCTTGCTCGCGCGGGCGTGCTCCGCGCCCGCGCGGTGCTCGAAGAGGCGCGGCGGACAAGGGACCGGAACAGGGTGCTCGCCGCGAAGAAGCTCATTTCCGAGAGCGACATGGACACGTCGGAGATGCAGTTCCGGTCGGCGGACGCGGGCCTCGCGGAAGCCGAGGCCAAGGTCGCGCAGGCTTCGGCGGCGCTCCGCCAGTCGGAGACGAACCTTCGCTACACGCGCATCGTCTCGCCCGTGGACGGGGTCGTGATCTCGCGAAAGGTGGACGTGGGACAGACCGTGGCCGCGAGCTTCCAGACGCCGACGCTCTTCACGATCGCGCGGGACCTCACGAAGATGCAGATCGACGCGAGCGTCGACGAGGCGGACATCGGACGCGTCCGCGAAGGACAGGACGTCGAATTCACGGTGGACGCGCACCCCGATGCGACGTTCGCCGGCAGGGTCGTCCAGGTGCGGCTTGCGCCGACGACGGCCGAAAACGTCGTGACGTACACGGTGGTGATCCACGTGGACAACCCGAACTTCCGGCTCAAGCCGGGGATGACCGCGAACGTCTCGATCATCACCGACCGGCGCGCGGACGTCCTGAAGGTTCCCGGCGCGGCGGTCCGTTTCGTCCCCCGTGGAGCGGACGCCCGCATAAACGCCGCTCGCGGAATCGCCGCTCACGGCGCGAACGGGAAGAAGGCGTCCTCGGTCTGGATCCTGAAAGACGGCGCGCCGGAACCGGTTCCCGTCGTCAGCGGAATTTCGGACGGGCTCTTCGTCGAGATCGTCTCGGGCGACGTATGCCCCGGGCAACAGGTGATCGTATCGGAGACCCGGCCGCGAAAGAACGCGACCCGGAGCCCCTTCTGACGATGCGGACGCACGGGATCGGCGCGGCGCAGCTTTCCCGCACCGCGCTCCGGGCGCTCCGGGCCAACCGGGCGCGGAGCGCCCTCACGATGCTCGGCGTCATCATCGGCGTCGCGGCCGTGATCACGATGATGGCGGTGGGAACCGGGGCCAGGCGCAGTATCGAGGGATTCATCGCCGGTGTGGGCAGCAACCTGCTCATCATCATGCCGGGAACCGCGTCGACCGGGGGCGTCCGTCTGGCGGCCGGCTCCGGCGCGAGTCTGACGCTCGACGACGCCGACGCGATTCTCCGGGAGTGCCCGTCCGTTGCGGACGTCGCCCCCGACCGCAGCGGCAGCGCGCAGATCGTCGCCGGAAACGCGAACTGGAACACCTTCGTTCTCGGAACGACCGATGCGATGCTCCGCGTTCGGAACTGGACCGTCGCCTCGGGGCGCTCGCTGACGGACGAGGACGTTCTCACGTGCGCCACGTTCTGCGTCCTCGGCGCGACCGTTGCGAACAACCTCTTCGGCTCCGACGATCCGGTCGGCCGCCAGGTCCGGATCCGGAAGGTCCCGTTCACGGTGGCGGGCGTTCTCGAACCCAAGGGCGAGACGCCCTGGGGCGGCGACCAGGACGATCTCGCGTTCGTCCCGGTCACGACGGCGCAGCGTCGCCTGTTTCGTTCGGTCATTCCCGGCTTCGTCCGGCGGATCACCGTCCAGACCGAAGCGCCTGAAGATCTCGAACCGGCGGAGCGCGAGATCCGCGCGCTCCTTCGGCAGCGCCACAGGACGCCCGACGGGCGGAGCGACGACTTTACGATCCGCAACCTCACGCAGATCCTCGAGACGGCCGCGGAGTCCACGCGCGTCATGTCGCTTCTTCTCGGGGCGGTGGCGTCCGTCTCGCTGCTCGTGGGGGGGATCGGCATCATGAACATCATGCTCGTCTCGGTCACGGAGCGGACGCGCGAGATCGGCATCCGCATGGCGGTCGGCGCGCGCCGCAGCGACATCCGCTTCCAGTTCCTCGCCGAAGCGCTCATGCTCTCGCTCTTCGGCGGCGTCATCGGCATCGGGCTCGGAATCGCCGCGTCGAACGGACTGACGTCCGCGTTCGACTGGACCACGGAGATCACGCCGGAGTCCATTGCGCTTTCGTTCGGCTTTTCCGCGGCGATCGGCGTCTTCTTCGGCCTGTACCCTGCGTGGAAGGCCTCGTGCGCGTCGCCGATCGAGGCGCTTCGCTATGAATGATCCGCGCGGACGTCCGTCCGTTTGTGAAACGGGAAGGAGGAACAGTACAGTGATTCGTCGTTTCGCCCTGTTTTTCGCTGTCGTCGTGATCGCTGCTGCGCTCGGCGTCCTCCCGGCCGCCGCAACCCAGGCGGCCGGGAGGAGCGTTCCGGATCAGGAAATCCTGGCCGACGGCCTCTTCCGCGATGCGGCCGCGCTCGATTCGGACGAGGTTTCGGCGATCGCCGCCCTCTATCGCCGGGTCGTGGAGGAGTGCCCCGATACGGAATACGCGCGCGAAGCCCTCTGGAACCTGTCGTCGCTCGCGATGGAGAAGACCCCTCCCGACTGGAAAGAGGCCGCCGCGTCGCTCGAACTCTTCCTGAAGCGCTACCCCGACGCGCCGGACGCGGCCTCCGTGGTCGAACGGCTGCTGCTCGTGTACGGAGAGTCGCACCGGCATGCGGACGCGTTGCCGCTTTTCGAACGGTTGCTGAAGACGCCCGAGGATATCCCGTCGGACGATCTCCCGGACGTCTGGTTCCGGTATGCGCGCTCTCTCGAAGGGGCCGGAAAGAAGAACGAGGCGAAGACGTGGTACGCCAGGGTCTGTTCGGAGGCTCCGGGGACGGACGCGGCCCGTCTGGCGCGGGAACGCCTGGAGGCGATGAAATGAAGACGGATCTCTCGGCGCATCTGGGACTCGAAGTGGACGACCTTTTCGCACAGGAACGCTTTTACCGGACCGTCCTCGGCTTCTCGACCCTCTACCGCTACACGAGCCGCAACACGCCCGGCCTGCGGACGGTCATGCTTCGGCGGGGGCGGATCGACCTCGAGCTGCTGCATCGTGACGGCGCGACGGCGTCCGTCGGAACGCCGCGACAGGGACACGTCGCGTTCGAGGCGGACGACCCGGACGCACTGTACGCGACCCTCTGCGGACTCGGGCTTGCGGGGCTGACGCCGCCGCGGGACACGGGAGACGGCTTCCGGGAGTTTTCGCTGACCGACCCGGAGGGAAACCGGATCGAGCTGTTCCGCAGGATCCGTCCCTTTGCGCGGCCGGCTCCGGCCGCGGCGATCTTCGATCTCGACGGGACGCTCGTCGACAGCGAGCGAAACTACTACGAGGCGGACCGCCTCCTGCTGGCGGACTACGGCGTCCGCCTGACGCCCGAGATGAAGCGGCGGTACGTCGGCGGCGGCATTCTCGATATGGCGCGGGACATCCGCGTCCGGTTCGGCATCGGGGAGTCCGCCGAGGTCCTCGCGGCGCGGAAGATGGCGACATACCGGAAGCTCGCCCGCGAACACACGCCCGTGTTTCCGGAGATGCGGACATGTGCGGAGAAGCTCGCGGCCCGGGGAATGCCCCTCGCGGTCGCTTCCGGATCCCCGATCGACGTCGTGACGATGGTTCTGGCGGCCAACGGGCTGGATCGCCTCTTTGCGGTCGTTCTCTCGACGGACGAAGCGGGGCGGCCCAAACCCGACCCGGCGGTGTTCGTCGAGGCGGCCCGCCGCCTTGACGTCGCGCCGGATCGGTGCGTCGTGTTCGAGGACTCCGCGCCCGGAATCGAGGCCGCCCTGCGCGGCGGGATGCGATGCGTCGCGATTCCCTCGGCGCCGGAGCCGCCCCTGGATCCCCGGTTCGATATGGCGGACCTGCTGTTCGCGGACGGGATGCCGTCGTTCGACGCGGAGTCCGTCCTCTCGTGGATGGACGCTAGTTCCAGGTGAGAATCGTCGCGCCCCAGGAGAACCCCACGCCGAAGCCGACGAGCATGACGCGCGCGCCCGGCCGGACGCGGCCTTCGCGGACCGCCTCGGCGAGCGCGATCGGGATCGTGGAACTCACCGTGTTCCCGGTCTGCTCCATGCAGACGTAGAATCGCTCCTCCGGGATCTCCATCTCTTTCCGAAGGTGATCGAGAATCAGTCGCGTGGCCTGGTGGAAGACGAACAGGTCGACGTCCTCCATCGTCATGGCGTGCCGTTCGAGGACGCCGCGCACGCATCCGGGGACCGTTCGCACGGTGAAGTCCAGAATTTCCGGGCCGTTCATGTACAGGTTGTCCTGCGAGCGCACGTTGCCCCACATATTGGTGCGTTCGACGGCCGTCTCCGCCGAACGCGGGATTGCGAACCCCCCCGCGGGAATCAGGAGCTTTTCGGCGCCCGAACCGTCCGTGCCCAGAACGAACCCGCCGATCGCCCCCCCGCTCTCGCCCGTCCCGACGAGGATCGCCGCCGCCGCGTCGCCGAAAATCGTGCGCGTGCTCTTGTCCATCGGATTCACGGTCTTCGACAGCGTGTCGGCCGTTACGAGCAGAACGTTGCGCGCAACGCCCGAGAATACGAGCGATTTGGCGAGCGCGAGCCCGTAAATGAACCCCGAACATCCCAGGTTGTAGTCGAGCGCGCCCGAGTCGGGCCGGAGCCCGAGCCGCCGGTGCACGAGACACGCCGTGGCCGGCATGTAGTAGTCCGGAGTCTCCGTGCACAGCAGCAGCATATCGACCTCGTTCCGGTCGAACGAAGGGGAGTCCGCGAACAGGCGCTCGCAGGCGCCCGTCGCGAGATCCGAAACGAGTTCCGTGGTGGCGACCCGCCGTTCCCGAATCCCCGTCTTCTGGTAGATCTTGTCCTCCGTCCACGTGCCGAACTGCCGGACCAGTTCCGCATTGTCCACTCTCGTACAGGGCAGCTCGCAGGCGATGCCCCGAATCCGTATTTCCGTCATGCTCTCCATCCCTCCCTCAATTTCGGAACGCATTATCTCATTATGGGTACCAGGTGACAATACCAGCTGTCAGCACCAGCTCGTCGAAATGATCGCGGTCCCGAAAATCAGTCCGCCGCGGCGGCCTATGCTACAATTGCAGGAATTGAAAAAAACGACCCCCGGGCGCAGGCGATTCGCCGGAGGCCTGTCTGATGGAAAAGAGGGAGATTATGGACGGGGAGCTTCATGGAGAGGCGCGGGCCGCGCGGGCGTCGTTCGTGACGTGGATCGGCCTTGTGGTGAATATCGTTCTGACGGCGTTCAAATATCTCGCCGGTTTTCTCGGACACAGCGGCGCCATGATCGCGGATGCGACGCATTCGCTCTCGGACCTGATCACGGATGTCGTCGTCATCCTCGGTTTCCGGATCGTCAGCAAGCCCGCCGACCACGGGCACGATTACGGGCACGGCAAGGTGGAGACGCTTCTGGCGGCCATCTGCGGCTTCTTCCTGCTGGCCGCGGGACTGGGAATCCTCTGGAGCGGCGCCTGCTCGATATGGGGCGTCCTTCGCGGAGGCGTGATCGCCCGTCCCGGCGCCATCGCGTTCGCCGCGGCGGTGCTTTCCGTCGTCTCGAAGGAGATTCTCTACTGGTACACCCTGAAGGCGGGCAATGCGCTGAACAGCCCGGCGATCATCGCCAAGGCGTGGGATCACCGTTCCGACGCCTTCTCGTCCATCGGAACGACGGTCGGCATCGGGGGCGCCATGCTCCTCGGGGAACGATGGCGCGTTCTCGACCCCGTCGCGGCCGTCGTCGTGAGCGTCTTCATCGTCAGGGTCGCGGTTCCGATCATCCGCGAAAGCCTCGACGAACTGCTCGAAGCGTCGCTGGACCACGAATGCGAGCGCCGGATCCGTTCGATCATCGAACGGAACGACGACGTGTCCGGCTGTCACAAGCTCCGGACGCGGAAAATCGGCGCGAACATGGCCGTCGACGTCCACGTCGTCGTTCGCAGGGATCTTTCGCTCGTCGAGGCGCATGAAATCGCCGACGCGATCGAGGACGAGCTGCGGAAGGAGTTCGGACGCGAAACGTTCGTGACGCTTCATGTGGAACCCGATGCCCAGTCGGGGGCTTCTTCCGGCGAGACCGCCGGCCGGCGGGAAGCGGGGCCCGGCGGGTCGCTCTGCATCTCCGGGCGCGGCCCGCTGCGCTGAGTCGGGGGCATTCCCGCATGAAAGACGACGAAGGGGAGCGATCCACGAGGGATGCTCCCCTTCTTTAGTTCTACGGAAAACCCTTGCTTTCGCCCCTTACGACGGCCGCGTGTTTCGGAGCGTCCGGCGGAAGAACAGAAGGATCATTCCCGCGAGGACGATGGAAGCGAACGTGAGGATGACCATCGGCGAGAGGATGACTCCCGGCAGCCCCCACGTGATCTTGACGTCGGCGGCGTTGTCGAAATGTACGGTCACGCCCGCCCACAGTCCCGAAACGTCGTTCAGATTCAGGATCGCCATCGCCCCGGGGCCGATGGTTCCCGCGTCTTCCGTCCGGAGCTTCGGACCCGCCGGGTTTCCGGCGAGCGGCCGGAGCTGGTCCGCTCCGCCCCGGAGGCGCACCGTCTCCGTCCCCACGTTGGCGACCGCGAGCAGGAAGTCACGCCCTTTGGGCGCCGGGAAGAGCATCGGAAGCGTCATCTGCGCGGACGTCGACCGGACTTCTCCGAGGATTGTCGACGCGGGAAGTCCCCCCGCGGGATCGTACACGGCGAAGAGAAGCCGGACGCCCGGATCGAGCCGGACGATGTCGATCGGAAATCTGGTTTCTTCCCCGTGACCGTGTTTTTTGGCCAGGAGGGCGCCGGAAATGACGCGGTCTGCGTCCGTTTTTCCCGTGAAGTCCCACGTGATGCGGTAGGACGCGTTTTCTTTGTCGCTATTGGTGTGTTCGTTGTCGAGCCCCGTAAACCGTACGGCGGCGAACTCCTTCGAGCCGCCTCACCCGCCGCATCCGAGCGAGAAGTCCGCCGAAATCGAGCCGCTCCGGAGCGGGGTCCGGACCATAAGGCGCTCCGCGTATCCGCGATCGTTGAACGTCACGTCGGGAAAACCCTTCAGCGACGCGCGGATCACATCGGCCGAGGCGGTGATCCGGAGATCCCTCCCGTAGGTCTTGAACGCCAGGACGTCCGGCTTGAGGGACGTGATCGGATCGAAGCCGGGCAGCGTTCGCGCCGCCTGGGCCGGATGCGCGGCCGCGAAGACCAGCGGAAGCGCGAGGACGAATGCCAGGAACGCCGCTCTCATCAGCGTCATTTTTCGACCGGGTATTCGAGATCCTGCCATTCGATCAGCCCTCCCTGAAGGTTGTACACATTCTGAAACCCTATTTCCAGCATGATCTTTCCGAATTTGCCGCTCCGGTCGCCGTCGAGGCAATAGAGGAGGTAGATCCCGTCGCGGTCGTAGCCTTCAAGCGCTTCCTCGATCATGTCCGGTCCCATGAGGAGGTCGATGTTGACGGCGCCGGCCAGTCGCGATTCCTGAAACTCCTTCGGCTTGCGCGTGTCGATGACGACAGGTTTCGGCGTCCCGCTCCGGATCATGTCGCTGAATGTCTTCGAGTCGATGCACTGCACCGTCTCGCAGCTCATGTCCTTTGAAACGGGGGCCGTTGTCGCCTGCGCCGCCGTTGTCGCAAAAAACGCGATCAGGAGGCCAAGAAAAAACAATCGCGCCCGTTCGGAAACAAGGATCTTCATCAGCTTTCACGCTCCACTCGTCGGGTTTCGGAACGTACGTGAGTATACCACTCGGGAATGGGCGCGGGATATCGGTAGATTCCTCGGTTTTTCAGCGTATTTTGCGATATTTCCGCGTGCGCCCCGTTGCCCCATTCGCCCCGCTGCCGTATGCTTTGAGCCTCACGAACAATCGCATCTGAAGGGGAAGGTGTCGCGATGAAACGAATTGCGGGCGAGAACAACGAACAACGGATCGTCTTCCTGACGGTCGTATCGGTCCTGTTTCTGTGCTTCGGCCTGCTTCTCGATCGTCCTTCGGGCATCGTCGCCGGGCTCTGGAATATCATCCGGGAGCCGGACTACCTCATAACGGACTACTTCGTCATCGGCGGCGTCGGAGCGGCGTTCGTGAACAGCGGCCTGCTGATGCTGGCGTTCACGGTCCTGCTCGGAACGATACGGACGGACGTTCACGGGCTCTCTTTCGCCGCCGTCTTCACGATCGCCGGATTTTCGTTTTTCGGGAAAAACATCGCCAATGTGTGGTTCATCGTCGCGGGCGTGTGGCTCTACGCGCAGGTGCAGCGCGAGCCGTTCGTCAAATTCCTCTATGTCGCGCTGTTCGGCACCGCGCTCTCTCCGATGGTGTCCCAGATCATGTTCGGACTCAAGGGACCGTTCGTCTTCCGTCTCGCAGCCGGCGGCGCGGTCGGCGTCGCGATGGGCTTCGTGCTGCCGCCCCTTTCGACGGCGATGCTGTCCTTTCACAAGGGGTACAACCTCTACAATATCGGCTTTACCGCGGGCCTGACCGGAACCGTGGCGATCTCGATCTACCGTTCCTTCGGCTTCATTCCGCAAAGCCGCGTCATCTGGAGCACGGGCGTCGACCCGATGGTCGCGGGATTTCTCGTCATTCTCTTTTCCGGAATTTTTCTGTCGGGATATGGTATGGAACATCGTTCCTTCCGGGGCCTGCGGGAGATATGGAGCCTTCCCGGACGCCTCCTGACGGATTTCGTGGACCTTGTGGGCGTCGGCCCGACGCTCATGAATATGGGGATCAACGGGTTGATCTTCCTGACATACCTTCTTGTAATCGGCGGCGACCTGAACGGTCCGACGATCGGAGGGCTCCTGTCCATCGTCGGCTTCAGCGCGATCGGCAAGACGGCGAAGAACACGCTGCCCGTTCTTTTCGGAGTGATCCTCGGAGGGATGACCACGTCGTGGGGATTGCAGGATCCGCCGGTGCAGCTCGCGGCGCTCTTCTGCACGACGCTCGCTCCGGTCGCCGGGAGCTTCGGATGGATCGCCGGAGCGGTCGCGGGGTATCTCCATTCGTCGGTCGTCCTTCATGTGGGGATATTGCATGCGGGATTCAACCTCTATAACAACGGGTTTGCGGGCGGACTCGTCGCGGCGTTCCTCGTGCCGCTGATCGAGGCGTTCGCGCGAAGGAGGAACCTATGAAACATCACGGTCTGCTGCTTTCGCGTCTGACCGGCGAACTCGTCGCCTGGTGCCTCACGGGAGGGGCGACGGACGTCGATGCGACTATCCGGCGCTTGCCGAAGGCGTGGGAGATCTTCGTGAAGGCCGTCTTTCCCGAAGGGTCGCGCCCCGCGGTGGAGCGGCTTTCGCGACTGCTCTCGTCTCCCCGGAGCGCCGGGACGGACGAATACTACTGGAACCTCTACGGAAGCGACGACGCCGTCTTTCAGCTCGGGCTCGTCGGGGCCATGACGGACGAAGCCGATGTTCGCTTCGACGAGGAGACCGGACGTCTGACGATCCGCCTGCTCCGCGCCGACTGAGGGCGGCGGAGAACGTTTTTTCGATCCTGACTCCGAAAGGGAGGGTGATTGCATGCTTCGGTGTTCGGTATGCGGTTCGACGTACGATGAGGCGGCGCTCCCCTGGCGGTGCGCCTGCGGCGCTCCGCTGGACTGGGTGATCGGCGCGGGCGTCCGGCCGCCCGATGACCGTTCGGGGCGTCCTGCGTCGCTCTGGTGGTCTTCCTGGCGGCGGCCCTCGCGGCGCTCGCCCGGACGGAGTGGCTGCGGGACTGCGTGCGTAATGTCGCAGCCCACGAGCTGGCACGAGCGCTGAACCGCGAGGTCGCCGTAGGCCCCGCCGTTCTCGGACACTTTGAACTTCGTCCCGCTGAAG
>ERZ1645192.2530-NODE-2530-length-15105-cov-8.157010_pt1 | contig 15105 bp, 14 predicted proteins | sample MGYA00575354_ERZ1645192 | MGnify/ENA primary metagenome ERZ1645192 (study PRJEB40844, sample SAMN11349763) | freshwater sediment metagenome | isolation source: river sediment | host: Sediment | place: India: Faizupur Khadar , New Delhi | collected 2017-02-21 ... | reverse complement strand
CCGATTTTTCTATATGTTGGTTGACAAAAAGCAAGTTCCTATCCTATTAAGGAAAGAGATCTATAATGGTCGTTGTATTTTTGTTTGTTTTCCCCTGACCTGGGCCAAATGAGGCGCCCCAAATGAGGCTCAGATCCCGATAATAATAAGAGCGGCTTATGTCTGATTTCACCAACCATATTTATCAAAAAATTGTCGGGATATGGTTAATGGTGCTCTTCTTCTTTTGCTCTTTTTGTCAGGCAAATGATTTGGATTTACAAAAGGCCCGGTCGTATACCGGAAAAGAAGACATTAAAGGCTGGGTAATGAGCGAAAAACTGGATGGAATACGCGGATACTGGGACGGCAGGCGCCTGTTGACCCGAAAAGGGCTGACCCTTCACCCGCCGCCATGGTTTATCAAAAATTTTCCTGCGTTTGAATTGGATGGCGAGTTGTGGAGCAAACAAGGGGATTTTGAGTTTGTTCAGTCTGTGGTGCTTGATGCCGAGCCGAGCTCGGGGTGGGAAAAAATCAATTACCATATTTTTGAGGTGCCTAACCAGAAGGGGGCTTTTTTTCAGCGGCTTGACATGGCAAAAGAGTGGTTCAAATTTCATCCTAACCCCTATGTCAGGGTGCTTCAGCAGACTTTGATCCAAAGTAGACCGGATCTGGACCGGTTTTTTCTTGAAGTGGAATCAAGAGGCGGTGAAGGCGTTATCGTAAAAAATCCCAATATGCCCTACCATACAGGCAGAAGCGCATATGTTCTCAAGGTAAAAAAAAACCGGGACATGGAAGGCCTTATTATCAGTATTAACAAGGGAAAAGGCAAATATGAAAACGCCATGGGATCGCTCACGGTGAAACTGGAAAACGGCGTCATTTTTAAATTAGGGACCGGGTTCACGGATCTGATTCGCAATAACCCGCCTGCCGTTGGGACAACCGTCACGTTTAAATATCATGGATTCAGTAAAAACGGAGTTCCGAAATTCGCCTCTTTTTTAAGGGTCCGGAAAGACTGATTTCCAATAAACAGCCATGGGCGATGCCTGGCAGTTGATATGTCAGATCAGACCATGGCTGTTATAACAAGGTGGACCATTTTTTATGGAGGCGTTTATGGAGCTGGAAAATGAAAGAAAAACCGTTGTGCGTTTTGGTCTTAAACTGGTGACATCAGGATTGACCACCGGTACCGGTGGGAATTTGAGCGTTGTTGACCGAAATACGGGAACAGTGGCCATCAGTCCCAGCGGGATTGAGTACGCGGTATTACAGCCCCGGGACGTTGTCCTCACCGATATGCAGGGACGTGTCATTGATGGAGAGGCCAAGCCTTCAAGCGAATTAGGTTTTCACCTTTCCCTCTATCACCGGCGTAAAGATGTCCAGGCCGTTGTCCACACCCACTCCCCCTATGCGGTTACCATGGCCTGTTTGGGATGGGAAATCCCGGCAGTTCATTATCTTGTCGGGTTTGCAGGAAAAAAAGTACCTCTGGCGCCGTATGCCACTTTTGGTACACCGGAACTGGCTGAAATAGTGGCCGAATATATTGGAAATTATAATGCCGTGCTGCTTGCCAATCACGGACTTGTAGCAGTTGGCAGCAGTATGGACACTGCTTTTGCCGCTGCCGAAGAGATTGAATTTGTCGCCCGGATTTATTATCAGACCAAGAGCATCGGACATCCAGTCATCCTGCCGGATGAAGAGATGGAGATCGTGCTTGAAAAGTTCAAGACCTATGGGCAGAAAAAAATGGGTGATAGTTGTTGCCGTTGACGATCGGTTTAACAAAGCTCCGGGCCATTGCCGGGACAATGTCTTTTTCTGACAGGGCCTTGCCTTTGGCCTCTTTGAGATCCTGCGTGGTCGGCATATACAGAACATCACACAGCGCTCTGAAAATATTTTATGAATTTTTACCAGCGAACATGCATAGGATTGTCTCCTCCAGTTTATCAATACATATCACCGGTTTGCCAAAAACCTGATCTGCAACATTGGAGAGTTGAATCATATCTTCTGATTTTTCATATTCAGGAGAGCCTGTACAGATGATAAAAACCATATCAGGATATATTTTTGATGCGTTCTTGATAAACGTCTCGCCATCCATGCCGGTCATACGGATATCTACGATAGCCGCGGAACAGGCCTGGGTCTTGAGCAGTTCAAGAGCGGCTTCACAACTTTCCGAATCAAAAACCAGCCAATCCCGGTCTTCAAAATAGTCAATAAAACTCTGTCGGATATAGATTTCATCATCAACGACTAATATGCTTTTTTTAATTTGTTCCATTTTTTTCCCCAAGCTTGCTTAATTCTTCACGAATGGCCAATGTTAAGGTTTGTCTTGGGACCGGTTTGTGGAGATATCGGCGAATACCCATTTTAGTGGCGTCCTTTTCAGTAAACGATTCATGAAATCCTGTGCAAAGTATTATCGGCATATCTTTTTTAAGCGATAAAATTTTTTCCGACAATAACCTGCCGTCCATATTGGGCATGCTCATATCGGTAATTACCAGGTCAAAGGCATTGGGTTCTTTGGCAAACGCCTTATAAGCGGATATGCTGTCAGTAAAACCGGATACGGTATATCCCATACTGGAAAGTATTTGCTGGGTGGAATCCAGAAGAGCTTGTTCATCATCAACAAGCAGAATACGTTCCGTTCCCTCGAACGCCTTTATATTGTATTCGGGTTTTGTGCATTGATCCAGGGGTGAATTGAATACTGGAAAAAAAACGTCGACAACCGTTCCCTTACCGATTCGGCTGTGAACTTTTATCATGCCCTTATGTTTTTTAACGATGCTGCTGACTACGGCCAAACCCAGTCCTGTGCCATGGGAGACTTCTTTGGTTGTGAAATAGGGCTCAAAAATCCGATCTATGACGTCTTCATCAATACCGCATCCGGTGTCCTTTATTTGCAAAGTGATATATTCACCGAGAGGAGATCCCTCTTCCAGGTCTTCTCCGGAGAGTTCAGCATTCCTTAAAGATATGGATAAGGTTCCGCCCGCGCCCTTCATGGCATGATATGCATTGGTGCACAGATTTATAATCACCTGATGAATCTGGGTCGCATCAGCCACAACCATATCTTTGGCGTCAATTTTTTCAATAATATGGATGGTCGAAGGAATGGAGGACCGAAGGAATTTAACAGCCTCTTTAACAATTAAATAAACCTTCAATGGTCTCATTTCAGACTCAGCCTGCCGGCTGAACGTCAGAATCTGGGAGATAATTTTACCGGCACGCCATGCACCTGCCATCACCTGGTCGATATATTTTCGGGCCTTTTCATTTGTACCAATGGCCATTTTGGCCAGTTCCGCATAACCGATAATACCCGAAAGGATATTATTAAAATCATGGGCAATCCCGCCGGCAAGCGTGCCGATTGCTTCCATTTTCTGGGCTTGTTGAAGCTGACTTTCTTTTCTTTTAGACTCCTGAAAAGCCTTAATGGCCCGTATGGTCTCGCAACAATAAGATGAAAGGATGGCACCAATCTCTTTATCCTGGTCAATAAAGGGGGGTGTTTGTTTGTTATAAAGCGTGATAATACCAATGGGATTGCCAAAATCTTCCCTTATTGGGAAGGCAAGAAATGAACCATTTGAATATCCGGGCCATCCGCTAGGAAGATATGTGTTTTCTTTTTCAATGTTGTGGACAAGAAGCGCCTCTCCCTGGTCCAAAACCGTTTTGAATACAGAGTCCTCAGGTAACGGGAAGGGGATAAATTCCGGCGTATGCTCGGAAATAAGTGAATGCACCAGTCGCAGTCCATTTTTTTCAAGCAAATACAAACTGCCGCCGGTCGCCGTCATATGGGCTGCAAATTCTTCAAGCACCTTCTTGCCGAAATGTTCCATCTCAACGCAAGCGTGCAACCGTTGTGTGGTTTCGACAATTTTATGCAACCGCTCATTGATGTTGGATAAATGTGTGTTGGCATTTTCAAGTTCACGGGTTCTTTCTTTTACCATTTTTTCCAGATTTTCCTGGTAGGCTCTGTTTTCTCGAATCAATCTGGCCTTTTCCAGGGCCAGATTGATCGAATGATCCAATGCGGTAAAATTGTGTATGGGCTTTTCGAGATAATCCCAGGCCCCATAGTGCAATGCCTTGACCACCTCTCCGATACAATTTGCCCCTGAAATAACGATCATGGGGAGATCCGGCATTATTTTTTTTCCTTGCCGCAAAACGTCAATCCCATCCATCTCCGGCATCCTTAAATCCAGCAGCACCAGATCGGGCTTTTCAGAGGAAATAAACCGCAGGCCCTGTTGTCCGTTTTCTGCTGTTATAACATCATAATCATTATCTTCCAGATAATCGGAAAGGCTTTGCCGGATATGCTTTTCATCATCAATTACAAGTACTTTCAATTGCCGTCCCCCCCCTTCTATCGATTGATCTGTTCCAATGGTAACCGTATAATAAATGTTGATCCTTTCCCTAACAGGGAAACCACATCCATAGTACCGTGATGATTCTGCGTAATGATAAAAAATAAAACATGTCTGGCGTTTATTTAAAAACAGATTCGGCCATTTGGCAAGTTCATCTCTCTTTTTTTCCGAAGATCAAGTAAGGATTTTTAAATGATTCAAATGAATTGAATTAATGATAGCAAACTGTATTGGCTTAAGCAATTGATTAATACCATGAATCTCTATTCATAGTTTCACTTGTTTAGCTGCCCGTGGTTTTCGCGAAATCCTTTGGCGAGCAGGCAGAAACCAGGCTCAGCCCATCAGTAGCATCCCGGCGGAAAAAACAAGAGCCAGACCAACCACCCAACCCTCTTTCCCATTGGTGGAAAACCTTGGATCCGTGCGGTTTTCATTGTAACACCTGGCCTGCATGGCAAGGGTCAGGTCATCTGCGGATTGAAATGTTTTTTTCAGCAGGGGCCAGGAGAGGTTGATAAGTCGCCGCACAGGATTTTTCCTTAAATTGCCGCACCGGGCATTGACGGCATGGGTCACTTCCCTGGCGTTATCGAGGATCAGGGGCATGAATTTCAGGGCCAGACCCACCATCACAGCCACCCGTTTTTCAGGAATAAAAGGAACAGGTTTGAAAAACCACTGGACAGCCGCCTTGATTTCCATGGACCGGGTTGTTGCCGTCAATATCAGCCCTAACAGCATGACGACCAGAAACCGTAACGCAACCAGGCTGCCGGAAGTAAAACCCTGGCGGGTCAGGCTGAATCCATGCAGGGTCACCATGGGATCACCGGGCGTGCCTGCCCACCGGCAGAAAAATATCAGTATTAAAAACAAAAGGAAGGCTTTCAGGGCCTTTACAAGCGTTGCCGGGCCCACCCCCAATTTTTTCAATATAAACATTAAAACGCACAAGCAGACAATATTCGCGGGCAATCCCGTCTTTAGTACAGGCGGGCTCAACAGGCAGACCAGAAGGCATTTGCACCGGACATCCAGGGTGTGCCATAAGGTGTTGCCGGGACGATAAGAAAAAAGTGTCACCGTGTCCACGCCTGTGCCATGGGGGTAAACGGATTTTTTACGCCATATGATTCAAGACAGGGGGCAAGCAAGATCGGATCTCCTTGTTCCTTGATCCGTCCTTTGTCCATGATTACCATTTTAGTGGCAAACGTGATCACCGGTGCCACATCATGGCTGGTCATGACAATGGCGTGCCCGGACTGGTGAAGTTTTCGGCACAGTCCGGCCAGGGATAAAACAGATGGATAGTCCAGATTGGCAAACGGCTCGTCAAAAACAATCAGATCCGGTTCCATGACCAGGATGCCGGCAATGGCCAGCCGCCGCTTTTCCCCGCCGGAAAGGGTGGCAGGATTTCTGTCTCGTAAGTGGTCCAGGTCGAGCAGGGTAAGGACTTTATTCACTTTACCATTAATCTCTTCCCGGCCCATGTTTAAATTTTCCGGACCAAAGGCGGTTTCATCAAACACGGTATCTGCAATGATCTGGGTATCCGGGTCCTGGAAAACCATACCGATTTTTTTGCGGGCAAAGGTCAGGTTTTTTTGAATATCCTGCCCGTTGAACAGAACCCGGCCGGTATCCGCCATCAACAGACCGTTGAAATGACGGATCAAGGTGGTTTTTCCGCATCCGTTTTTTCCGGCAAGCACAATGAAATCATCCCGGGATACGGTCAGACAAATCTCAAATATGCCTGTATCCCCCGAACCAAAGGCATGGGTCAGATGATCTGTTTTCAGCAATACGTTATCCATAAAACGCTTACAACCGGATCCGGGGACGAAGCTTTCGGGCGATTATTACTGCTGCAATCATTTTAACCACAGCACCGGCAAGAAAGGGGTACATGCCCACAGCCAGGGCCTTGCTCCAGGAGATGGCCAGCACCCATTTCAGCCAGGGTACACCGAACAGGTAAATCACCGCCATTCCGGTAATGGTGGCCACACTATCCCGGATCAGGCTATTTTTAGTGCGACCGGATATGACAGAGGTAAGGAATGCGGCAGGCAGATAAGAGAGAAGATATCCGCCGGTGGGGCCGACCACTTTTCCAATACCCGAAGTGCCGCCGGCAAATACCGGCAGTCCGGCAAATCCCATGAGCAGATAAACCGCCACGCACCCGGCAGCCCAGGCCGGCGGCAGGATCAAACCCGCCAGGAGGACAAACATGTTTTGAAGTACAATGGGGACAGGACCCACAGGTATGGCAATCATTGCGCCAATACTGATCAGGGCGATAAAAAGGGCTGAATATACAATCGGTTTTACAGAAACATCCATATGTTTACCATTCATCTCAGGTTATTTTTCACGAGTGAAAACAATCGCCATAAATAATTTTCCGGGTGATGCCGTCCCGGCCTTGGACAATGAGGGCACCGGAGTCATCCACATCCAGGGCCTTGCCCTCATACACCCGGTCATGGGTTTGAACCCTGACATCGCTGCCGATGGTGCCGGTCCGTTCCTTCCACCGGCTGATGATCCTGGCCGGATCAACGGTCGAAATCCTGGATTCAAACAGATCCAGGAACCCGATCAGGATTTGTTTTCTGGACACAGATTTTCCCAGGGCTGTTTTCAGGGAAATGGCCTGGTATTGATTTGATTCCGGTTCATTGTTCACATTAAGCCCGATGCCCAGAAACAGGAAATTAACCATATCCGCCCGGGTTTCCATTTCCGCCAGCATTCCGGACAGCTTGCGACCTTTGAGAAGCAGGTCATTGGGCCATTTGACACGGACATCCAGGTCAAATAAGCCGGCCAGAACTTCGGCCATGCAGGTCGAAGCGGCAAAATTCATGGTCCAGGCCAGGGGAGGCGGCAAATCCGGTTTAAGGATCAGGGTAAACCAAAGCCCGCCCCGGGCAGAGGCCCATTGCCTGTTTAGTCGGCCCCTGGAGGCTGTCTGGACTTCGGCAATGACGCAACCGGCATGCTGGAGACCTTGCCGGGCTATCTTTCGGGCCTGGTCCATGGTAGAGTCAAGTTCCGGGAAATGGAAGATTCTGTCCTGAAGGTGCGTTGGGAAACAAAACGGGTACAGCAGGTTGCCGGTGTCCTGAAGTTGATAGCCCGTTGGCAGGCCCTTAATATCGACGCCGGCCTGCTTTAATGCCTTAATATGTTTCCAGACCGCAACCCGGGAAATTCCGGTTGCTTCACTGATTTTGACCCCGGAAACAGGTTCACCATTCGACCGGTACAAAACCTCAAGGATCGTTTGCCTTTTATCCGGCAATATCTGGTTAACTTTCATAAGGGATTATGGTTAACAAGAATCGGGTCCCGGGTCAAGCAAAATCTTTCCTTCAAACGCTAAGAGCCGTGGGCGGATATGGTCTAAGCGCTTGTTTGGTAATTAACCGGCTGGACATTGATTTATCCAGTTTTTTCAAAATGTATTTTTTCTTGACGTATAAGTACCCCGGACTTATGCTTACCCCTCGATGGTTCAGGTTATTTGCACAAGCTCACTTGAAAATAAGGCTTTTGATGGACATACCCAAAATAGTCAGCCCGGACGGTTATATTGATACCATTGCCCTTCATGCGTCCGGAGAAGAGCAGATGGATGTTCGGTTTTTGTTCCCCAAAGTGTCGGATTATATCGTATCCTCTTTAAAGGAGGGCAAACCCTGGTTTTTTTCCGGCAGAAGCGGCAATGCCCAGATGGGCATTTTGACCGACACCCACATGCGCGGTGAAACCCCGCCGACGCCGGAGATTGACGGTTCAAAGATTCTGCTTTCCGGTATAATCCGAAATCTGAACCCCCTTTTGACCAATGCCCTTGATTTGTTTGAGACCGGGGATGAAATCGGGCGGCTGGTCGTTATGGATCCGGAACTGCGTATCCGGGATGTTCGCCATTATCTTCACAAACGGCTTTTTGTGGGCAACCGGGTGGGCAAGGGGTATTATGAAGGGTTTGATATCCGTCAGGAAATCGATGCTTCAACCGGAAAAACGTGCGACTATATTGAGGTGGCGCTCTCCTCTTTCCAATATTGTTTTGAACCCGAAGCCATGATCCGATCCAGTATTGACGCGGTAATTAAGAAGGGGCGAAGCGCCCTGAATGCCATTCGGTCCAGGGTGCCCATGGATCCGGATCATACCCTTCTAAATCCGGGTGCGCTTTTTGTGGGGGCCATCAAGATCTCTTTGGGTGACATTTACGGAATCATTGATGCCGTGGTTACCCCGGAAAAAGATGACATCATCCATCTGCCTGCCAGGGTGCTGGATCCTTTTCGCACCTTCAGGAACCGGCAGGTGGAACTGTATCATTTTGGGAAAACCCCGGTACCCTTGAGTGATATTCGTATCCGCATTCGTTTTTTCAGAAGTCACAACCCCTTGACCGTCCCCCTGGAAAAGGCCAGGGTAAAGGAAGGGTACCGGCTGTGCGATCTGCTTACCCATGCAGAGGTATCCAATCTGTTCGATATTCTGGATGAAAAAGCCATGGGCCTGATCCTGTACAAGGGTAATTTCATCCAGGTGTCCCGGGCCATGGATACCAAAGGGGAAGCCCAACTGGAGATCATTAAAAACTGTCTGGCCAAAAGTACCCAGCGCCGCCATGAGCCCACCATTCCCGAAACCCTGGGTGACAGGCTCAAGGAGACTCTTGGCAAGCTGTCCGTTCTGGGCGGGGTCAATTCCCGGGTATTTATCGGCCGGGATTTTCCGGAGCGGGAAGTGGTGGATGCGCTGAGAAGAACCGGGTTATGCACATTTCTTATAAATGCGGAAAATCCGTGTTTCGCCGATGACGAGATACGGCACATGATCTCTTTGACCCATGCCGGTCAGGACAGGTGCGAATTCATGCGGTACGATCCTGTGATCGACAAACTATATTCATTTTACCACGGGTGCTTCATGGAACCTGACGACTGGGAGCGCTTTGATCGGGTAAGGTTCTGGTTTGCCTTTTACGGGTCACATGCCAAAGCTGTGGATAACGGCCTGACCATTGATTTGATCAATCGCCTGGCCCTGCGTTTAGGTGATGAGATGGGCATTGTCCACGGTGGGGGCCCCGGTCTAATGAAGGAAGCCAATGATTTGGCCCGCCGGCACAATATCATGAGTGTGGGCATCGCCATTGAGCTTGAAGGGGAGGAACAGGCCTCTTTAACCACCTGTGACGGGTTTATTAAATATAATGAAGGCCTGCGCCTTGCCCGCCAGGATCATCTGCAGAAATTGAGCAACCTGCCCGTTATCAATACCGGTGGGTACGGCAGTGCCGAAGAGTTGAGCATCACCATCACATCCATGAAACTTCATGAAAATCCTCTGGCCCCCATTATCCTTCTGGACCCGGATAATTTATGGGACAATGCCAGAAAGCAGACCCAGAAAATCGCAGATAAAAAATACGGGCCCGCATTCACGCCCCATCTTGTGAAGTCCTGTAAGAATGCAGACCAGGCTGAAACCCATCTGATTGAATTTTTATCAGATCCTGATCTCTGGTATGAGAAGAATAAAATACCGGCCCAAAGTGTGGAAAAGGCAAGGATCAAGGCGGCAAGGATTCGCCAGTCCTTTTTGTGCATTGATAATGTGGACGTGTTTTGTACACCCAGTCCACGACTTTCTTCCGTAGACGGGCATTAATACTAGTAAAGGAAAATATTTTGTTGACTATTTTGTTGACCCTAATGAAAAAGATCATTACACCCGGAATGTGTTTCAGGCGCCTTGCTGTTTTTATGCTGGGATTTTTCATATTTTCAGCCGGTGTTTCTTCGGGGCATGCAGAATCGGTATGCGAACACGTTACCTTAGCCTGGTTACAAACCCAGGTCTCTATACCCAAAGATGCGGAACTGGTATTTAAAAAAGAGCAGGGCGTTCTTTGTGAAGCTGTACTCTCCATTAATGGCGGTCTTGCGCCGGTATACGCGGGCAAGGATTTCATTGTGGCCGGCCAGATGTATAAAAACGGTGTATCCATCACACGGATGACCATGTCCAGCCTCTCTGAGGTTGCTGATGCAGAAAGAAAAAAAGCCAAGGAGAAAGAGGCAAAGGATGTGGAGATGCGTAAATCGTTTTTTAAACTCCATGCCCCAGAGCTGGCAGATCTGGTTTCTTTGAGCTTTGCGCCGGGAGGCGTGTCTGATAAATTCATCTATGTTATTTCAGATCCGGCCTGCAGCCACTGCAAGGCGCTTCTTGACGGCTTAGAAGAAGTTGCAGCAGAAGCGGATCTTGCCCTGAAACTAGTCATATATCCGGTTTTGGGAGAAAACAGCAAAGCCATGACTGCCGATGTCATCTGCGAACACCTTGGCTATGGTGCATATAAAACCATGAAAAAGACTGGCCCGGCAAAGGGCTGTGACAAGGCGAACCAACGTATAAACAAAACGTTTGATCTGCTCAATAAAGCTGATATCTCTTTCGTGCCCCTGGTGGTGGCCCATGACGGTTCCTGGGTGGTGGAAGGCAATGATATCTGCAGCGTCCGTGAGCACCTTGGACTGGATCCGGGCACCGGCGAAAAAGGCGGTGGCTGCAAAAAGGACCAGGAAGATTGATTTTGGGGGTTACTCTTATTATAAGTGGGGAAGTGTATCATGGAAAACCAAAAACGTTATCCGGGTAAGACTCCGGAAAGCAATGACCAGCCAGCCACAGATCTTAACGAAGATATCAAACATCACATCATGACAACCATGGGGAATGATTTTTATCCCCCCAGGAAAGACACTTATTACAAGGGGTTGGCATACAGTGTCCGTGACCGGTTGGTGAAAAGGTGGCTCAACTCCCAGCGTTCTTTCTACGATAGAAGTGCAAAACGGGTCTATTATCTTTCCCTGGAGTTTTTGCCCGGCCGTTTTTTAATGAATTATGTCACCAATATGCAATTGAACAAAGCGTGCGAAAAAACCCTGGAAGAAACCGGTTTTACCATGGAGGAGATTGAGGAGCAGGAGTGGGATGCAGGCCTTGGCAACGGGGGCTTGGGCAGGCTTGCGTCGTGCTACATGGACTCCATGGCATCTTTGAATATCCCGGCATATGGCTATGGTATCATGTACGATTACGGCATATTTTATCAAACCATTGTGAACGGGTATCAGGTTGAACAATGCGATAACTGGGTGCGATGGGGCAATCCTTGGGAATTCAAGCGCCGGGGATTTTTATACAATGTTCAGTTTTACGGCAGGTCTGAACTCTATAAAAACAGTTCGGGCAAGCTTTGTTACCGGTGGGTGGATACGTTAGACATTAATGCCATGGCCTGTGATATTCTTATTCCGGGTTACGGTACCCAGAATGTGAACAACATGCGGCTGTGGGCAGCCATGTCCAGCCAGGAGTTTTCTTTGGAGGAGTTTAATCAGGGCGACTATATTGGCGCAATGGAGAGCAAGGTACTCACGGAAAATATATCCAAGGTGCTTTATCCCAGTGATGAGAAAGATGTGGGCAAGGAACTTCGCCTCAAACAGCAGTATTTCTTTGTGGCGGCCACCTTCCAGGATATTGTGCGCAGGTTTAAAAAGCACAACCCGGATTTCAAATTATTGCCAGACCGGGTTGCGGTTCAGCTCAACGACACCCATCCTGCCATTGCCATTCCCGAACTCATGCGTCTATTGCTCGATGAGGAAGACCTTGAATGGGAGACTGCCTGGGAAATTTCAGTCAAAACTTTTGCCTATACCAACCACACAGTGCTTCCAGAAGCCCTGGAGTCCTGGCCGGTCCGCCTTATTTCAAGGTTGCTGCCCCGTCATATGGAGATCATTTACGAGATAAACAGACGGTTTTTAAACATGGTGGAAAAACAGTATCCGAACAACCCCCAGTTATTACACCGTATCTCCATAATTGAAGACGGCTCGGAACAAAGGGTGCGTATGGCCCATCTGGCCATTGTGGGGAGCCACACGGTCAACGGCGTGGCCGCTCTTCATTCCAGGATTCTCAAAGATAAATTATTTCACGATTTTAACATTATTTTTCCCGGGAAAATTATCAATGTCACAAACGGCGTGACCCCTCGACGGTGGGTGCTCCAGGTAAACCCGGCTTTATCATCCCTTATCACCGACACCATTGGATCAGACTGGATTACCGATCTTGACCAACTTAAAAAACTTATTCCCCATGCAGACAATCCTGCTTTTCGTGAAAAATGGCGTCAGGTAAAATTGGCGAATAAAGCGCGTTTGGTAAAATATATCAAACGGAAAGTGGGCATGGATGTAAACCCTGATACGCTGTTTGACGTTCATGTGAAGCGGATTCACGAATACAAACGTCAGTTGTTGAATATTTTCCATGTCATCACCCTGTATAACCGGATAAAAAAGGATTCTTCCAAAGAGATTGTGCCAAGGACGGTTATTTTTGCCGGCAAGGCGGCTCCTGCTTATGTCCAGGCAAAACTGATTATCAAGCTGATCAATTCCGTTGCGGATCTTGTGAATAATGATCCGGATGTTAACCATAAGCTTGAGGTTGTTTTTTTACCGAATTATTGTGTTTCCCAGGCTGAGAAGATCATACCCGCAACCGATCTGTCTGAGCAGATTTCAACGGCGGGACTTGAAGCGTCAGGTACGGGAAATATGAAATTTGCCTTAAACGGGGCGCTGACCATCGGCACCCTTGACGGAGCCAACATCGAGATCATGGAAGAGGTGGGTGAAGACAATATCTTTATTTTTGGTCTGACCGCCAAAGAGGTGGAAAAAAAGAGGGCCCAAGGATACAATCCATGGGACTATTACAATAGCGATGAAGAGCTGCGAACCACGCTGGACATGGTCAGGCTGAATCATTTTATTCCGGGAGAGCCCAATCTTTTCCTGCCCATCTGGGATTCGCTGATGGCCCTTGGAGATCGCTATCTTGTCCTTGCTGATTTTCGCGCCTTTATCCAGGCCCAGGATAGGGTCCGTACCCTTTATCAGGATCAGGAGCAGTGGACCCGATGTTCCATTTTAAATACGGCAAATATGGGAAAATTCTCCAGCGACAGAGCTGTCAGGGAGTATGCCCGGGATATCTGGAAAATTGAATCTTGTAAATAGTGTCCATCCAGAAATAGGGGTGTGTCCCACCTTTTACATAAGGTGCTTATTTGATTTGACAAATCAGGCTCAAAATTAAACCCTAATCGAATTTTATGAAAATTTGATTGCTTTTTTCACTCTTGAGGCATAGATAAAGTCCGTAGTGTTTCTGAGCGAAATTAGAACCAAACCCGAAACTAAATAGTTTAAAATTACAATAAATTCGATTCCTTTGTGGTATACGGCAGCATTTTCGCAATGTAATCGACAGGGCGAAGCTATCTTCGAACCAGGAACACTCATCATTCTCGGATTCGGCCTGGGCATCTCTGTGACAGGCTTTGGATATAATGCCGGTCCACTGGCGCAATAATTGAGATTCAGGATTCAGGAACTGAAATGAAAAAACTCCTTGTCACAGGCGGTGCCGGTTTCATCGGCACCAACTTCGTATATTACTGGCTCAACAAATACCCGGAAGACCACATCGTGGTTTTGGACGCCCTGACCTACGCCGGCAACAGGGTCAACCTGATACGCGCTGAGAAAAATCCAAAATTTAAATTTGTCCACGGCAACATTCTGGATCAACCCCTTGTGGAGACCCTGCTTAAAGATCACAACATTGACACGATTGTCCATTTTGCAGCAGAGTCCCATGTAGACCGATCCATCCACGGCCCGGATGAATTTATCAACACCAATATTGTCGGCACTCACACCCTGCTGAAAGCCGCCAAAAAGATCTGGCTGGACTCGGGCAGTAAACCCCACAGGTTCCACCATATTTCAACAGACGAGGTGTATGGCACATTAGGGCCTGATCACCCGCCTTTTACAGAGTTAACCCCCTATGCACCAAACTCACCCTATGCAGCCAGCAAGGCATCCTCTGACCATTTGGTCCGGGCATACCACGAAACCTACGGCCTTGATACCACCATCAGCAACTGCTCCAACAACTATGGCCCCTTTCAGTTCCCGGAAAAACTGATCCCCCTTGTGATTATCAATATCCTGTTTAATAAACCCCTGCCAATATATGGTGACGGCAAACAGATCCGGGACTGGCTTTATGTAGACGACCACAACCGGGGTGTGGACCTGATATTGAAAAAAGGGACACCCGGACAGACATATAATATCGGCGGCACCAATGAATGGGCAAATATTGATATTGTGCATCTAATCTGTGACCTGTTGCTGGAACAATTTTCCAGCGATAAAAGCCTGTCTGAACGATTTGCCAAATCTCCGGCAGCACAGGCAAAACATCCAGCCACCTTGATCTCCCATGTGAAAGACAGGGCAGGGCATGACCGGCGGTATGCCATCAATGCCGAAAAGATCAAGGATGATCTTGAATTCATACCCGAAGAATCCTTTGAAACCGGCATCCGCAAAACCCTTACGTGGTTCCTGGAGCATCAACCATGGTGGAAGCAACTGCTGAATGATTCATATAAAGACTGGATTACGACAAATTATTCTTGAACCAATGCCCATCCGCTGATGCTTGGTCCGGCTTCCCTTAAACC
>ERZ1645192.2529-NODE-2529-length-15105-cov-10.294219_pt1 | contig 15105 bp, 11 predicted proteins | sample MGYA00575354_ERZ1645192 | MGnify/ENA primary metagenome ERZ1645192 (study PRJEB40844, sample SAMN11349763) | freshwater sediment metagenome | isolation source: river sediment | host: Sediment | place: India: Faizupur Khadar , New Delhi | collected 2017-02-21 ... | reverse complement strand
ACCAGGAAAAAAGCAAAGAAAATTATTGAAGATCCCATATCGGGCTGCAGAGCAATAAGGAGAGCCGGAAACATTATAATACCTACGGCAGGAAGAATAACTTTCAGCTTTGTGAGCTCCTGCCTCCTGTTGGTAAGGTATCCTGCCAGCGCCAGGGCAGTACCGAATTTGGCAAACTCTGAAGGCTGAAGGCTGACACCCCCGAATTCAAACCACGACCTGGCGCCATTAATCTCTTTCCCGAACACAAGTACTGCCAGTAGAAGCAGCATAAGTCCGGCATAAATGAAATAAGCAAAGAATAAATAAAACCTGCTGTCGACGATTACCACAAAAACGGCAAGCACGAAGGTGGCAAGTATCCATATAAACTGTTTTCCGTACCTCTGTGACAGGTCAAGGATCTCCTTATGCTCTTCGTTATAAACAGCTGCATATATGTTAAACCAGCCCATGATAACCATGAGCAGGAAGAGAAGAATGGATATCTTATCGATATCGCGCCATATGTCAACGTTCCGTCTCATTTTCCGGTATCGAATCAACAAGGTTCAGGTTAAGCATTCTCTGTTCCATCCATTTCCTGTTTTCTGCAATTGTTCTGTTAAGATATTTTTCTATCATCAGGCTTGCCACAGGGGCAGCATAGGTAGCTCCGAATCCGGCATTCTCGACATAGGCTGCAATGGCAATTTTCGGATCATCTTTAGGTGCAAATGCAATGAACACCGAATGATCCTCACCAAAAGGATTCTCCGCTGTTCCTGTTTTGCCACAGATAATAATGTCGCTCATGGCTACGCTTCGTGCAGTGCCTCCGGGGCCTCCGTTCACAGCAGCCTCCATGCCGAGGATCACTGCCTCAAAATTTACGGAGTCGATGCTGATCAGATGCTTTTGCAGATACTTCTGATCTATGCTTTTCCCGTCACCAATGGATCTTACAATATGGGGAGTGAAGTAATATCCCCTGTTCGCTATTGCGGCTGTCATGTTTGCCATCTGAAGGGGTGTGGTGCCAAGTTCTCCCTGGCCTATTGCCATCGATATAACTGTCAGCGCCTTCCAGCGTCCTTTACCGTGCCAGCTGTCGAAATAGGAAGATGATTTCACTATTCCGTTCAGCTCGTTAGGAAATTCTGACCCCAGCTTTTTACCAAATCCAAATTCATCGAGATATCTTTTCCAATTATCATAAGCTTCTGCCACAGAGCTGTAGCGCGGGTTTTCAAGTATCCGCCTGTAAGCGTTACAAAAATATGAGTTACACGAGTTTGCCACTGCCTCGGCAAGGTTAAGAGGTGAGCTGTGTGAATGGCATCCCACTGTCAGGGAGCCTGCATGATACCCATTGCTGCAGCCGAACTCGGTTGAGGGAACAATAACTTTTTCCTGAAGGGCAATCAGCCCGTTTATCGGCTTGAATGTCGACCCGGGAGGGTACGACGCCATAAAAGCCCTGTTAAATAGAGGTCTCATTATAGTATCGGACTGCAGCCTGGCGAAGTTTTCTGAACGAACTCTTCCAACAAGGAGTGAAGGATCATAATCGGGAGCAGAGACAAGGGTAAGGATCTCCCCTGTTTTCGGCTCTATGGCAACGATACTTCCTGTTTTGTTTCTCATCAGCATCTCTCCGTACTCCTGGAGATCATAGTCTACCGATGAAATAATATCGGATCCCTGTACCGCAACTGTATCCATCTCACCGTCGGCATATGAACCTTTCACCCTGCTGAAGACGTCGACAAGGTATATCTTAACACCTCTCCTTCCACGGAGCTCTTTCTCGTAGGCTTCCTCAATACCCAGTTTTCCTATGTAGTCTCCCATCTTATAATAGGGATCCTTTTTAATGAGAGCCTCATCAACCTCACTTATATAACCCAGAAGATGTGCTCCCACGGGCCTGGAATACTGGCGTAATGTTCTTGGCTGTACATAAAATCCCGGGTAAGTAAAGATCTTTTCCTGGAAACTGGCATAAGTCTCTGCCGAAAGCTGTTTGAGGAATATCGATGGAGACTTCCGGTTATAGCTCTTTGCTGCTTTCAGCCTTTCATTAAAATATTCTAAGGTTATTCCCAGCTCCCGGCAAAACTGGAGTGTATCCATTCTTCCTGTCTGTGCCGGGATCACCATCAGGTCATATGCAGCCTGGTTAGAGACTATCAGCTGCCCGTTCCTGTCATAAATCAGTCCCCTCGCAGGGTACTGGGTTACATACCTGAGTACATTACTGTCGGCCGAGAGCCTGTATGATTCTTCAACGACCTGAATAATAAAAAGCCTTATGATCAGGGCCAATGAGGCCACCACAATGATGACAATTATTATCAGCCGCCGGTTTTTATAGGCATCTTTCATGTGTTTCTTCTATTTACCTTTTCTTATATACTCCAGAAGAATAATGAACGCCACGGTAAACAGAGAGCTGAGTATTACCCTGAGCAAGGTGCTGAAGAAATCGGTAAGCCTGAAGACTTCAAGATAAAACAGGGTCAGATGATGTACGATAACAATAAGCGATGAATAAATAAGGAACCACTTGAGGCCATAAACCATCATTGATGGATCGGTTCCGGGTTCATAGCCGTCGCGAGGGGATATTATCCTCAATGTATAAGGTCTGATAAATCCCGCCATAACTGTTGCTGAGGTGTGCATTCCCGGCGTCCCGGAGAAAAGGTCCATCGTCAGGCCGGTGAAAAAAGAGAGAATAAGCAGCAGCCATGATGGTATCTCTGCAGGAAGAAGGAGGATGAACATTATATATATGTACGGATTCACATACCCGCTGAACTTAATGTTATTGAAGAGCAGCACCTGGAGAAGGAACAGCAGGATAAAGATAAGACCGTATCGTAATATCCTGTTAATCATTGGAACTGGTTTTCAAGTTCTAGCTGTTCTTCTTTCCTGAGGTTGCCAATGACAGTTACATAGCTGAGCTTTCTGAAATCGGCTCCGAGGGCAATCCTTATTTTGTAAAAATCTCCTCCGCTTTTTTCAAAATCACTTATCGTTCCTATCATTATGCCTTCGGGAAAGATCGCCGAATATCCTGTTGTTTCAACAGTATCGCCGACGCCGAAAGTGACATGCTGGGGGATCTCGTTGAGTGTTACATGCCGTACATCGGAACCATCCCAGCTGAGTGAGCCGAAATAACCATTCTTCCTGAGCCTGGCGCTGAGTCTGAAGTCAGGATTAATGAGCGGCATTGCTACTGAATAATTCTTCGAACATCCTACAATCACACCTGCAACACAATCGCCCGAGATAACTGCCATGTCGACTTTCATACCCTGGAGGCTGCCTTTGTTGATGGTGATGAAATTTTTCTGCCTGTTAAGGGTATTATTAACTACCTGCGCGGAGGTGAAAGTGTATTGCTGAAAGTGTACTGTATCAGTTACCGAAAAAAAAAGCTGGTCTGAAGAGGCAGAGAGTCGTTCTATTGATGTCCTCAGTGCAGCATTTTCTCTTGCCAGAAGCTGGCTTATATCGCGAAGCTGGAAATATGAATTTATTGTGCTCACTCTTTTCTCAATACCTGCTGTCAGGCTCCTGAAGCCTTTTACAAAACGTGAATTATGATAATTATTTCCTGTGCTCAGCAGGTAAACAGCTATACCCTGAAGCACAAGAAAAATTATCAGGTTATTGTACCTGGCCAGGAAATTAAGCAGGTTTCTCATTCAGTCAGACAACTTATCTCATGAGGAAAGGAAATTTTTCCACGTTTTTAAGTGCAACAGCAGTACCTCTTGCAACAGCATGCAGGGGATCTTCAACAACATTGAAATTGATATTTATCTTGTCGGTAAATCTTTTTGCAAGGCCTCTGAGAAGCGATCCTCCACCGGTCATATAGATCCCCTTGTTGACTATATCTGCATATAATTCAGGGGGTGTCTGCTCGAGTACGCTGAGCAGGGCTGCTTCAACCTTCGATAGTGACTTGTCGAGGCAGTAAGCTATTTCCTGGTATGAGATGGGTATCTCAATCGGCAGAGCTGTCATGATATTAGGACCCCTGACAACATAATCAGCCGGTGGGTTTTCGATATCCGGAAGTGCAGCGCCTACACCTATTTTAATATCTTCTGCCGTCTTTTCTCCGATCTTGATATTATGCTGATGTCTCATATAGGCCTGTATATCTGAGGTAAAGCCATCACCTGCTATCCTGATCGATTTGTTACAGACGATCCCTCCGAGGGCAATAACGGCAATCTCAGTGGTGCCTCCTCCTATATCGATCACCATCGATCCTTCTGGAGCCAGAACATCAAGTCCAATTCCTATTGCGGCTGCCATAGGCTCATGAATCATATAAACATCACGGCCACCGGCATGCTCTGATGAGTCGCGTACGGCACGGATCTCCACTTCGGTACTTCCTGAAGGTATTCCTACCACCATTTTCAGAGAAGGGGCAAAAAGCTGCGGCCCTTTGGTGATCATCTTGATCATTCCCCTGATCATAAGCTCTGCAGCATTAAAGTCGGCAATAACGCCGTCGTGAAGAGGTCTTATCGTTTTTATGTTTTCATGTGTCTTTCCGTGCATCTGCCTTGCCTGCTCCCCTATTGCTATCAGCTTGCCGGAATTTTTATCTATGGCAACGATCGATGGTTCGTCGACAACGATCTTGTCGTTATGAATGATGATCGTATTTGCCGTACCCAGATCTATAGCAATCTCCTGCGTTAAAAATGAAAATAGTCCCATTGAATGAAATATATTATATTATTAATGTTTAAAATGCCTTATTCCTGTAAATACCATTGCCATTCCGTTTGCGATACAGTAGTCTATAGAATCCTTGTCGCGTACCGATCCTCCGGGTTCCACAACAGCATTAATGCCAGCCTTATGTGCTATCTCAACACAATCGGCAAACGGGAAGAACGCGTCTGAAGCCATGACGGCTCCATTGAGATCGAATCCGAATGATTTAGCCTTATCGATAGCCTGTTTCAGGGCATCTACTCTTGATGTCTGTCCTATTCCGCTGGCACAGAGCTGTTTATTCTTTGCCAGGACTATTGCGTTCGACTTGCTGTGTTTGACGATGATGTTTGCAAAAACGAGGTCGTCGGTTTCCCGGGGTTCCGGAATCCTTGTAGTAACCGGCTTCATATCCTTTGCGGTCTGTGTGCTGTTGTCTCTTTCCTGCCACAGCACACCGTTAAGCAGTGCCCTGAAGTTGTCGCTGTTCCTGAGAACAGAATTTCTCTTTAAGATTATCCTGTTTTTCTTTTGCGAAAGTATTTCAACAGCTTTCCCGTCAAAGCCAGGTGCAATGATAATCTCAAAGAAGATCTTATCGATCTCTTCAGCAGATGCTTCATCAATTGTAACATTTGTTACAATCACACCTCCGTATGCTGATACGGGGTCACAGGCAAGAGCATCTTTCCAGGCTCCTGCCAGATCAGGCCGCGAAGCAACGCCGCATGCATTGTTATGCTTGATAATGACAACAGTTGTCTCGGTGAATTCATCAATAAGACTGAGAGCCGATTCGATATCGAGCAGATTGTTATATGAAATGTCCTTGCCATGGAGCTTGTCAAAAAGCTGCCCGGTGTTGCCGTAAAAAATGCCTTTCTGATGCGGATTTTCACCGTACCTCAGAGGGTATGTTTCATCTATGCTTTCACGGAAGACTTCTATTTTTTCTTCCCTGTTGAAGTATTTGAAGATGGCTGTATCGTAATTCGATGTCGTCTTAAATGCTTCCGCAGCAAAATGACGTCGTTCTGCAAGAGATGTCATACCTTTCTTCTGCTCCAGCAGGCTCTTAAGTGAAGCGTACTGTTCTCTTCCCGGAACGATAAGAACATCATTATAGTTTTTTGCAGCAGCCCTGATAAGCGAAATGCCGCCAATGTCAATCTTTTCGATAATTTCTTCCCCGGAGGAGACCTTCCTGACTGTCTCCTCAAATGGATAAAGGTCAACAATCACCAGGTCAATACCGGGAATCTTATATTCCTCCATCTGCCTGCAGTCGTCGGCATTTTCCCTTCGTGCCAGTATACCTCCGAATACAAGAGGATGGAGTGTCTTCACTCTTCCGCCAAGGATAGAAGGATATGTCGTCAGGTCCTCAACCTTTTCGGCAGAAATGCCCAGGTCGCGGATAAAATTATAAGTGCCCCCTGTCGACCATATTTTAACATCAAGGCTGTGAAGGATTTTTACTATTTCGTCGAGTCCGTCTTTATAAAAAACAGATATTAATGCACTCTTAATTTTTATATCATTCATAGCCTTGTTTGTTGATTGCCCGGCAGGTTTTACGGGCGATTAAAAGTATATATTTTTTTATTATTCCCAACAATTTAAAAATATGATTATCAGCATAGGGGCAATTAAGAATTTTTCACCGCCACCGCATATGATTTTTATTATCTTTGGTCTTCAATTTTGTGATTAAACGACAGGTAATGTTTTTCAGGTTATTAAAGGAGAGTTTTATCTTTTCCGTCAAGTCGGTGGTTGTCAATAAATTAAGGACTTTTCTGTCGCTTTTCGGCATAACTATCGGGATTTTTTCAATTATCTCAGTCTTTACTGTTCTCGACTGGATGGAAAAATCGATCCGCGACTCTATTGCGACGCTGGGTGAGAATGTTGTCTATGTACAGAAATGGCCCTGGTCATTTGATCCGAACCTGGCATGGTGGGACATCATGAAATGGCCTGCCGTTTCAACATCCGATTATGAGGCTGTACTCGATAAATCGACAAAAACTGATGCTGCCTGTTTTTATGTTTATTCGCCGCAGACGATCAAGTACCGCCAGAACCAGGCAAATGATGCAGCGGTGGTGGCCGTGACACATGAATTTGAGAACCTGCGATCGTTCGAGATCGAAAAAGGCAGGTATTTCTCTCCCGAAGAATCTGCTGCAGGAAGAAATGTGGCGATCATTGGTTATGAAGTTGCAAGAAGACTTTTCGATGATGCTGAACCGGTAGGAAAACAGATCATCGTCGGAGGATACAGGACAAACGTCATTGGTGTTTTTAAAAAGGAGGGAAAAGGCGGAATCAGCGACAGCGGTATGGATGAAGCAACAGCTATTCCATATAATTTCGGACGTACTTTCATAAACATGAGAAGCCGCTTTCTCAATTCAATGGTAATGGTCAGGGCAAAAGAAAAGGTTCCTGTACAGGAGCTGACCGACGAAATAACAATGACCCTGAGAGCTGCCCGTAAACTCCGCCCCGACGAAACAACAAATTTCTCGATCAACAAGGCGAGCATGCTGACACAGGGATTCGAAGGAGTCTTTGCAGGTATAAATATAGGAGGCTGGCTGATAGGAGGCTTTGCAATTCTTGTCGGCGGATTCGGTATTGCCAATATAATGTTTGTCTCTGTCCGCGAACGAACAAACATCATCGGTATTCAGAAAGCCCTGGGAGCAAAACGTTCATTCATTCTTTTCCAGTTCCTCTTTGAGTCAGTGCTTCTCTCGGTGATCGGCGGCCTGCTTGGCGTTTTCCTGATATTCATCGCAAGCATCTTCGTAAACTACCTGTGGGAACTTAATATGTACCTGACATTTGCGAATATAATCCTGGCTGTGGTGATATCAGGTATAATCGGGATCATAGCCGGTTATGCACCTGCATACGCTGCCGCACGGATGAACCCTGTCGATGCTATAGGCTATTCATTTACCTGATATCCTGTTCTTTTCAATCCAGTTTGTCAGTTCAATAAACTGCTTTACTGAAAGCTGTTCCGGCCTGAGAGTGAAATATTCGTTTTCTTCATTTTTCAGGCTGAAGGCCGACTTAATCGAATTACGGAGCGTCTTTCTTCTCTGGTTGAATCCGGCCTTGACAACTTTTATGAACAATGTCTCGTCGCATCCCAGTTCAGTAGTCATGTTACGCCGGAGCCTTATTACACCCGATTTCACTTTAGGTGGAGGTGAGAAAACATGCTCCGGAACAGTAAAGAGATATTCGGCATCATAAAATGCCTGGATGAGAACGCTTATTATTCCATAAGTTCTGCTTCCGGGCGAAGCACACACCCTTTCAGCAACCTCTTTCTGGAACATGCCGCACAGCTCTGTCACCTGCTCCCTGTAATCGAGTATCCTGAACAATATCTGTGTGGAAATGTTGTAGGGAAAATTCCCTATCACCGCCAGCCGGCCATTAAATTCGGCGCTCAGGTCAGTCACCAGGAAATCGCCCCTGATGATGTTATTAAATGACGGGAACTTCTCCTTAAGGAAATACACCGACTCATTGTCTATCTCTATAACCCTGAAATCGGCAAAATTCCTTTCCAGAAGGAATCCGGTGAGAATGCCTGTGCCCGGGCCAACCTCAAGAACAGATTCATATCCTTCGCCGGTGAGCGACGAAGCTATCCTCAAAGCAATACTTTTATCTTTCAGGAAATGTTGTCCAAGGTTCTTCTTTGCCTGCACCCTGCCCATATTAACTAAGATTATTTATTTCTGTTAAATCTGTAACAGATCCCTTCCGAATTTTCTCCATATCGGCAGCTTGAACCTGCCCAGCCAGAATACGAATTTTTTAAGCAGGTTATAATATAGTGTGACGAATAATCCCATTGTCATAAGCCATACCATGGATATATTAAAAAAGAGTGTGCCAATCCTCATGTTGCCGATCATCTTATATGGTGCAAAAAAATGGGCTCTTCCGTATTTTGATCCCGGCGGCATATAAATGGGATCCGACTTTTGTATCAGTCGTCTTTCCGACTCATATATCTTATTTGTTGCAAGGCGGTTAAGGACAATATCGGCAAGGCGGTCATTATAATCTCTCTCCCGGAGGCGAAGCAGCGTACCCTCCCCGATCTTTTCTGCCCTCGATTCATAAACCGAGTCACGCCTGAATGTCCAGGTCCTGATATCCTTTCTAAGGTAGGTCCTGATGCTGTCGAGATACAATTTTGCATTCACAGCGGCAGCATTAGTAAAGGCTGAGTAATTCATGCTTTTCATCCAGGATCCTGGCTTTATTCCTGAGATCTCAGCCAGCAGGGGCAGGTGATGGTTAAGCTTTACAAAATTCTCCTCGGCATATTCACGGTACTCCGGGTCAAGGCCTGCAGCGACACATTCATCGACTTTTACTTTAAGAGTTGGGACAAGAAATGATGCATTCCACTCTGCCTGTGAAAGCTTCATGTCATAGTCAAAAAACGGTTTCTCGAAGGCATTCGACCTGAATTGTTCCACACACAAAGCCTCATAAGCCCATCGTGTTGCCATCACATCGCCTATTACCGGGACATATACTTTCCGGGTAAATGATTTATGCAGGTCGTCGAACTTGATCATGGCCCCGCCTAAAATAAGCTGTGGAACCAGCAGCAGTGGAATAAGTATATAGATGCTTACAGCTGTACGCATGCCTGCCGATATGTTAAGCCCGAGGAGATTGCCGAAACATGCTACCGAGAACAGTATCAGCCACTGCTGAAAAAGCATGCCCTTCACTTCCAGGATCAGACTTGCGGCGATGACAAATGATAAAGTCTGTATAGCAGAAAGGACAAAAAGAAAATTGATCTTTGAGACAAGGTAGCTGAGCCGGCTCAGGTTCAGGAACTTTTCCCTTTCAAGAATCTTCCTGTCGCGGTATATCTCTTCTGCGCTTACCGTCAGCCCCAGGAAAAGCGCTACAATTATCGACATGAAAAGGAATACCGGGTAATTTATATTTGTCGAGAAGAGGTATTTTCCTTCTTCACTGTATTTCGAGATATAACCGAGGATCGCAGCCAGCAGGGGTGCTTCGAGCAGGTTTATTGTCATATACTGCCTGTCGGCAAACTTGCGTGTTATATTCCTCTTTATGAATGTCCTGATCTGGCCCGGTTTACGTGGTACCCTGAAATTGCTCTTAGGCACAGGCATTTTTTGCTGTGGCGGCGACGCTGCCGTCATCATTTTATTTTTGTACTTGTCGTACCATTCCTTTGGGCTTACCTGCCTCTCCTTTCCTGGCAGCCCCTCATTATCAATTACCTTTACCTCAACGATATGAAGAATGTTCTCTGTTTCGATATTGCCACAGTTAGGGCATTCGCTCTCTGCTGCATTAGCCTGCGATGTCTCTGTCTTGAAATATACCAGCGCTTCCACTGGATCGCCGTCATAGATCATATAACCGCCCTTGTCGAGTATCCACAGCTTGTCAAACATTTTAAGGATGTCCGAAGAAGGCTGGTGAATTATCGCAAACACCAGCTTACCGCTCAACGCCTGTGTCTTGAGAAGCGTCATTACCTTCTCTGAGTCGAAGGATGATAATCCCGAAGTCGGCTCATCAATAAACAGGACTACAGGCTCCCGCATGAGCTCGAGTCCGATATTAAGCCTTTTACGCTGCCCTCCGCTGACTTTCTTGTTCATAATATCCCCGACCTGGAGATCGCGTATATCAGACAAGTCAAGATCGGCAAGTACTTTGTCGACGGTGTTATTCAGTTGTTCTTCGGTATAGTCGCCAAAGCAGAGACGCGCATTAAAATAAAGGTTCTGATAAACAGTCAATTCCTCAATAAGCATATCATCCTGAGGCACATAACCTATCAAACCCTTCAGCTCCTCAGAGCCTGAATGGATATCGTGGCCATTAATATAGAGGTTCCCTGTTGTAGGTTTTATCTTGCCATGAAGAAGGTTAAGCATGGTGGTTTTGCCGACACCGCTGCCACCCATTATTGCAACCATGTTTCCCGATTCCACCCTGAAATTCATCTTCCTCAGACCATTTTCTGAGTTCCTGAAGATGTATTCAATGTCATGTCCTTCAAAAATCACTTTCTCGGGAAAATTCCTCGAAACGAACTTCTTGTAGATCTTGGAATAATAAATAGGATCAATACCCACCCCTTTGATATTCACGCCCCTTTCCAGAAGGTAGGGCCGGCATGCAATGATATCTCTTCCCTTGAAATACAGGTTAAGCGGACCGTCATAAGTAAGCAGGAGTGTTCCGGTACTTTCGATATGAAGAATAACGATCTGACCCCTGAATCCTTTGGTGCGTATATGCCGCCATTTATCATAATTCTTATAGGTCTCTGAAACTGAATCGTCATGTTCATCGCTCTCGATAATGAGAACACAGTCGGGAGAGATGTCGTCAAACGACCTGCCTATCATGAAGGCATAGGCATTGTCGTACTCTTTCTTCGAGATGCTGAATGTTCGGGCTACCAGGTTAACGATGGTCTTCTCCTGCTCGGAGATGGTACCGTCTTCAAAGGCGAATTCCATCAGCTGGAGGAACACCAGCATCCTCTCCTCAAGGAAAAGGCCTTTTTTTATCTGCCGGCAAATATTGGTGATCTGGAATGAAATAAGAGAGTCTTCATCGGCAAGCTCTGCACGGTCGACACTTTTCAGCTCATTGGAATAGAATTCGAGATTGTTTTCAAAGAGAGCATAATATTCTTCCTCGAGCTCCCTGTTCAGGTAACGACGCAGGTAACTGCGGAGTATCTTCCGGCCTCTTGAGGTAATTCCTGCCGGGTTCACGGTCGAAACAATCGCAAAAATATGGATCAGTGCCAATAAAACTGATTCCCTCATATCGACATCATGTAATAAAAAGAGAGTGTCTCAAAAGCCTGGTCTTCCTTAACTGCCCCTGTATCACTTAGGGAAGAGGGGCAAATTCAAGAGCTTCTGAGACACCCTCATGTATCTGGTTTTTAATTACTGTACTATCTGGGCCCTGACCTCATTTATGGCTTTGGTGATGTCCATAATGTTCTGCATGGTAAGACTTGTGCCCAATCCTGCATAAACTTTTTTAATAGGTTCAAGTTTACCGATAAATTCAGCAACACCCGGGTCGTTCATATATGGATTGGAAAGTTCAAGGAAAAGATCAAATGATTTTTTTTGCTCGATCAGGTTCTTCGATATACCTGCCACCTGGTAAGCAGCTTCTGAAACATTACAGGTCAGGAACATACCTTCAACCCATGCTCCGCCGACGACCAACAAAGCAAGGTTCTGCTGTTCATTTTCTGCAAGATAAGCATATGTCTGATCAAATGCATCAGTAAGAATCTTAACAAGTTCATCCTTATTGTCGAAGCTGTTCTTGATCCTGTCATAAAGGGTCTCATCATAGATTTTCGACATGTTCAGTTCGTTGGCAAGTGTCCGTATGGCATTAAGGTAATTGATCACCTCCTGGTTAATGTTATAAATAGTGCAATAACTCAGGTCGGCACCAAAAACTCCCATATTGATTGCCCTGGCATTACTGCTGATATACCTGGTAGCATTTTCAACAGGATTTGAAATGCCAAACTGGTATCCCACTTCAAGTTCGGTAAGCATTTTAATTACATCAGCCGATGTGGGCAGCGGGTATACATTCTCTTCGATTTTCTTTTCAAGTGTGTCGACCTGTTGCAGCTCAACAACTTTCTTTACTTTATTCTCTGCTTTCTGCCGGCACCCGGAAATGCCTGAAAATAAAATCAATAACACCGGAATTATCAATAAGGAGATTGCCCTTTTCATACCAGATCTTTTTAAATTTTATTCATCATTATAACTGCCGATAAAAATAGTAAATAAAATTGAAACCATACCGGTACTCTCTAAAATAGTTTGAAGTGCCCAAACTCCAAACTTCTTTCTAACTTTGAGCCCCGAAATCATATCATTTCATAATGAAGTGGAATTTTGATGAGCCTGTCAGAAGAGAAGGTACCGACAGTATTAAATATGACCTGAGAGAAGAGACCTTTGGACGGAATGACATTATCCCCATGTGGGTTGCAGATATGGATTTCGTGACGCCTGAATTCATAACTTCAGAAATCCATCGACGTGCACATCACGAAATATACGGATACAGCTTCCGCCCGGCTGAATATTTCAATTCAATAGTAAACTGGCTGGCTGCAAGACACAACTGGAAGATCGACAGGGAATGGATCTGCTTCTGCCCAGGCATTGTCCCTGCGCTCAATTTAGCAACATTATGCTTTACAAGGCCGGGCGATTCCATTATCGTCCAGCCTCCGGTTTATACTCCATTCTTTTCTGCAGCGGAAAGCCATGGCCGTAACCTGATATTTAATCAGCTCATCGAAAAAAACGGATATTATTCCATGGACTTTGATTCGCTGGAAAGATCTGTGACCGGCACTACCAGGATGATTATCATCTCCAATCCCCATAACCCAGTGGGAAGATCATGGAGAGCCAATGAGCTTGCCCGGCTGGCAGAGATATGCAGGAAAAATAATATCCTCATCCTTTCCGACGAAATCCATTGCGACCTGGTACTCCCCGGGAACAAACATATACCCATGGCTGATATCTCCGGCGACATTGCCGATATTACAGTCACGTGCATCGCCCCGAGCAAAACATTCAACCTGGCTGGCCTGTCGACATCTTCAGTTATTATTTCCAACCCGGTGCTCCGTAAGTATTTTAATAAGAAGATAGAAGCACTTCATATCGGAAACGGTAATATCTTTGGAAATATAGCTTCAGAAGCTGCCTACACAAAAGGACATGAATGGGTTGATGCTTTAATGGAGTATATTAATGAGAATGTAAATTATGTTCTTGAATTCTGCCGGAGGAATATTCCTGAGATCACCCCTGTCAGATCCGAGGCCACCTATATGATCTGGCTCGACTGCAGAAAGCTTGGCATGACCGGAAAGGAACTGCACGATTTCTTTGTTAACAAGGCCGGTGTAGGATTGAACGAAGGATCGTCATTCGGCCTGGGAGGCGAAGGATTTATGAGGATGAACCTGGGAGCTCCTCTCAGCACAGTCAGAAAGGCGATGGAACAGGTTCAGAAGGCAGTTAGTGAAATAAGAAAGAAATAATAACATTAAAACTAAGAACAAGGGAGAAATGACAGAGAGGAACAGAGTAAAACTGACACTCGAAGACGGGACGGTTTATTATGGAAAATCGTTTGGGGCTCTTCAGGCTTCTGCCGGCGAGGTTGTGTTCAACACCGCCATGACCGGATACCCTGAGAGTCTGACCGATCCCTCATACCGCGGACAAATACTTTGCCTGACATATCCGCTGGTAGGCAACTACGGAGCGCCTGCCAGGAGTGAGGAAAATGACTTGTTTCGTTTCTATGAATCCTCGTCGATACATATTTCGGGGCTTATCGTTTCCGACTATTCCTTTGAATACAGCCACTGGAATGCAACCGAAAGCCTCGATGAATGGCTGAAAAGAAATAACGTACCGGGTGTTTACGGAATTGACACACGGGCTCTTACAAAACGGATCCGCGAAAAAGGAGCAATGCTGGGGAAGCTGGAAGCTGAAAACACAGAGATCGATTTCTATGATCCCAATAAGGTAAACCTGGTGGCAGAGGTGAGCACCCGCGAAAAGAAAATATATGGAAACGGGAAGTACAGGATCGTGCTGGTGGATTGCGGTGTCAAGTACAATATTATCAGGAACCTCCTGAAACGCGACACGACAATTATCAGGGTGCCATGGGATTATGATTATCATAATGAGGATTACGACGGACTCTTCCTTTCCAACGGACCGGGTGATCCAAAAATGTGCGTGGCAACGATCAAAAATATCAGTAAATCTTTCAGCGGGAAGAAGCCGGTTTTCGGTATCTGCCTCGGAAACCAGCTTATGGCTCTCGCCTCAGGCGCCGATACTTACAAACTGAAATACGGACACAGAAGCCATAACCAGCCTGTTATAAAAACCGGGACAAACAAGGCATATATAACCTCGCAAAACCATGGCTTTGCTGTCGACAATAAAACTCTGGGAAAAGAGTGGGAACCTCTGTTTATTAATATTAATGACAAGACCAACGAAGGAATGAAGCATAAATCGATGCCATTCTTTTCAACACAGTTCCACCCCGAAGCTTCTGGCGGGCCCACAGATACAGATTATCTCTTTGATGAGTTCATTGAGAATATAAAGAAATACCCCCGTCACGGCTGAAGCGTGACTGCCCCCTGAAGGGGGCCTAAAACCCAAACAATATTAAATAGGTACTGAATCTAGCCCCCCCTTGGGGGGGTTGGGG
>ERZ1645192.2527-NODE-2527-length-15109-cov-13.284443_pt1 | contig 15109 bp, 13 predicted proteins | sample MGYA00575354_ERZ1645192 | MGnify/ENA primary metagenome ERZ1645192 (study PRJEB40844, sample SAMN11349763) | freshwater sediment metagenome | isolation source: river sediment | host: Sediment | place: India: Faizupur Khadar , New Delhi | collected 2017-02-21 ... | reverse complement strand
ACACATGTTTAACGTTTATATATATTTTGTGAACCTTATACGACAATGCTTTTTTACCCTTGATAAATCCGATTTTTCTTGTATACTATGAATAGTTAGGCGCTTGGGTGCCCCCCTCACCCAGGCGCCTAACTATTTAACTCACCCTCAAGTAAAATTGCAGCATGGATTCCTCCAGTTCGCGAACGTTCTTCTTTGAGTGCCGCAATCCCGGTTGCAGTCTGCGTTTTCCCCTTAACACAGAAATCTTCGATGGTTGTTACTGCCCCCGCTGCGGCATGCCGCTTGAGAAACACGATTCTGTACTCCCGGGTCAGAAACCTCCGGCTTTGCAAAACCCAAAAATAGAGCTCATAGGAGCCCTCGATAACATCCGGTCAGTGTACAACGTCGGCGCTATTTTTCGGACAGCCGACGGCGCCGGGCTCTCCGGTTTGCTGCTGGGAGGGATCACACCCACCCCCTCAGAACAGCCATCACTATCCAAAACCGCCCTCGGGGCTGAAAAGAGCATCCCGTGGAGTTATCATCCCAACCTGCCGCACGCCCTGGAGGAACGAAAACTCGCGGGGTATACAATCCTTGCGATCGAAGCCGCTCCAGAGGCAGTTTCGCTGCAAACCTATCACTTGCCACAGGCTCTCACCGGTCCGGTGGTATTGGTTGCCGGCAGTGAACCTTCCGGAGTAGACCCTGCCATCCTGCGCTTGGCAGACCAAGTGCTCTATATACCGATGGCGGGGGAGAAAACGTCGCTAAACGTCTCCGTGGCGTTTGGGGTGGCTGTTTACCAGCTTTTGTGGAAGTAAACAAAAAAGCTCTGGCGGCAGTGCCGCCAGAGCCTGTTATTCTCTGAATCCCTTACGGTTGAATGATAGTTCCCGCTGGGATAGTGGTGTTCTTTGGAATCACCACGATGCCATCCCTGACTTTATAGAGGGCGTGGTCCACCTCGCGGTCCCCAGGGAAGGGTTTGATGATGACGTTATCGCCAATACTGGCGTTTTTGTCAATGATTGCGCCTTGAATCTTGCAGTTGCAGCCGATACCAAGCGGCGCGCCATTATTTTGGGTGCCATACCAATCCGCACCCATCACGATCGTGTCGCGAATTTCCGTCCCGCTGCCAACAATACTGCGCAGTCCGATCAGTGTATGCTCCAGGCACGCGTCCGAAATCACACAACCTTCCGCCAGGAGAACGTTCTTACAGCTTGTGCCGGTCACCCTTGAGCCGGGCAAATAACGCGGATGGGTGAAAATGGGGTGCTCAGGATCAAAGAAATCAAACTCAGGATGGTCTTCGGTGAGTTCCAGATTCGTGTCATAAAAAGTGCGAATCGTTCCGATATCGCGCCAGTAGCCTTCAAAGTTATATCCAAAAACACGCTTACCAATTCGAATCAGATGCGGGATGATGTCACCACCAAAGTCATCCAGTTGATGGTCCGAGTAATCGCGCCGCAAAACTTCGACCAGAAGGTCAATGTTAAAAATGTAAATACCCATCGAGCCAAGGTAAGGCGATTCCGGGTCATCCCGGCTGACTAACTTTGAAAGCATCTCCGGATCTTTTGGCTTCTCAGCAAAGTCCGTGATGCGTCCATCCTCATCACGCTTCAGGATGCCAAAGCGGAAGGCGTCTTCCTTAAGCACAGGCTGCACTGCCACGGTAATATCCGCGTTATTGGCAATGTGAAAATCAACCATTTTGGAATAGTCCATACGGTAAAGGTGGTCGCCCGCCAGGATCAGAACATACTTTGCCCGGCTTGTGCGAATCTCCTGGATTTGCTTGCGGACCGCATCCGCAGTGCCTTGGTACCAGTCGGTGTGATCAATGGTCTGTTCTGCAGCCCAAACCTGCACCCAACCTCCATGGAAGTTATCAAAATTGTAGGTGCGGGTGATATGCCGGTGGAGGGAAACGGAGAGGAATTGGGTTAATACCGAAATCTTGAAAATACCCGAGTTGATGCAGTTGCTAATCGGAATATCAATCAGCCGATACTTACCAGCAATAGGAACAGCAGGTTTTGCCCGTTCAGCAGTTAGCGGGTATAGTCGCTTACCCTGACCTCCACCTAAGATGACTGCAAGGACTTCATCCACTTTAGCCATATTAACCCTTTCAGCACATATTGTGCAAGTTTTGATGAGGTTGTTAACTACCGTTTAATGCTTGTTTCTGATTTGTAGCTATATTTTACTAGTTTTCGCGGCGACTGTGTTTAATATCTCACGCGCGGATTCCATTGTAACCGGTGTATTGGCGCCGAGCATGGCAGCCAGTTCCTCCACACGTGCCTCGCCCATAAGTTGTTCTACCTGTGTGGAAGTACGCTCGTTTTCGCTGCGTTTGCTGACGTGGAAATGCTGGTCGCCAAACGCCGCTAATTGCGGCAAATGCGTAACACACAACACCTGATGCTGCCTGCCGAGGTTCCAAAGCATATCCCCAACCGTCATGCCAACCCTGCCGCCGATACCGCTGTCGATTTCGTCAAATACCAGCGTTGGGATGTGGTCAACTTCCGCCAAAACGGATTTGAGCGCCAACATCAGGCGCGACGTTTCACCTCCCGAAGCCGTCTTTGCCAACGGTTTAAAGCCTTCCCCCGGATTGGTCTCAATCAGGAATTCAATCTGGTCAAGCCCGCTGGCGTCAAAAGCATACCTGCGTCCGTTTACATCCAAGCCCTGGTCGGATTCCTGCTCTGAAAGAGACACCAGGAACCTGGCTTTTTCCATCTCAAGCAAATGCAACTGCTGTTCAACGCCTTCCGCAAGCCTGACAGCCGCTAATTTACGCTGATCAGAAAGCTCCAAGCCGGATTCACTGAGCAATTGCTTCATCTGGCTTATTTTTTCTTTCACTTCCCCAATCTGCTCGTCTACGCCTTCCACTTTTTCCAATTCGCTGACGGAAGCCTCCAAATGAGTCAGGGCAGAAGCCAGTGAACCGCCATATTTCCGCTTTAACCGGTTAAAGAGATCCAGACGTTCCTCAATCTGATCCAGCCGGTTGGGATTAAACTCAATTTCCTCAAGGTAGCCGCGTAATTCATACGCGATATCAGAAACTGAACTTAGCGCGTCCTCTATCTGCTGTGCCAACGCCTGCATCTGAGGGTCAATTCGGGCGAGTTCTGCCAGGTCACGACCAGCCTGACCCAACAGATCAGTCGCGGCTGAGCTAATCTCTGTTCCTTCGTCCAACAGCGCCAATGCCGACTGGCTGAGAGTGCTCAGGGTTTCAGCGTTCACCAGACGGGTGCGTTCCTGAGCCAGGCTCTCTTCCTCATCCACCTTGATCCGGGCTTCGCTGATCTCCTGAATTTGATATTTCAGCATATCAGCCCGATCGCGAGCGGTTTTCTCAATGGCGTGCAGTTCGTCCAACTTTTTGACCAGAACAGCCCATTCTTTGAATTGTGCCTGATAAAGCCCCAATACATCCTGGTCATGCGCGAAACGGTCGAGCAAATCGCGATGCGTGCGCACTTTCAACAACGAAAGGTGTTCGGTTTGTCCGTGAACGTCCACCAAGGCTTCGCCAATTTCTGATTGCACACTCAAACTGACCGTTCGTCCGTTCACACGCGCGATCGTACGCCCTTCTGCCCTAATCTCTCGTCCCAGCCAAAGCCCGTTGGGTTCCTCAAGCAGCCCCTCTCGTTCCAAAAGGCTGTTGATTAGTTCTCGTTCTTGTCCTTCTAATCGGAAGAAGCCTTCCACGATTGCGCGGTCCGCACCTTTGCGAACGCTGGTCGTATCCACCCGGGCGCCGAGGATAGCCCCCAACGCGTCCAGAATGATGGATTTGCCTGCACCAGTCTCACCAGTAAAGACCACCAACCCGGCATTAAATTGCAGGTTCAGGTCCTCAATGATCGCAAAATCGTGGATGTGAAGCTCTTCAAGCATTTTTCCTCAAAGCCGCAGACCTCGGGCTTGGGCATACGCCGAGGAAGAAACAAGCACGGCATAAACTGCCCGCCACACCAGCGGAAGAAGGTTGACGCCGCCAGTCAATAGCGGGGTCGAGCCGATTAATAGCGGCAATATCTCAAAAATCAGCAAAGGCAGCGCTCCGACGATGGCTCCAACCAACACAGCCTGGTTCAGCGCCTTGCTTCGCCTTCGGTTCACCACCAGACGCACGGCGTTTGTGATCAGCGTGCCAACTCCTGGTGCCACTAAAATTGTAAAAAAACCAAGCAGACCGGTCAGCCAGCTCCCACCAAACGAAATAACGGCGGCCACTACAAAGCCTAAAACGGGGTCGAGCTTGTTGGTGGTGTCAAAGACACGCTGTTGTTCCCGCACACAGTCGGCACAGCGATAGCCGGTTTCGGTCAAAATCGCTGTAGCGGGAGTAATAGGTTTGTTGCAGCGATTGCAGCGTAGTTGGATAGTTTCCTCAGCTGCGTTGTTTTCAGAGTTGGGTACGTTTTCAGTCATTATTTTCCATTGCGAGGATTGGATTCCGCTGCAGCAGCCCTGCGAGGTCGCGGTAAAAGTAGTTAGCTTCGCCAAATCTTACCATTCGCAGAGATTTCTTGTTGGCACTGACGCGAATGCTGTTTTCAGGACCGATAGTTATCGGCGTCATCCCGTCGATGCTGAGCACAACCTCAAAGTCACTCGTCGCGCGGAGGTTGACCACCGCGCCTTCGGCGAGAACTACCGCCCGGTCGAGCGAGAGGTGCGGCGCGATTGGCAAAACAAGCATATTGCGCAGCTCCGGCGGTAGGATTGGTCCCCCCGCAGCCAGGGCATAAGCAGTTGAACCGGTCGCCGTTGCCACAATCAGTCCATCAGCAATATAGGAGGTCATATAGCCCTCATTCAGGTCAACATGAACCTCAATTGGCCGCGCGTCTCTTCCTCGGCATACAAGGGTTTCATTGATAACATCCCATCGCTGCCGGCTTTCACCTTTTTCAAGAAATTCCGCTTGCAGCATCATACGCAACTCAACGCGGTAGTCTGCCGAAAGCAAGCGCGAAAGATAGCTTTCCATCTCTTCGTTGTTCAGCTCGGTCAGGAAACCCAGCCTGCCAGCCTGCACCCCCAGCAGCGCCACGTCCAGCGGGGCGCAAAGGTGCCCCGCCCTCAGCAGTGTGCCATCCCCGCCAATTGCGATTACAAGATCGTGCCCTTCAATTTTTGGAATCTGGGTTGGATGTTCATAGTTGTATGCAAACGTGTTATGCTCAACGCCGCGGCTTTTCAGGTAGGCGGAAATCTGTTCTGCCAGGAGCAAAGCTTTATGCACAGCCGCATTCGGCATCAGTAGAATATTACTGGGAATAAACGGGGTCATGGCTTGCATCCCGTTTATTATAGCCGGATTCAATTCGTGCTTTCCAATCTGAAGATTGTTGGAGGGTGTTTCCAACGGAATGAGTCATAGAAAGGTTGCGATGGCATTTCCATGTTAGCCTACAAGGATTTCGCCAAATATCGTATACTCAACAACCTGGAACCAGTGATTCGAATCATGAAGAAAACTTCCTCTACCTCCAAGCCCGACTTCTGGCAGCGCTTGAATAGAAACAGGCTGCTTTTGCTGCTGATTTCGGTAGCACTTTTCCTGCTTATTTGGCAAGGACTGGTTGTGTTGTTGAAACTGCCCGGGTTTATCCTGCCGAGCCCAGCGGATGTTGGCAAAAAATTCTATGATGTTCTCAGGACTGGTTTGCTTTGGCGCCACTTTTCCGCCACGTTGGGCGAGATCCTGCTTGGGCTGCTGTTTGGCATCAGTGCTGCCACGTTGCTTGGATACGCGCTATCAAAATCACCCCTGGCAGAAAGCCTGCTCTCGCCTTTTCTGGTGGGCAGTCAGTCCGTACCCATGGCTGCCATCGCGCCACTGCTGGTTATCTGGTTTGGTCCGGGTTTGCTCAGCAAGGTGCTGATATGCTCCCTTACAGTGTTTTTCCCGGTACTGGTCAACACTCTGGTCGGGTTAAGAGACGTTCCTCCTGAGCTGCGCGAAGTGATGCGTTCGCTGCGGGCAACCCCCGCCCAGACGCTGCGATTTCTTGAGCTTCCTGCGGCGCTTCCAGTTTTCCTTGGCGGATTGCGCGTTGGGGCAAGCCTTTCGGTGATTGGCGCGATCGTTGGCGAACTGGTCGCTTCAGACCGTGGGCTGGGGTTTCTGATCAATGTCGGGCGAGGTCAATACGACACCGCCCTGGTTTTCGTGGCAGTCATTTGCCTGGTAGGTTTGGCAGCCAGCATCTATGGCGTGGTTTTGCTGCTTGAAAAGAAGTTCCTTTCCTGGCAAACCTGGCGCAAGGAAATATAAGGAGTTAATTTGAAACGTCTACTGCTCTTCGCATTGATCTTCTGCCTGGCTCTAACCGCATGTAGAGCTTCCAGCCAGCAGCCCGACCTTACTAAGGTCACGCTCAACCTGACCTACATCCCCAACGTCCAGTTTGCGCCGTTTTACGTTGCGATCGAGAAGGGTTATTTTGCCAAACACGGGATTGAAGTTGAGCTGGCGTATGGTAACGAAGCGGATCTTGTGGCTCTGGTTGGTTCAGACAATCAGCGGTTTATGATTGCCTCGGGTGAACAAGTTTTGCTCAGCCGTGCCCAGGGGTTGCCAGTCGTATCGGTGAGGGAGTGGTACAAGGACTATCCAGTTGGGGTGGTCTCCCTGAGCTCCAGCCAGATAATCCAGCCGGAAGATCTTCGCGGCAAGGTTATTGGCTTGCCTGGCCTTTATGGCGCGAACTACATCGGCTTTGAAGCGCTTGCTGCCTATGCCGGGATGACTGATGCCGATTATGAGCTGCGGTCAATCGGCTTCACACAGGTTGAAGCCTTGGTTGCCAACCAGGTGGACGCGGTTGTGGTCTACGTGGCGAACGAACCCGTCCAACTGCGAGACCGCGGCTATGAAATCAACCTTATAAAAGTTTCGGACGTTATCTCCCTTGTGGGTAACTGCCTGGTCACCAACGAAAAATCGGTGACAACACGCACGGAGCTGGTTCAGGGAATGGTCAACGCCATGAACGAAGCCCTGGCTGCCACAGCTGCCGACCCAGATATGGCATACGAAGTCAGCCGTTTGTACGTGGACAACCTTGCGGAAGATGACCCGATCCAAAAACAGGTGCTGCTCGAGTCCATCAAGCTCTGGCTGTTCGAACCAAATCCAGCAGATGTCGAACTGGAAAGCTGGGAGAATATGCAGCATGTCCTGCTAAATTTGGGTTTGATGACCAAGCAAATCGATGCCAGAGAGGCGTTCAGCGATGCCTTCACAAAGTGACGTTGCTCTTGAGGTAAGAGATCTTGAGGTAAGCTTTGTCGAAACTGACGGCTACCTGGAAGTGCTCGATAAAATCAGCTTTTCGATTGAACGCAACGCCTTCGTCTGCATTGTTGGTCCCTCAGGAGGAGGAAAGAGCACACTACTCCGCGCGGTTGCCGGTCTCATTCAGCCAACCGGAGGGGAAGTGCGGTTCCCGGGCGGGGTTGAAGGCAAAGCCCAAACCGGGCTGGTCTTCCAGAAACCTAACCTTCTCCCCTGGCGGACTCTCAAAGATAATATCAGTCTGCCGCTCGAGATCAATCACCGGTCCAAAGACGAAATAACCAGCCTGACTCAGGATATGATCCGCCTGGTGGGGCTTCAAGGTTTCGAAAAATCGTATCCTCATGAACTTTCAGGCGGAATGGCACAGCGTGTTTCAATAGCCCGCTGCCTGGTGCAGGATCCCGAGATTTTGCTGTTGGATGAACCTTTTGGTCAGTTAGACGCGCTAACCCGCGAGCGTATGGGCGACGAGTTGCTGCGCATCTGGAATGAACGGCGCAAGACCGTGCTGATGGTGACCCATTCCATATCCGAAGCTGTGTTCCTGGCAGACCGCGTGTTGGTGCTCACCAGCCGTCCGGCGCGGGTAATTATGGACATGCCGATAGCCCTGCCCCGCCCCCGCGTGGACGCGATGCGTTACTTGCCCGTGTTCACGGAAACAACACGCCTTTTGCACGAGCAACTTAAAGATCCAACCCAGCCTGCTTAGTCGTCAGAAATTCCCTTTGTGGTATAGTTTTAGTCATCTCAAATAGCCGGAGTGAACACTCGTGTATATTGCCATTGAAGGTGTAATTGGAGTCGGAAAAACCACCCTTGCGCGTCTGATTCATGAAACATTTGAGGCAGACCTGCTGCTGGAAGTTTTTGAGGAAAATCCTTTTCTCGGCAGTTTTTATGCCGACCGGCAGCGATACGCCTTTCAAACCCAGATTTTCTTTCTGATGAGTCGCTATACCCATCAACATCAGGTGATTCCTTCTTCCCTCGCGGTTGGCAGGAATATCGTTTCGGACTACACCTTTGATAAGGACGCCCTCTTCGCTGGCATTAACCTTTCTGGTGATGAAATTGATATCTACCGCAAAGTCCATTCCGCGCTGGCGGATAAAATCCCCCAACCTGACCTGCTGGTATTCCTTCGGGCTAATATTAACACCCTCATGCACCGGATTGCCCATCGCGACCGTCCTTACGAACGCAGCATGGAACGCGCCTACATTGAGGAACTCGCCCAGGCATATGAATCGTTTATCAGCATGGAAAAATGGCAGCAGCGGTTGCTGGTCATCGATACTGATGAGCTCGACTTCATCGCTGACCCGCAAGCCCTGCATTACATGGTCAACCGCATCCGCCAGGCTCTGCAGCTCGTGCCCTACCAGGAGAGCCTGCCACTGTCCGACTAAGGAGTTATCATGCGCATCAATTCGGAAATGCTCACAAAAACCGCGCGGGATTACGTTGCCAAACGGCTTCGCCAACCGAATGATATCGTCGCGGTCTATCTGACTGGCTCCGTCATCAGTGACGAACCCCTGTTGGGCGGCACAACCGACATAGACATGGTCTTTGTCCACAAAGAAGACCCGCCCCAATCCCGCGAGGTTGTGCGTGTGACTTACGAAATATCGTTCGACATCGAGCATCACCATCAGTCTTACTACACCTACCACCGCCGCTTGAGGCAAAATCCCTGGATTGGATTCCCTCTTTGCTATCACGGTAATATCCTTCACGACACAGACCACTGGCTCGAGTTCATCCAGGCTGGCGTAAGTTCCCAGTTCGAAACCCCCGAAAACATTCACGCCCGCGCCTTCAAATTCGGCGAAAAAGCGCGTGAGCAGTGGTTTGACCTGAACGACGAGCAGGAGCTCACCTTCCAGGAATGGGTGGCTCTGTATTTCAAGACCGTCGGCGCGGCAGCCAACTCAGTTGCCGCTCTCAATGGACCAGCCCTGACGATCCGCCGCTTTATGCTTGCCTTCCCCGAGAGAGCCCAGGCGCTTGGGCAAGCGCAACTTTCGGGTGAGCTTGCCAGGCTGATCGGTAACGATTATATAAACCAGACTCTCTATCAGGATTGGCGCCCCGCCTGGGAAAACGCCGTGCTTAGCGCCAGCGCAAAGCCTGCCTGTCCGCCAAACCTCTCGCGCCATCGCAAAGGGTACTTTCTCAACTGTTGTGACGCCATGGCGCAGGGTGGCGCGCTGCACGCTGTGCTCTGGCCCCTGCTCGAAACCTGGCGGCAGGCTGCAACCGTTTTGGCGGATGAGCCAGCCCAACAGGAAGCCTGGCTGCAGTTCCTTTCAGTTCTTGGGTTCACCCCTGACCGCAAAGAAGACATGCTCCAGGACCTGGACCACTTTTTAGACGCGGGAGAAACCATCCTCATAGACTACCGCCAGACCTATGGGTTGTGAGAAATCTGTGGATAACCCTGTCAAAACTGTGGAAATCCAGCCCCAAACCTGTGAATAAGCCTTCAAAATCCTTTGGATACTTCGGGGAAACTTTTAAATAAGCTGTGGAAGGAATCAGCCTCCTTTTTTCCAGACCGTTTGTCCTGTTGATGATCCAGGAAAACCGCCGTTTTATCCACAGACGGCTGTGGAATTATAAATGTTGAATTTTCTCTCGTTCAGCGCTATGGATTCAGGTCTTCCGGCAGGCTTTTCCCCACTTTCAACAGCCCCTATTACTTATTACTACTTAATTAAATACTGATAAAAAAAGAGTTAATTCAAAAAAAGAATTAACGAATCAGGAGCGGGATGAAATTAAACGATGGCACGTTGATTTCAATAGCGTTGATCATCCCCGCGTTACCCACCGCGCCTGTTGGGTCTGTATCCCACGCCTGGAAGTACAGCATGTGCCTTCCGGGTGTGATTCCAACAAGGGAAAAGGTGTTCTGAAACTCCATCACATACGGTGATTCTGGCAGTGCTTGCCCGACCACTGGCACCATGACGGCATCCAGAGACCATGGAGGGATGTCCATTGAAAACGCGGCATGGTGAAGCGGGCTGAAATCCTCCGGGCTTAGCCAGGTTCGATAGAAACTCACGTCATCTGCCTGCCCAACGACACGAACCGAAAAAGAGTCCTCTTCGGTAGACGAGAACACAATCTCGGGACCTTGCGCCTGCGTTAACGGGTCCGCCGCTAATTTGGCAGCTCTAAACAGAATTGACAGGGTTTCTGGTTTAAGCGTCTCTTCGAAATACCAACAACTGGTAATATCTCCTCCCGCCAGATCCGGACCAAGGTTGAATTGCAGCGAAGGCGCCAGAAGCTGACCAAACGCAAAATCGGTCAGAGTGCCGGTGGTGATGCCAATCGTCAGACTGCTGCCATATTTTGGCATCGCTTCCGTTCCATAAGCGAGTTTGTTCGCCAGCATGAAAAATTCGTGTTCATAAGGATTTTCGGCTGTGCTGCTGTAAAGAAAAGGAGTTATCAAAAAATCGCCGTTGTTTTGCAAGTCGAGCACCAATGAGCTGTTGTGATTTTCAGCCAGGATTTGATCCAGATAATTCTGGATCGCGATGGTTTCAGGCTCAGACGCGGCGGAGGGACCAGGATAATGCGCGGAACAGGGATTTGGCTCAATCACCGACCATCCGTAACTGAAATTCATGTTGAGAGCCACTCCCCAGTTACCGTTGGCACAAGTGGACGGATGTCGGTTCTTGGTCCAGGTAGGAGTAATCCCCGCGAAAGCCTGCTGGTCCGCAACCAGACGTCCGTCCGGGTTGGCGATTATCAGCAGGTGAATTGACGTTTTTTCCAGCAGCCATCTGGAATTGGCGTCTTTTTCGTAAGAATCTAACAAACTTTCAGCAAAGCTAAGGTTGATTTCCGCTTGGGTCAGAGCGTTGGCTCTCAATCCGCTCACAATCACAAGCCGCGGGCTCGAGGTCGTTTCAACTTCCATTCCCAATTGAAGAATCTGGATCGGTCGTCCTTCAAACGTCTGTCCGATTGTATTCAAGCGAACCAGACCCGGATACAGGTTGGTTAGCTCAACCATTCGCGAGGTGATTTCTTCAAAAGATCGATAACATTCATAAGGTTCGGGCAGCGTTGATTCCTTGGCGGCAAAAACCGGGGTGACGCCGACGAACCAGATCAGTAACAGCAACTGCAACAACCGAAAACAAAGCGGGCTGTGTCTCATGGAAGTGTTTCCAGAAAAAGTAGATGAGTTGCATAATTCTATCAGCTATCATCTAAAATCTTGTTATGATTAGGTCAAAGAGGCAGTATGCACACGGCGAAAACATCTACGAATTCAGGATTGAGCATTGCAGTTGTGGTCCCCGGGCTGCGCGTGGCGGATGTGGCATTTAACAGCGCGGAAATACGGCGTGTTTTGCAACCTCTCCTAAACTCAAACCCAGATTGGATCGTCTTTCCGCGGCTGTGTCTGACTGGAGCAACCTGCGGAGACCTTTTCCGCCAGGAACTCCTGCAGGAGGCAGCGGTGCAAGCTCTGGTTGATCTTGCTCCCCTCACCAACGGATCCCGCTCCAAAGTGCTGCTTGGGCTTCCCCTGGCAATCGGGCAGGAAGTTTATGAGGGGCTTGCTCTGCTCAGCAGCGGATGTATTGAGGCGGTGATGGTTGCTCCTTCTCCACAAAACCCACCTCTCGCCCCCGCAACAAACTTGCAAGAACCCGTAAAGGGAAATCTGGCTGGTGAAATGCTCCCCCTGTTGATAAAAACACCATACCGTTTCGGAAAGGCTGAAGTTTTGATGGGTTTTCAGCCGCCCAGCGATCAGGAAACCGATCTGTTAATCAACCTGTTCAACCTGCCGGCGCTTGCGCCCGCATTGGAAACGCCGCAAACGATGTTCGACCCTGCCAACCGCCCAGGTGTGACCGTGATCTGTTCTGCTGGCGCGAGTGAGTCTTCAACAGACCAGGTTTTCTCAGGAAAAGCAGAAATCTGGCAGAATGGAATCTGCCTCGCGGCTGCCCCGGAGCTTAGCTTTACAACCCAAATCATCCAGGCGGTGTGCGAACCGCTTTCCGCCCAACCGCTGAGGTCGGAAGAGGTAAGCGTAAAAAATAGCGAACCGGTTCGCTTTCCTTTTATCCGCGACACGGAGCCCGAAAAGCAGTTTTCCCGTCTGTTCGAGATTCAGTCCACTGGTTTGATGCGCCGCCTGACGCATACACGCCAGCTTGGGGTAGTGTTGGGCTTGAGCGGCGGAGCGGACTCGAGCCACGCGCTTTTGGTCTGTTGCCGCGCTTTTGACCGTTTGGGTTTGGACAGAAAAAACATTCAGGTGATCCAGATGCCCGGTCCGGGCAGCAGCAGCTCCTCCCGCGTTCGCGCCGTAACCCTCGCGGATCTCTCCAGCGCCGTCCAGCGCGTGATCCCGATTGGTCCAGCCCTTGCGGCACACCTTGCTGACATTTCTCACCCGCAGGATAAGCACGACGTTACCTACGAAAACGCCCAGGCACGCGAACGCACGCAGATCCTGATGGATATCGCTAACCAGCAAAACGCGCTGTTAGTTGGCACAGGCGACCTCTCCGAGATTGCCCTCGGTTGGAGCACCTTCAACGGTGACCACATGAGCATGTACAACGTCAACTGCGGTCTGCCAAAAACCCTGCTACTGCGTTTGCTGGTTTGGTCCGCGGGTTTTCTTTTTGGGCAGCCAGGCGAAAGCATCGCCCGGGAGATTGTCCAGGCGCCGATTTCCCCTGAACTGCTGCCCCTGGACGCCATTGGGGAGACAAACCAGAAAACGGAAGAAATCCTCGGACCGTATGAACTGCACGATTTTTTCCTCTATTATGGGATTGGCAGACAGATGACTCCCGGCGTAGTTTTTAACCATGCCTTGGAGTGCTTTGAAGGGGTTTACACCCCTGCCGAAATTCTGACCACACTCAAAACCTTCTATCGGCGCTTCTTTAGCCAGCAGTTTAAACGCTCTGCCAGCCCGGATGGACCTCAACTGCTCGAGATCAGTCTCTCGCCCCGGTCAGGATGGCGCATGCCCAGCGATGCCAGCAGCGCGCTTTGGCTGGAAGCAATCGAAAAAATACAGTTACCAGGAATTCACGCATGAACCCAACCGAGCTACCCATCCTGCTGGTCTTCGGAACCTCAGCAGATCCCATCCACCAGGGGCATGTTCAATTGATTACCGGTGCGGTCCGCGCCTTGCAGGCTCGCGGGCACAATGTCGCGGAGGTGTTACTGATGCCGGTTTTTCGTCATCACAACCTTCACGACATGGTCAAACGCTCCCTCCCTCTTACGTTTGACCATCGCTTTGACCTCTGCCATCTGGCTGCCGATCAGGTCTACCGCCAATTGCAACAGCCGGGCTTAAAAGTTGGCGTCAGCCGGCTGGAAGCTGAGCTTGCAAGAAAATCCAACCGTCCCAACTTCACGTCCGAAACGCTTGAGGTTCTGCGCGGAGAAGTTGACCCCGGTCTGAAACTCGCTTTCCTGATTGGCGTGGATAGCTTTAGTGGTGAGATGCCCACTTTCGGACAGTGGTTCCAGTGGGAGCAACTGATTAAAACTACCATGTTGGTCATCAGTCCGCGCCGCGGGTTTTCGCCAAACCTCGCCTACATTCAGTCTCTGAAAGACCAGGGAGCGGACCTTGTCTTTCTCGAAGAACTATCCATCCTCGAAATATCCTCTCGCGAAATCAGAACCCGCCTCGAAGCAGGCGAAGCCCCCGAAACCCTGGCTGCGGAGAACTTGCTCAGCCCTGAATCCGCCGCGTACATTCGCGCGCGCAACCTCATCGGGCTTTGGAACACGCTCGACAGCCATCAGACCCAATCCGTTGTGGTGGAGGACCCCATGCAAACCGACGACCTTGAAACGCAAATTGGCAAACTGCTTTTCCAAAAGAAACTAACCCTCTCCCTCGCCGAAAGCTGTACCGGCGGGCTGATTGGTCACCGCCTCACGAACGTCCCCGGTTCTTCGGAATACTTCATGGGCGGTGTGATCTCCTATGCCTACCAGGCAAAGGTCAACTTGCTTGGCGTCCGTTGGGACACCCTCAGGCAGCATGGCGCGGTTAGCGCCGAAGTGGTGCGCGAGATGGCGCTGGGGGCACGCAAGGCTTTTAACACGGATATTGGCCTTTCGGTCAGTTGTATTGCCGGTCCCGGCGGCGCCACGCCCAACAAACCTGTTGGCACGAGTTGGTGCGGCATTTCGTTTGGCGAGGTCAACCAGGAGTTTAGCTTCCTGCTCGAAGGCAGCCGCATCCAGGTGAAGGAACAACTGGCGCAAAAAGCGCTCGAAACGCTTTTAACCGTCCTACAGAGCCTCGCCTGAAAATGACGCAGAGCGATGCTCCCCACCAGTCACCGAACAACGCCGATTCAATGAACCCGGGAGCCAACTTGCCAACCGAAAAGGACACGAAAGTCCACATTCCGGCTTTTATGCCATTCTTTTGGTTGGGTCTCGCCGCGATAGCCGGCTCGCTTCTGGCGGATTGGCTGAAGTTTGGCTGGGAGATCTGGCTGGCGGGAAGCATCCTCAGCCTGGGGCTGTTCATCCTGTTGCCGCGCGAGAAGCCGCTGCGTAAGCTGCCCGCGGGGTTACTGATTATGGTTTGTTGCCTGACCGGCATGCTGTACAGGCTCAGCCTACCCGGTGACTCGGCTGCGGATATCCGCCATTACATCGGCGAGGGAGTTGTCAGTTTCACGGGAGTCGTTTCAGAGCCCCCTGAAACTGCAGGCTCATCCGTCGAAT
>ERZ1645192.2523-NODE-2523-length-15123-cov-7.986461_pt1 | contig 15123 bp, 12 predicted proteins | sample MGYA00575354_ERZ1645192 | MGnify/ENA primary metagenome ERZ1645192 (study PRJEB40844, sample SAMN11349763) | freshwater sediment metagenome | isolation source: river sediment | host: Sediment | place: India: Faizupur Khadar , New Delhi | collected 2017-02-21 ... | reverse complement strand
TGAAATCGCCGTCCGTGGCCAGGATCACCCGGTTCACGCCACCCTTGACGAACGATTGCCGCGCCATCGCGTAGGCCAGCTGGATGCCGGCGCCGCCGTTGGTGCTGCCGCCGGCCTGCAGGCGGTCCAGCGCGGCCAGGATCTCGCCATGGCGATCGCCCGGGGTCGGCGGCAGGACCAGCCCGGCCGAGCCGGCATAGACCACGATCGAGACCCGGTCCTGTGCCCGCAGTTGCGGCACCAGCTGGGCGAAGGCCTGCTTGAGCAGCGGCAGCTTGTCTGGCGCGTCCATCGAGCCCGAGGTGTCGATCAGCAGGACCAGGTTCGCCGGCGGCAACGACGCCTTCGGCACGTCGTAGCCCTTGATTCCGACCATCAACAGCTGGCGCTTCGGGTTCCAGGGCGCCGGCGCCAGCTCGGTGGTGACCCGGAACGGCTGTTCGCGGGTGGCGGGAGCGGGATGCGCATAGTCGAAGTAGTTCAGGAATTCCTCGGCACGCACCGCGTCCGCCGGCGGGCGCACGCCCTGCCGCAGCATGCGCCGCACGTTGGCGTAGCTGCCGGTGTCGACGTCGATGGAGAACGTGGAGACCGGCTGGTCGCGGGTCCGGTGCACCGGGTTGTCGTCGCGATGTTCGTAGCGTTCGGTGTTCTCGATCGGTGCGAAGCCGGCTGGCGCGGGCGACATCGGCGCGACCATGCGCGCGGCCATCCGCGGCGCGGCGACGGTCACCGTGTCCAGCGTGGCGGCTTCCGCGGCGGCGACCGGGGGAGGCGGGGACGCGGGCGAGGCGCCGACGGCGATGGACTCGGACGTGTGGGCAACCACCGCCTCGGGTGGAGCGGTGGTGCTGCAGGCGGCGAGCGCGACGAGGATGGCGGCGGCGAGGAACTGGCGTTGCATGGGTGTCTCCCGTGGCGTGGACGCCTCGGTGAACGCACCAGCCTGGCGAACGGGGTTGCGCCTCAGTCGCGCAGCACCAACAGGCGCTCCTCGGTCATGTCGTGGATCGCCCAGCGCACGCCTTCCCGGCCGAGGCCGGAGTGCTTGACCCCGCCGTAGGGCATGTTGTCGACGCGGAAGCTCGGCACGTCGCCGACCACCACGCCGCCGACCTCGAGCCGGTCCCAGGCGCGCATGGCATGGGCGATGCTGCCGGTGAACACGCCGGCCTGCAGGCCGAAGTCGCTGTCGTTGACCCGCGCCAGCGCATCGTCGAAATCGTCGAAGGCCTCCAGGCAGGCGACCGGCCCGAACGCTTCCTTGCGCTGCAGGTCGGCGCCGCGCTGTACGTCGCGCAGCAGGGCGGCGGGGAGCATGTTGCCGCGACGCTTGCCGCGCACCAGCGCGGTCGCGCCACCGGCGATCGCGGCATCGATCCAGCCGTCGATGCGCCTGGCCGCGTCTTCGTCGATCACCGGGCCGATGAAGGTGGCCTCGTCGCGCGGGTCGCCGGCCTTGAGCTTCCTGACCGCGGCCGCGAGCTGCTTCGCCAGCGCGTCGTGCTGGTCGCGATGGACCAGGATCCGCTGCACGCTGATGCAGCTCTGCCCGCTCTGGTAGTAGGCGCCGAACACCAGGCGCTCGACCACCTCGGCCAACGGCCGGCCCGGATCGGCATCCACGATGCAGGCGGCGTTGCCGCCGAGTTCCAGGGTCACCTTCTTGCGCCCGGCGCGGGCCTTGAGGTCCCAGCCCACCAGCCCGCCGGTGAAGCTCAGCAATGCGATGCGTTCGTCCTCGGCGAGCGCCGCGGCGTCCTCGTTGCTGCAGGGCAGGATCGAGAACGCACCGGCCGGCAGGTCGGTTTCGGCCAGCACTTCGCCGATGATCAGCGCGCCCAGCGGGGTCTTCGCGGCGGGCTTGAGCACGAACGGGCAGCCCGCGGCGATCGCCGGGGCGACCTTGTGCGCGACCAGGTTGAGCGGGAAGTTGAACGGGGTGATGAAGCTGCAGGCGCCGATCGGCACGCGCCTGGTCATGCCGCGGTAGCCGCGGGTGCGCGGCGAGATCGCGAGCTCCAGCACCTCGCCGCCGATCCGCACCGACTCGTCGGCGGCGATGCGGAAGGTGTCGATCAGCCGGGTCACTTCGCCGCGGGCGTCGCGGATCGGCTTGCCGGCCTCGATGCACAGCGCCAGCGCGAGCTCCTCGCTGCGGGCCCGGAAACGGGCGACGCAGTGTTCCAGCACGGCGCGGCGCGCATCCGGCGGGAAGGCGGCCATCGTGGCCCGCGCACCGTGGGCCGCGGCGATGGCGGCGTCGATCGCCCCTGCGTCCGCGAATGCGCAGCGCGCGACGCGCTCGCCGCTGAACTTGTCGACGACCTCCAGCGCGGTGTTCGCCTGCACCGGGCGGTTGGCGAGGTAGTAGGGCCAGCGCTTGCGCTTCAGGGTCGATGTCATGCCTCGGGCTCCTTGCCTTCCACGCGCAGGTCGAGGCGGCCGTCATGCAGGCGCGCCTGCAGGCGATCGCCGGCGGCGACCGCGTCGATGCCACGGACCACGCGGCCTTGCGCGTCCTGCAGGATCGCGTAGCCGCGCGCCACCGTCGCCAGCGGGCTGATCGCGTGTAGCGACCTGGCCAGCCCGCGCAACTGCAACGCGTGGTGGCGCAGCTGGTGGGCGAGCAGGGTCTGCGGCCGCCCGCGGAGCGCGAGCAGGCGTTCGCGCAGGCGCTCGATGCGCCGCCGCGGGTGGGTGGCGCGCAGCACGGCCTCGGCATGGCCGAGGCGCGCGCGTTCGCCCTGCAGGCGATGCCGCAGCGCACTGTCCAGGCGCAGGCGGGCCTGCATCGCGCGTTGCCGCAGTGCGGCCAGCCGCGCCTGCGGCCGCAAGGCCTGCAGGCGCAGGAAGGCGTGGTCGACGCGCTGCGCGCGCTGGCGTGCGGCCTGCGCGACGATGCCGTCGAGTTGCCGGTGCAGCGCCCGCAGCCGCGCGGCCAGGTGGGCGCGGTCGGGGACCAGAAGCTCGGCGGCGGCGGAGGGCGTGGGTGCGCGCAGGTCGGCGGCGAAGTCGGCGATGGTGAAATCGGTCTCGTGGCCGACCGCGGACACCACCGGCACCGGCGAGGCCGCGATCGCGCGCGCCAGCGCCTCGTCGTTGAACGCCCACAGGTCTTCCAGCGAGCCGCCGCCACGGGCAAGCAAGAGCACGTCGTAGCGGCCGCTGTCGGCGGCCCGTTGCAGCATCGCGCGGAGCTGGGCCGCCGCGCCGTCGCCCTGCACCGGGACCGGCAGCACATCCACCTCGACCAGCGGGAAACGGCGCCGGAGCACGCTGAGGATGTCGCGGACCACCGCGCCGGAGGGCGAGGTCAGCACGCCGAGGCGGCGCACATGGGCGGGCAGGGGACGCTTGCGCGCGGCATCGAAGAGGCCTTCGCCCTCCAGCCTGGCCTTGAGTTGCTCGAAGGCCCGGCGCAGCGCGCCCTCGCCGGCGTCCTCCAGGCCATCGCAGACCAGCTGGTAGTCGCCGCGCGCCTCGTACAGGGTCAGCCGGCCACGGGCGACCACCTTCAGCCCCTCGCGCGGCACGAACGAGAGCCACTGGCTCTTCGGCCGGAACAGGGCGCAGCGCACCTGCGCGCGGGCGTCCTTGAGGGTGAAGTAGAGGTGCCCGGAGGCCGGCCGCGACAGGTTGCCGATTTCGCCCTCCACCAGCACCAGCGGGAAGCTGCCCTCCAGCAGGTCGCGCGCCAGCGTGTTCAGCTGGCTGGGGCTGAGGACGTGCGCGGATGACGGCTCTGGCATGTGCGCAGACTAAACTACGCGCCATGAGCAACGCGTCCATTCCCGCCGATCCATCCCCCGCCGACGACCAGGGGCGCTTCGGCTCCGCGCCCCGCCGCGCCACCCGCCAGGTCGCCATCGGCGGGGTCATGGTCGGCGGCGCCGCGCCGGTGGTGGTGCAGTCGATGACCAATACCGACACCGCCGACATCGCCGCCAGCGTGAAGCAGGTCGCCGAGCTCTGGCGCGCCGGCTCGGAGCTGGTGCGCCTGACCGTCAACAACCCGGAATCGGCCGCGGCGATCCCGCGCATCCGCGACAAGCTGGCGATGATGGGCGTGTCGGTGCCGCTGATCGGCGACTTCCACTACAACGGGCACCAGCTGCTGGCCGCCGAGCCGGCCTGTGCCGAGGCACTGGCCAAGTACCGGATCAACCCTGGCAACGTCGGCTTCGGCAAGAAGAAGGACACCCAGTTCGCGCAACTCATCGAGTTCGCCATCCGCCACGGCAAGCCGGTGCGGATCGGGGCCAACTGGGGCTCGCTGGACCAGGCCCTGGCCGCGCGCCTCATGGACGAGAACCACGAACGCGCGGTGCCGTGGGACGCCAGCCGGGTGCTGCGCGAGGCGCTGATCCGCTCCGCGCTGGATTCCGCCGAACGCGCGGTCGAGCTGGGCCTGCCGCGGGAGCGGATCGTGCTGAGCGCCAAGGTGAGCGGCGTGCAGGAGCTGGTGGCGGTGTACCGCGACCTCGCCGCGCGCAGCGATTTCGCGCTGCACCTCGGCCTCACCGAGGCCGGCATCGGCAGCAAGGGCATCGTCGCCTCCAGCGCCGCGCTGGCCGTGCTGCTGCAGGAAGGCATCGGCGACACCATCCGCGTCTCGCTCACGCCGGAGCCCGGCGCGCCACGCACGCAGGAAGTGGTGGTGGCGCAGGAGCTGCTGCAGACCATGGGCCTGCGCGCCTTCACCCCGATGGTCACCGCTTGCCCGGGCTGTGGCCGCACCACCTCGGAGTTCTTCCAGGAACTCGCGAAGGTGGTGCAGGAGCATGTCCGCGCCAAGATGCCGGAGTGGAAGATCACCCGCCCGGGCGCCGAGAACCTGACCCTGGCGGTGATGGGCTGCGTGGTGAACGGGCCCGGCGAATCGCGCCACGCCAACATCGGGATCAGCCTGCCGGGGACGGGCGAGGCGCCGGCCGCGCCGGTGTTCATCGATGGTGAAAGGTCCGTCACCCTGCGGGGTGCGAACATCGCCAGCGAATTCATCGGGTTGATCGACGCCTATGTCGAACGGAAATTCGGGGCACCGCCTACCGCATGAGCCTGCCGAGGCCGCCGCCGCGCTCCGCGAGGATGCGCGCTTCGGCCTGGGGTTCCTGCGCGAACGCTGGCGACGGTTCCTGCTGCTGTTCGCGGGCCTGCTGCTTCCGCTCTGGGGCTTCGGCGCGCTGGCCGAGGAACTGCATGAAGGCGAAGCGTTCGCATTCGATGCGCCGCTGCTGCTGTTCGCGCGCGATCTGGCCACGCACGGCTTCGATCGCTTGTTCGTGGCGATCTCGGCCCTGGGCTACGAATGGGGCGTGGTGCCCGTCGACCTGGCGCTGGTGGCCTGGCTGGGGCTGAAGCGCTGGAAGCGGGAGGGGTTGTTCGCCGGCCTCGCGCTGGGGGGCTCGGCGCTGCTCAACCTCGCGACCAAGCAGTGGTTCGCGCGGGAGCGTCCGTCGCTGTGGGCGTCGATCGCGCCGGAGGCGACCTACAGCTTCCCGAGCGGCCACGCGATGGGGTCGATGACCCTGGCCTGGGTGGCGGTGCTGCTGGCCTGGCGCACGCGCTGGCGGCTTCCGGTCAGCGTCGCCGCGGTGGCGTTCGTGGTGCTGGTGGGCATGTCGCGCGTCTACCTCGGAGTGCACTATCCCTCGGACATCCTCGCGGGATGGTGCGCCGCCAGCGCATGGGCGGTCGCCTGCTACCTGCTGGTGTTCCGCGGATTGCGTCCCTGGCGGGAGACGGCGGTCAGTCGCTGACGCGCACGCGGTTGCGGCCTTCGCTCTTGGCGCGGTAAAGGGCGGCGTCCGCCGCGGCCATCAGGGCCGGGCGGGTGTCGCGCTGCGGTGCCAGCGCGGCCACGCCGATGCTCACGGTGATCCGTTGCGCCTCGCCGCCCGGCGCGAACAGGGTGCCTGCGACCGCCTCGCGCAGGCGGTCCGCAAGCAGGGCCGCATCGGCGGCCGTGCACTCGGGCAGCAACAGCGCGAACTCTTCGCCGCCGATCCGCGCGGCGACGTCGTCGTTGCGCGCATGCCGGCGCAGGACCGCGGCGACCTGGCGCAGGACCTCGTCGCCCCGGATGTGGCCATGGCGGTCGTTGATCGGCTTGAACAGGTCGACGTCCAGGATGCACAGCGACAACGGGCGCCCGTGGCGCATCGCGCGCGCGATCTCCTTGTCCGCCAGTTCGGCGAAATGCCGGCGGTTGCACAGCTCGGTGAGCGCGTCGTGGGTGGCGAGCTGGTAGATCTCCTCGTGGTAGCTCGCCTCCACGCTGTCCTGGCTGATGAACTTGAGGATGCTCTCGCCGACCGTGACCTGGTCGCCGTCGACCAGCTCGCGTTCGCCGTGCAGCTTGGCGTCGTTCAGGCGGGTGGTGTTGGTCGCCCCGAGGTCGGCGATGCGGTAGGCGTCATCGGTCCGCCAGATGCGGCAATGGGCGCGCGACACGCTCTGGTGGGCGATGACCAGGTCGGCTTCGCTCGAGCGGCCGACCAGCACCGGCGCGTCGCCGATGTCCGCGCGCCGCCCCAGGCCCTCGCCATGGATCACGACCACGCAGGCCGAGCGCCGCGCTGGCCGCAGCGGGCCGGGGCTGTGCAGCGTGCGTTGGGTGGTGTCGTACGGGGATTCCATGGGCGCTCGCGGACTACCGGGGCCAGTGTATAGCGCGTGGCGCGATGGTGGGCACGTAGAATCCGGCCAAGGGGGGGGGCGCATGGGACAGGACCGGCAGGACGACCAGGAACGGACCGCACTGCTCGAGACGCGCACGCGTCCCGCGGGCCGGGATGGCGATGGCGCCGCCGCGTTGCTGGCGCCGGGCATGCGCATCGGTCGTTACCGCATCGATGCCCTGGTCGGGCAGGGCGGGATGGGCGAGGTCTACCGCGCCGAGCAGCTCGAACCCGTGCGCAGGACGGTGGCGCTCAAGGTCTTGCGCGCGCAGACGCTCGATGCGCGGCACCTGGCCTACTTCGAGGTCGAACGCCAGTTGCTCGCGCAGATGCGGCATCCGGCGATCGCCCAGGTCTACGATGCCGGCACCACCGCCGAAGGCCATCCGTTCTTCGCGATGGAGTTCATCGAGGGCAGCCCCGTCACGCGTTATTGCGAGGCGCACGCGGTGCCGCTGCCGCAACGCCTCGCGTTGCTGGTGCGGATCTGCGAAGGCGTGCAGCACGCGCACCAGAAGGGCGTGATCCATCGCGACCTCAAGCCGGCCAACCTGCTGGTCGACGAGGTCGACGGGCGCGCGCTGCCGCGGATCATCGACTTCGGCATCGCCACCGCCAGCAGCCTGACCGAGGGCCGCGAGGTCGCCGGAACGCCGGCCTACATGAGCCCCGAGCAGGCCGCTGGCGACCAAGCGCTGGTCGATACCCGCAGCGACGTGTACGCGCTCGGCGTGGTCCTCAGCGAACTGCTGACCGGGCATCGGCCGCTGTCGGCCGGCGAGACGGTCACCGACCAGGCGCGCACGCTGCGCCTGCCGTCGGAGCAACTGGCAACCTTGCCGCCGGACGAGGCCGGTCGCCTGGAGCATGCGCTGGGCCAGCCGTTGGCGCGGATGCGCCGGACCCTGCGCGGCGAACTCGACTGGGTGGTGGCCAAGGCCATGCGCCACGACCGCAACGCGCGCTATGCATCCGCGGCGGCGCTGGCGGACGACCTGCAGCGTTTCCTGGATGCGCGTCCGTTGCAGGCCGTGCCGGCCACCCGCCGTTACCTGCTGCGCAAGTTCGCGCAACGCCACCGCGCGGGCATGCTCGCCGCGATCGTCGCCTTGCTGGCCCTGCTCGGCGGGCTCGGCTTGTCCGTCTACGGCCTGTTGCAGGCGCGTACCCAGCGTGCGGTGGCCGAGCAGCGCAGCGCACAACTGGAGCAGGTCGCGGCGTTCCAGCAGTCGATGCTCGAGGGCATCGACATCGAATCGATGGGCGCCGGCATGGCGGACGCGCTGCGCCGCCAGGTGGCGGCGGCCGGGCCCGGCGACCTGGCCGGGTTCGAGCAGGGGCTTGCGCATGCCAGCCCGGCCGACGTCGCGCGCGGGTTGGTCGACCACGACATCCTGGCCGGTGCGGGGCGTGCGATCGACCGCGATTTCGCGGGCCAACCGCTGCTGGCCGCGGATCTCCGCGAGTCGGTGGCGCGCGTTCGCCAGGCCTTGGGCCTGCCCGCCGAGGCCGCCGCCGAGTTCGCACGCGTCGCCGAGGCGCGCACGCGCTCGCTCGGCCCGCGCGATCCCACGACCCTGCGCGCGCGCCAGCAGCAGGCCTCTGCGTTGCTCGAGGCGGCGGATGCCAAGTCCGCGCTGGCCCTGGCGCAGGCGACCCTGGCGGCAGGCGCCCAGCTGGCGCCGGCCGATCCGTTGCGGCTGCGCCTGCGCCTGCTCGAAGCCGATGCGGTGGCCGCGCTGGGCGATCGCGCGCGCGCGCGCGCCTCGCTCGAGCGACTGCGCGCGGATGCGCTGGAGCTGCGCGGCGAACGCGACCCGGCGACCATGGACATCACCAACAACCTCGCGATCCTGCTCGGCCGGATGGGCGAGCCCGAAGCGGGAAGGCGCCTGCTGGAAGGCCTGGTGCCGTTGCGCACGCAGGTGCTGGGCGAGGCGCACGCCGACACGCTGTCGTCGCTGCACAACCTGGCGGTGATGCGGATCATGACCGGCGACAAGGTTGGCGCGGTCACGCTGCAGCGCGGGCTGGTGCGGATCCAGACCCGACGGCTCGGCGCCGAGCATCCGCACACCCTGGGCGAACGCGGCAACCTCGCCTCGATGCTGACCGACAGCGGCCAGCTGGAGGAAGCCCTGCCGATCGCCCAGTCGGTGCTGGAGGCCCGCATGCGCGTGCTGGGGGCGGCCCATCCGCAGACCCTGCGCGCCCGCCTGAACCTGGCCACCGTGCATGCGCGGATGCAGCGCTTCGATGCGGCCATCGCGCTGCAGCGCGAGGTGGTGGACGCGCGCCTGCGGCTGCTCGGCGCACGCCATCCGGACACCCTGTTCATCGAACTCAACCTGGCCGCCACCCTGCACCAGGCCGGGCAGTCGCGGGCCTCGCTGGACCTGCTGGCGCGGGTCCTGCCGCTGGCCCGGGAGGTGCTCGGCGACAAGCATCCGCAGGTGCACCTGGGCTACGACATCCGTGCCCAGGACGCCGCCGACCTCGGCGATGGCGCGCTGGAGGTCGCATCCTGGCGGACCCTGCTGGACCTGCGTGCCGCCGCCTTCGGCGCTGCGGACGCGCGGACGGTCGATGCGGCCTGGCAACTGGAGGGCGCCCTGCGCGCGCGGGGCGCAACCCGCGAGGCGGACGCGATCCGCCAGCGCTTCGTGCTGCCCCTGTTGCGGGCGGACCCCGGATCGCTCGACGAGGCGCGCGCGGCGAAGCGCCGCGACATCGAGCAGACCGAACGCGAGGAAGCGCGGGCCGCAGCGGCTCAGCGGGTGACGGCGTCGGCGGGCAGGTAGGCCTGCGGCAACGGCTGCGAGGCGGTTTCCGGCGCCCATGCGAGCGACACGATCCACCAGCGGCGGCCATCGTGCATCAGCTGGATGCTGTTGATGCCGCGGATCGGCGCGCCGCCCGCGACGACCGTGCCCTCGTAGGTGCTGAACACCTGCGCGAGGTGGCCGAAGCGTTCAGTGCGCCGGGCCAGCTCGCGTTCGCGGAAGCCGCGTTCGACCAGCAGCGGGCCGGACAGGGCGACATAGTCGTTCACCGCCAGCAGGCGGATGCCGACGCTGCCGTCGGCGCGCTCGCCGATCGGCATCATCCGCGCACCGGGGATGAACAGCGAACGCAGCCGGTTCCAGTCGCGCGCCTGGCCGACCGGCCCCGAGATGACGGCATACAGCGCACCAAGGATGGCATCGATGCTCGCGACGTCGGCCTCCGCCGCGGCGGGCGCGCTGGTGGCGACCGGGTGGTCGGGCGTCGGCGGCGCGGATTGGGCGTAGGTCGTGGCCGGCAACGAGAGCAGGGCGGCGAGCAGGAGGGCGGGGCGCATGGCGGCATCCAGGTCGGGACTGGCGCAGGGATAGCACGCGCGACGGCGATCCGCCCGTGCCGACCGGCAGGGCCTCAGGTCCCCGGCTCCACCGCCTCGCTGGGCGCGTTGCTGCGGTGCTGCCGGGCCAGCATCGCCTCGCGGTGGGCGATGTAGGCGGTGGCGGCGAAGATGATGCCGGCGCCGACCATCGTCCAGCGGTCGATGGCCTCGTCGAACCACAGCCAGCCGGCGACGGTGACGATCACCAGTTGCACGAAGCTGATCGGGGTCAGCGCCGAGACCTCGCCGAGCTTGAGCGCCCGCGTCCACAGCAACTGGCCGAAGGTGCCGAGCACGCCCGACAGCACCAGCCACAGCCAGGCCATGCCCTGCGGCGGATGCCAGAACCACAGTGCCGCGGGCAGCGACATCGGCACCCAGAACAGGTAGGTCCACAGCACGATGGTGTCCGAGCCGTCTTCGCGCGAGAGCTGCTTGATCTGGATCGCGACGATGGCGGTGATCACCGCCGCGGCCACCGCGACCAGCGACGCCGCGGTGAAGGCATGCGACCACGGCCGCACGATCACCAGCACACCGATGAATCCGGCGATGACCGCCAACCAGCGCCGCAGCCGCACCCGTTCGCCGAGCAGCAGCACCGCGGCGACGGTGACGAAGATCGGCGAGGAATAGGCCAGCGACACGGCTTGGGCGAGGGGCAGGTGGGCGATCGCCCAGAAGCCCATCCACATGCTGACCACGCCGATCAGGCAGCGGATGAAATAGCGGCGCAGCTGGGTGGTGCGCAGTACGCCGCGCAGGTGCGCGCCCGGCGCGCCCGCGCGCATCGCCGGCCACAGCAGCAGCGGCAGCAGGGCGAGCAGGCCGAACAGGTTGCGGAAGAACGCGATCTCGGCGACCGGCTCGGTCCGCGAGGCCAGGCGGATGCAGATCGCCATCAGCCCGAACGCGACGGTGCTGGCCAGCATCAGGCCCGCGGCGCGCAACTGCAGGTTGGCCGCGGGGGCGGCGCTCACCACGCGTCGCCGACGATGCGCGGTTCGGGTTCGATGGCCACGCCGAAGCGAGCCTGCACCGAGGCCGCGATCCGCCGCGCCAGGCCGAGCAGCTGGGCGCCGCTCGCATGGCCATGGTTGACCAGCACCAGCGCGTGCGAGGCGGCCACCCCGGCGTCGCCGTCGCGCTGGCCCTTCCAGCCGCACTGGTCGATCAGCCAGGCCGCGGACAGCTTGCGGGTGTCGTCGCCGGCGCCACGGAACAGCGGCATGCCGGGATGCGCGCCGGCCAGCGCCTCGGCCTGCGCGGCCGGGACGATCGGATTCTTGAAGAAGCTGCCGGCATTGCCGAGCACGGCCGGGTCCGGCAGCTTGCGGCGGCGGATGCGGATCACCGCTTCGGCGACCTGGCTGGCGCGCGGTGCGCCATCGATCCCCATCGCCTGCAATTCCTCGTCGATCCCGGCATAGCCCAGGCGCGGCTCGAACGTGCGCGACAGGGCGAACTCGACCGCGGTGACCACGTGCGCATCGGGCGCCTGCTTGAAGCGCGAATCGCGGTAGGCGAAGCCGCAGTCGGCGGCGTCGAAGCGGACGAACCCGCCTGCGCAGCGATCGTAGGCCTCGACCGCGTGGATGCGCTCGCGGACCTCGACGCCGTAGGCGCCGATGTTCTGGATCGGCGCGGCGCCGACCGTGCCCGGGATCAGCGCGAGGTTCTCCAGGCCGCACAGCCCATTGCCCAGCGTCCACAACACGAGGTCGTGCCAGCCCACGCCGGCGTCGGCGCGGACCACGGCGTCGCGGCCGTCGTCGGCGAGCAGGGCGATCCCGCGCGTCGCCAGCGACAGCACCACGCCGGGGGGATCGCCGGCGAACAGCAGGTTGCTGCCGCCGCCGAGGACCAGCACCGGGCCCTCGCGCAGCATCGCGTAGCCGAACAGCTCGGGCAGGGCCGCGGCGTCGGACGCCTCCACCAGCAACGGCGCGGTCGCGGCCACGCCGAAGGTGTTGCGGGCGTCGAGCCGCGCGCGTTCGACGATGCGGTAGCCCGTGCCCGGCATCGGCTCAGACCGGCGGGATGGTGCCGCGGCTGGGGGCTTCCTTGCGCCGGCGCAGGGCCTCGACGCATTCGCCGACCAGCGCCGGGCCGCGGTAGACCAGGCCGGTGTAGAGCTGCACCAGGGTGGCGCCCGCGGCCTGCTTGGTGGCGGCGTCGGCGCCGTGCAGGATGCCGCCCACGCCGACCAGCGGGATTGCCTCCGGCAGGCGCGTGCGCAGCATGCGCAGCACCGAGGTCGACTTCGCCATCAGCGGCGCGCCGGACAGGCCGCCCACTTCCCCGGCATGGCGCGCGCCCTCCACGCCCTCGCGGGCGATGGTGGTGTTGGTCGCGATCACGCCATCCACCTGCAGGTCGCCGAGCACCCGGCCGGCGGCATCGATGTCGCTCTCGGACAGGTCGGGGGCGATCTTGACCAGCATCGGCACGCGCTTGCCGTGCATGCCCGCCAGCGCCTCCTGCTCCTCGCGCAGCACCGACACCAGCCGGCGCAGCGCCTGCTCTTCCTGCAGCTCGCGCAGGCCCGCGGTGTTCGGCGAGGAGATGTTGACGGTGACGTAGTCGGCCAGCGGGTACACCTTGCGCAGGCAGTGCAGGTAGTCGTCCTCGGCGGACTCGTTGGGCGTGTCCTTGTTCTTGCCGATGTTGATGCCCAGCAGGCCGTTGCGCCGGCGCGCGCGCTCGACGTTGCGCACCAGGGCGTCGACGCCGTCGTTGTTGAAGCCGAGCCGGTTGATCACCGCCTCGTGCCGGGGCAGGCGGAACATGCGCGGCTTCGGGTTGCCCGGCTGCGGGCGCGGGGTGACCGTGCCGACCTCGACGAAGCCGAAGCCCAGCGCGAGCAGCGCGTCGATGTGCGCGCCGTTCTTGTCCAGCCCCGCCGCCAGCCCGACCGGGTTCGGGAAGGCCAGTCCGAACGCCTTGGTCGGCAACGGCTTGGGCGCCGCGCCGACCAGCGGGTTCAGGCCGCTGCGGTAGGCGGCCTCCAGGGACGCCAGCCCGAGGCCGTGCGCGCGCTCGGCATCCAGGACGAACAGCAGCGGGCGCGCGAGTCCGTACAAGGCGTCAGCGGCCGGCGAAGGCGAGGAACGCGGCCAGTCCGCCGAAGAACAGGAAGATCGCGAACACCACCAGCACCGCCATCGCGATCGACAGGTAGCCCAGCACCAGCCCGGCGATCGCCAGGCCGTCGCCCTCCAGGCGCTCCGGCGCGCGGCGGATCTCGCTGCGCGCCATGTGCCCGGTGACCACCGCCGCCACGCTGCCCAGGAACGGCAGCAGGGTCCAGCCGAGGATGCCGGCGACGAGGCTGACCACGGCGAGGCTGCTGGTCTGGCGGAGGGTGGCGTTCATCGGCGGTCCTCAGAGGTCGAACTTGATGCCCTGGGCCAGCGGCAGCGCGTCGGAATAGTTGATGGTATTCGTTTGCCGGCGCATGTAGGCCTTCCACGCATCCGAGCCCGACTCGCGGCCGCCGCCGGTCTCCTTCTCGCCGCCGAAGGCGCCGCCGATCTCCGCGCCGCTGGTGCCGATGTTGACGTTGGCGATGCCGCAGTCGCTGCCGCTGGCGGCCAGGAAGGCCTCGGCGCGCTTGAGGTTGGTGGTGAAGATCGACGAGCTCAGGCCCTGCGGCACCGCGTTCTGCATCTCGATGGCCTCGTCCAGTTCCTTGTACTTCATGACGTACAGGATCGGCGCGAAGGTCTCGTGCTGGACGATGGCGGCATCGTTGCCGAGGCCGGTCACGATGGCCGGCAGCACGAAGTTGCCCGGGCGGTCGATCGCCGCGCCGCCGGTCTCCACCGTGCCGCCCGCGGCCTTGGCCTGGGCGATGGCGTCGAGGTAGGCGTCCACGCCGTCCTTGCTGTTGAGCGGGCCCATCAGGTTGGCCGGGTCGGTGGGGTCGCCGATCTTCTTCTCCACCTGCTTGTAGGCGGTGACCAGCTTGGCCAGCACGTCGGCGTAGATCGATTCGTGCACGATCAGGCGGCGGGTGGTGGTGCAGCGCTGGCCGGCGGTGCCCACGGCGCCGAACACGATCGCCGGGATCGCCAGCTTCAGGTCCGCGGTCTCGTCGACGATGATCGCGTTGTTGCCGCCCAGTTCCAGCAGCGAGCGGCCCATGCGGCGCGCGCAGCGCTCGCCGACCATGCGCCCGACCTTGGTGCTGCCGGTGAAGCTGACCAGCGGGATGCGCTTGTCGTCCACGAACTCCGAGGCCAGCTCGGTGCCGGCGTCGTTGAACAGGAAGAAGATGTCCGGGAAGCCGGCCTTCTTCAGCGCCTCGTTGCAGATCTTCATCGAGGCGATGGCCGACAGCGGGGTCTTCGGCGACGGCTTCCAGATGCTGATGTCGCCGCACACCGCCGCGACGAAGCTGTTCCAGGCCCAGACCGCGACCGGGAAGTTGAACGCGCTGATGATCCCGACCAGGCCGATCGGGTGCCACTGCTCGTACATGCGGTGGCCGGGGCGCTCGGAGTGCATGGTCAGGCCGTACAACTGGCGCGACAGGCCGACGGCGAACTCGCCGATGTCGATCATCTCCTGCACTTCGCCGTCGCCTTCCGGCTTCGACTTGCCCATCTCCAGCGCGACCAGCGAACCCAGCGCGTCCTTGTGCGCGCGCAGCGCATCGGCGCACAGGCGGATCGCCTCGCCGCGGCGCGGGGCCGGGGTGGTGCGCCACACCTTGAACGCGGCCTGGGCGCGCTCGACGAGGAGGTCGTAGTCGGCCTTGCTCGACGCATGCACGCGGCCCAGCACCTCGCCGGTGGTCGGGTTGACCGGCTCCAGCACGCCGGCGTCGTTGGTCTTCGACCATTCGCCATTGCCGAGGTAAGTGCCGGATTCGACGGCCTGCAGGCCGAGTGCGGTGAGGACGGGATGGGACATGGACGGCTCCGGGCGTGGGGGCGCGACGCGGCGGGCGCGAGGCGCGGGATACGGTGGCGAGGTGGCGACCCCGGCGCGATTCGAACGCACGACCTGTCCCTTAGGAGGGGACCGCTCTATCCAGCTGAGCTACGGGGCCAC
>ERZ1645192.2522-NODE-2522-length-15125-cov-6.078368_pt1 | contig 15125 bp, 11 predicted proteins | sample MGYA00575354_ERZ1645192 | MGnify/ENA primary metagenome ERZ1645192 (study PRJEB40844, sample SAMN11349763) | freshwater sediment metagenome | isolation source: river sediment | host: Sediment | place: India: Faizupur Khadar , New Delhi | collected 2017-02-21 ... | reverse complement strand
GCCCGGAATAATCTCCCCATCCTTGTACCACTGGTAAGTCCAAGGATAATTGGAGAAAGACGCAAAGAACTCCACCGACGTGCCCGCAACCGCATTGTTAATAGACGCAGGATTCACAGAAACCACAGGCGCGCCGTAGTCCGGACCGACAATAATCTTGTACTCTGGACCCCAGTCCTGATTGGCTGTGCCGCCAGTGCCAGTGGCGCCGACCGCCTGGACCAGGTCTCCAGTGAGGTACCCTTTCCCAGGACCGGGCGTGGTGTCTGCTCCGGAAGTGTTTACCCTGATTCGGAAATTGGCAACGTCACCCTCTACGTTGTTCTCAGAAAAGACAAACCAGTATTTAACCGTGCTATCGAGGGTAATGCCACTGAAGTCGAAGCTGTAAGAGGCGCCCGCAACGGTGCTGCTCCACAACACGCTGCTGCTGGATGAACCGACGTAGCCGCTAAAGGCTCCCCCCGAGAAATTGGTGTAAATATCAATGTACACAGGGGTGTTCGCATCGGTAAGTTGCACTCCGGTTGTGCCGAAGGCGGGCGTCGTGGCATCCGCAATCGGGCGAGTCAATGTGAGCCGTCCAATTGGGAACGTGGACGTTAGTGCGCCCACTGGATTGATGCTGTTTGGATAAACACCGGCCGTCGCTTTAAAAGATAAGGCCGCCACCTTTGCCCTGTCTCCAGAAACGTCTGACCAGGCGATGGTGATCGTGTAGTTCTGAGCCAGCGCGGTAAAGCCCGCCAGCAGAACTGTCGCGGAGGTAATTAATCTTTTCATGTGAGCTGAATGGTTTTGGTTTTTGCAGTTTTACGGACGGGTTCGATCGAAAGTGTAATCCCTGGATTCCATTTTGGGCACACCGGGAACATACTCCAGCCTTACGAAGCTCGCGTGGCCGTCGGCAAAGGTTATGTTCCAGCGGTTATCCTGATAAGTGGTATGACGATACTCCTCTTTCGGCGGCAGCGCCCCGTTCCATGGAGGGAAAAAGCAGCCCGCCTCGCCCATCACCACTGTCTTGCTCGGGTTCCGGCAATCCGTGGTCTTGCAGGAGCGCTGATCCGTGATCAGCAATGTCTTCATGCCGGCAGAACTGTGAAGGTTCGCCGGGAAGGACGTCCCCATCGTGTGGTACGCCCCCTGTTTGGAGGTTTCACTCGGGCACATCGCCACATCCACTTCGTTCGTGGGATTGTTGTACTTCCCAAGATACTCATTCAAAGGCCGCCGGGTCGCATCCAGGTCAGTATACACCCCCACAATCGAACCGCGCTTGCCAAGCCAGGCATACTGCGTGGCTGCGTAAGCAATGCCATTGATCGTCAACGACTTGGGCGGGAAAAAATCCTCATGATCCCCCGCATAGAGCATCGAAGCCAGCCCAACCTGTTTCAGGTTGTTGAGACAGGCTGTCATCTTGGCCTTTTGCTTCGCGCGCGCCAATGCCGGAAGCAGCATCGCCGCAAGAATGGCAATAATCGCTATGACGACGAGAAGTTCAATGAGGGTGAAGCCGGACCGCACCTGCGTTGCATAAGCAGCGCTTTCTCTCTTCCAGAGCTGGCTTTTCATTTTCAAAAAAAGGATATTCTGCAACGCTACAATTTCAGCACCCACCCCCATAGCGCGAAAGGGGAAACAGCCTGTATTTTGGCAATACAAGTCCAAAACCTCGTCTCACACGGTCGCTTCATGGGCAAGTACTCCATTCTATCACATCTCAAAGGCCAATAAAGGGATTCTTCGCGCGCGAAAACGGAAAAATCCGGTGGCCATTGGAAACGGATTGTGATAAGGATGGCGCAGTCGGATTTGCCGAATGAAAATCACGGAAGCCTTATTCGCAGAACACCTGGTGTTCCACAATCTGTTTGACCACATCGAGGTTACCGCCCCGAAGCTCAAAACTCTTGCGGAAGTGAAGGCGCTTGCCCGGGTGATGGAGACAATGCTGCGCTCGCATTCCGACACCGAAGATGATCTTTTCATCGGGCCCCTGGAACATTGCTTCGAGCAGATCGGGCAGCGCGAAAGTTTCCACCTGGAACACGAGGAAATTGACGAAAATCTGAAGAAGGTGCAGCAGGCCACTCGGATTCGACAGGCCCAAAACCTCCTGCTCGCAGCCGTTGCCTATTCTCGGCGGCATTTTGACCGCGAGGAACGCGTGATCTTTCCCATGGCCGAACGTGTGCTCAACGTCAACACACTCGAGGAACTGGGCAAGGTCTGGATGCAACAGCGAACGGAAGTTTCCGTGCCGTAATTGAAGGCCAGTGCTCGTCCATCCGGCAGGATGCCGACGGGACCATTCTTCACCTACTCTTCTCTTCCTGCTCCTTCCTGCGCAGCGCCCGACACCGCAATCATTCGGACCGCTGCTCGAACCCCTTCCACCAGCGCAGCCGTTCTAATGCACAAAGGGTAATCCGACGGAGCTTCAAGGGTATAGCATAGACGCGTCTTGTTTCGCAGCAGGTAAAACGCCTCCGGCCAATCACTGCTCGCCTCCGGATCCACTGCAGGCCGGATGATCCCATCCCTGGCAGCCCAGCCCTCGATCTTTTCCGATCGGTCGATCGGACATACCTTCCCGGCTGCCGCAACAATGTCTTCCGCAAGCGACGGCAGACCATCCGGATTCAATTCATACACGTAGAACCCGGCTGATTCCCAGTCTTCATGCAGGCAAAGCGCAAGGTCAAACGCGGGTTGCCCGCGCAACCAGTGTATGTGGGCCGCAGTCTCAAACGCCCTGGGCCTTCTATACTGCCGGTTGAGATCAATCCCGGCACTGTTTCCTCGCGTATTCAGTTCAAAACCGTCCGGGTTCAGGCAGGGACAAAGCACCAGGCTCAGATTCTCGGGCCAATTGTCTTGCTGCAGCAGGCAAAGCGCCGCCAGCGGTCCCGCCGGTTCATCTCCGTGAATTCCCGTCGAAATATAGAGACAACGCATTGCATCCAAAGCGCCCCCGGACGATTTCCGCACAAAAGCCGGCAGCCCGCAGGCCGCACCCGGCAGCATGCGGCACATACGCCAACCCGTGCGTTCGGCAGTTGCTATGCAGTCCGCCAGCACCTCATCAATCTCAATGGTTTCACCACAATACTTGTGGTGGTTTCGCCAAAGACGCAGCATGCCGCGGTCTGACAGGCTAACAAGACGGTCATCCATGGCGTGATTCAACCGCCAGAAAAAGCCCGGCTGGAAGTCCCACCGCCGCTGCCATCCAGCACTTCGCGCGTAATACGACGAAGACCCGGTTCGCCTGTTCCGTCAACTCGGTCCGCTCTCATAGTTGATGAGAATGCCTCATTCCCGCCTCCTACGAAAGACTAAATCATCTCTAAACCTTTCCGCCTTTGACCTTTCTGAGCGGCGCGGCATCCTCGGAATCCTTGTAGTAGTCATCCAGCGGGTAGCACCCGGATCTCAAACCGTTCCTCGGCGCCGTGGTGCAATCGCTGAAGGTGCGGCAAATGAATTTTTTCTCCAACCGACCCTTCGTCGTGGCATCCGCGAGCATGGTGGGATAAGACAGGACAGCACGCCCGATCCCCACCACATCAACATGCCCGTGCCGCACGTAATGCTCGGCCACATGCGGCAGGTATTCCTGCAAATAGGAGTATCCTGTCCCGACAATGATCATCTCCGGGAAATGCGCCTTCAACTGCCTCGTCACGTTGATCTGCCGCGCAACGCCAACCAGCGGGTCTTCCGGCGGTTGGTAACCATCCGATGGCGGGTAGATCGCGGGGCGCTGAATGTGCGGATTATAGTAAGGGCTCCCGGCTGTCAGGTTCACCAGCCGCACATCCAGGCTTTCGAGCAACGCCAGAAATTTTACTGTCTCGGTCAAATCGTATTCGACCGGGTTATTCATGTTGACCCCGAATGCGAAGCGATATGGCAGACAGTGCGAGTAATCCTCGGGCATGCCCGGACCGAGCCTGCCCGCCTCAGCAAGTGCGGGATTTGGTTTGAAGGGAACAAGATCAAAGGCGCTGAGCCGAACCCCGATTTCCAGTCCCGGTGCCTGGCTGCGAATCGCCAGGATAATCTCGCGGGTGAGTCGGGTGCGGTTCTCGAAACTGCCACCGTAACGGCCCGGGCGCGTATGGCCCGCCAGCACTTCATGCAGCAGGTAGCCGTGGCAATGCTTCACATCCACAAAGTCAGCGCCTGCCAACGCAGCAATTTTCGCCGCGCATACGTAATCATTCACAAGCCTCTCCAATGCATCATCTGTCAACACCTGGCTGTCAGAGGTCACGTTGAATTTCCTGTCAAGGATCGGATGACGAAATGCCACGCGGGCCCCCTTGCGTGTCTCTTTATCCGGCCGACAGAAGCGGCCCGAGTGAGTTAGCTGAAAGCCGATATACAGATCGTCCACGCGCCCGTAACGCTCCTTATGCGCCGCGACGAGCGTCTCGCGCAGTCTTGACAAACCTGCTTTATTAACCTCGTTGATGATGAGTTGGTTGGGATTAGCCCGTCCTTCGTGCCGCACCGCCATCGCCTCGCCGCCCCAGATGAGCTTTGCGCCGCTCTGCCCGAAGCGCTGCCAGCGCCGCAACATCGGCTCGGTAATGCCGCCGTTGGCAGTGCCGTCCCACCCCTCCATTGGGTGCACCGCGATGCGGTTCCCGACAACACGCCCTTTTATTTCAAACGGGCGCGTCAGAGCCGAGGCTGCTCCGGCGCAAATAGCCGGCTCAAACCGGAGATCCAATCCCAGTTTACGGATGTGTGCCCCGAACTCCGCCGGAGTCTTCAGCGACGGAATGCGAACGTATCGTTGCAGCGACATACGGGTAATATTCAGAATGTTACCGGCAATTCAATGACGGTGTGCAGGCCCTCGTGTCTCCCGTCGCTCGCTCTTGAGTCGTTCCGTCATCTTTGCCACCTTCAATCCGCGTGATATTCCGTTCCTCAGCTATGTTGCTCGTGGTGACCCTGATTCACCTCCTGTCAGGCCGCACAACCCTTGCCGCACCTTCAACTCAACCAATCGCTTGCGACCAAGCCCGTGGAGGCCCCTACGGCCCGGCCATGACGGTCGATATTTGCTTCAGCTATTACACCAGAAAACCGCTCGCAACAACCTTCAGCGCGATCCGCAACCGCGGATTTACTTGCGTCCACCTGGTCGATTACGGCGCCGGATGTTCAAAGCCATCGAGGATGAAGCCTGTCGCCGATGCAGCACGGGCCGAAGGCCTCACGCCCGTGCTCTGCATTTACCCCGGCACTCACAGCGCCCTTTACGCTGCGCATCCCGAATGGCGGCAGCGCATGCTCACCGGGATCGATGGCAAATGCGACTGGCGCACCTATCTTTGCCCGAACCGATCGGAGTTTGTGACTGCTTACTGTGAACAGATCGAGCGCCAGATGCGCGAATGTGGATTCGAGGCCGTGCAAATCGCCGAAATCTGGTTCGAAAACTGGGGAGGACCACAAATCGAAGGTCAGACCAACGCGCGCTACGCGTGCGTGTGCGACGCCTGCCTGGAGAAGTTCCGCCGCCGCACAGGAGTGGACGCCCTGCCGATGCTAACGGACCCGCAAAGTCCATCCTTCTACCAAAAGCCCGAGAACGCCGCTCTTTACGCCCACTGGGTGAACATGCGCATCCAGACAGTCCAGGATTTTGGCAAAGCAATTATCGCCGCAGCACGCAGGGCCAATCCCAAAACCTGCATCAAAACCATGTACATGTCAGATGCGCGAGTTGCACTGGACGGTTCACGTGAGTTTCTCGGCACCGACCTGGACCGCATGATCAAGGAATGGCAACCGGACGTCCTCACCATCCAGGATGCATGGCAGGACTGGCTGCAAAAGGACCTGCAACCCGGCTTCATTCGCGATTACGCGAAGGCTTACAGAGATCGCGTCCGAAAGCTGCACCCGAATATCTGGCTCGTCAGTCACGCGGATATTGGCTCGAAGCCAGAATCCAAACGCAGCATCGAATGGATTCAGAGCTTCGCTCGCGAGACGCTGGCTGCGGGCTTTAACGCGCCCTGCTTCTACGAGTGGCACATCAGCACCATGGCCGACCCGGAAAAATGAGGCCCCCGGCCGGCGATGATTTACCGCAAGTCGTTGCCCGTGTGTTTGTTATGTCTAAACCAGAGCCTTGTCCCCAATGTAACCAGTAATGGTGACATGCGGGATTCTAAATCTCTGTTAATCTATCACCGTGTTCGATGCAAATACGCAGTAATCAGACCGTGTGTGGCTGATAGGCGCTTGTCTGCGGCGCCGCATCGGAAAAAGAGAATTTAGCGTGTTCTCATTGTAGGATGTGCAATAAGGCCGGGCCAAAAGCCCGGCCTTCGTGCTTTTCAGGAAAAAGGACAAAAACCTCACAGTTTCAGGCCATGCTGAAGCGACTCTCAAAAAGCAAGGAGTAATCCCCGTTAAGCCTCAGGCCGGGGTTGCGTTTTCGGAAGCAAGACCGCAAACGTCGAACCCGCCCCAGGTGTGCTCGATACGCTGGCAGTGCCGTGATGCGCCTCCACCACCGCGCGCACAAGACTCAGCCCAAGGCCAAGCCCGCGCTGCGAGCGACTCTTGTCCCCGCGATAAAGCCGGGTCCAAATCCGGTCAATCTCCTCCGGCAGAATGCCCATGCCGTTGTCCGTAAAACGCGCCTGCACGGTGTCAATCTTCTGTTCCACGGTAATGCTGACTTTTCCCCCGGTCGGCGTGTATTTCAGTGCGTTATCCAACAGGTTCGCATACGCCTGCCCGATTCGGGTCCGGTCCACCTCCGCAACCGATGCCGTGTCGAGCCGAGCCTCAATCTTGATCCCTTTTTCCTCCGCAACATACTCGTAAAGCTCCACAACTTCGCGCATCACTTCGCAAAGATCCACCGGCTCGAGACGCAGCTTCATCGTCCCGGCCTCGGCCTCCGCGATATCTGTTAAAGTGTTGAGCATTCCCAGCACCCGCTCGGATTCCTCGACACAGTCGGCAAGCGCCTCCCGGCCCGCTCCTGCGTCCGCACCCGGCTCGAGGCCAGCCTCGGCCATGCTCCGCAAACGGGTCAGCGGCGTTCTCAAATCGTGCGCCACGTTGTCCAGCGATTCACGCATGGCATCCACCAACGCCTGGTTGCGATCCAGCAGCGTGTTGAACAGCACCACCATTTCGCCAAGTTCATCCTGTGTACCGCGCACAGGCACGCGCGCTTGCAATTTGCCCGTCCGAATAATCGATTTCGCCGTCTCCACGACTTCCCGAATCGGGCTGAGCGCACGCTCGGCAAAAAACAGCCCGGAGGCGAACCCCAGCAGGATTGTCGCAGTTCCGGCCAGCAGAAATACCCGTCGCACAGGCCCCAGCACGGCCCCCCGGCTGTTCGTGCTCCTGCCCACCTGCAATAGTGAGCCATCGCCCACCACCCCGGACGCGAGCATGAAATCCCTTTCGGCATTTTGGGGAATCCGAATGACTCCCTCCTGCCGCCGGTAGCCTTCAAAACCTGTCGGCACTTCACGGAAGGTAACCCAATCCTTCGGAGCGCTGATGAAACGCACCCGGTTGAAGGCGTCCACCATTCGAATGAATGTGTTCTCCCGCATGCCGTCCGGTTGAGATCTTACCCAGGCTTCCAGGGACCGGTTGCCGCCGGCCTCATAAACCGCTGCGGCCTCCTTCAAACGCGCATCCAGCACCTCGCGATCTTTCGCGCCGAGCGCGGCCGCAAGAACGTAGTAGGCAAGCAGGAAAAGCGCGCTGGTGCTGATGGTGAAGACCAGCGCGTGCCAGACAGTCAGCCGGAACCCGATGCTGCGGCGAAATGTATTAACCATGCCTGAGGACATATCCAACCCCTCTCATCGTTTGAATCCGGTTTTTGTCCTTATCGATCTTGTTTCTCAAACGATGCACCAGCACATCCACCACGTTCGTTTGAGGGTCAAAACTGTAATCAAAGACATGCTCCAGGATCATGGTCTTCGTCACGGGCCGGTTCGGGTGCCGCATCAGAAACTCCAGAAGGGCAAACTCCCGAGGCTGCAGATCCAATGTCTCGCCCGACCGACGCACTTCCCTGGTCAACAGGTCCATCTCAAGATCGCCAACGGCCAGCCTTGTCGGTTCGGGCGCCCGGCTCGCCCGCCGGATCAGTGCCTGCACCCGAGCCAGCAGCTCCGAGAACGCAAACGGCTTGTTCAGGTAATCATCACCGCCTGCCTGCAACCCCCGCACGCGGTCGTCCACGGATGCCTTCGCGCTCAAGATAAGAACCGGAACTGTGTTTCCGGCGGCTCGCATCCGCTGGATCACCCTTAATCCGTCCAGCTTCGGCAGCATCACGTCCATCACAATCACATCGTAGGGCGCCAATGCCGCCGCAGTCACAGCCTCCTCGCCATCCGGTGCGGTATCAACTGCAAAACCGTTCTGCTTCAATCCGTTGACAACAAACGAAGCAATTTTCTTGTCGTCTTCCACCACCAGCACGCGCATGTCCAGAGCATAGCCCTCTGCCCGGGAAATTGAAGCAGTCATTTCCAGGAATCTAAAAAGTCTCCGGCGCCCGGCCTCGGCAGGCTCCATTTGCCATAACGTGCTCCCGCGCTGAAGTCCTCACGCCCGCTGCCTCTTCGCTCTCGTGAAAAGCACGATCGACCCAAAAAAAGCAAAGGCCGGACGTGCATCCGACCTTTGCTCGATCATTCGCCCTTAAGCTAAGCTGCCGCAGGCTCTTCCTCGGTTTCCAGGAACCCTTGCAGGTGCCTTACCCGGGTCGGATGCCTCAGCTTGCGCAGCGCCTTGGCCTCGATTTGACGGATGCGCTCGCGCGTCACGTTATACATCTTGCCGATTTCCTCCAGCGTGCGCTCGTAGCCATCCACAAGGCCGAACCGCATCTCAAGAATCTTCCTCTCGCGCTCAGTCAAACTCGTCAGCACATCCCCAAGCTTCTCCTTGAGCAGGCTGTAGCTCGTTACGTCCGAAGGATTCTCGGCCGTTTTGTCTTCGATGAAATCGCCCACGCTGACATCGCCGTCATCGCCCACCGGCGCATGCAGCGAAATGGGCTGCTGCGCCATCTTGAGCAGGGAGTTGATGCGCACCACCGGCATGTGCATCTCGTCCGCAATCTCCTCGGGGGTTGGCTCGCGCCCCAGTTCCTGCGTGAGCTGCTTCTGGGCGCGCCAGAGTTTGTTCATGATTTCGATCATGTGCACTGGAATGCGAATGGTGCGCGCCTGGTCCGCAATCGAACGGGTAATCGCCTGTCGAATCCACCATATCGCGTAGGTGGAAAACTTGTACCCGCGACGATACTCGAACTTCTCGACCCCTTTCATAAGGCCAATGTTACCCTCCTGGATGAGGTCCAGAAAGGATTGGCCGCGGTTGGTGTACTTCTTGGCCACGGACACCACCAACCGCAGGTTCGCCTCGGCCATGTGTGTCTTGGCCTGGTGAGCGCGATCCGCCGCCTTCTTGAGCTGGCCGAATATCTTGTAAAACTCCTCGCGCGGCATCCGCACGAATTGCTCGAGAGCCATGATCTTGGCGCGCTCACCATGCAAGGCCGCCTGTTGCTCGGCAGATTTTCTCAGTGATTCGAGTTCCGCGATATGACGCAGGCTGGCCTGGAATTTCTCGTGAACATTGCCGGCGACGACAATCATGTCCTCCAGCACCTTTTGTTTGTAGTAGAATTTCCCGAATGTGTCCTGCAGCTTCTTGTCGAGCTTCTTAAACGCCTTCCAGATATTCGGGCGCCGCACCTGGGCCGCCTTTTGCCACTCAAGATACTTGCTATCCACCTGTAAATCGAGCATGCGCACCTTCTTGATCAGGCTGCGCAAGTCCCTCAAGTGCCCCTCCCGGTTCGCTACTTTCTTGTCCACAACCACGCGGTCAAACCTTTCCTTCGGCGGTTCGGACAGCAGTTTTTCCGCGATCGCAATGTGTTCCTTTGCTGCAAATCCGAGGTTGTAAACCAGCGTCTTCATCTCACCCTCGGCCTCTTCAATTCGCTTGCAAATCTCCACTTCCTGCTCGCGAGTCAGCAGCGGCACCTTGCCCATCTGGTTCATGTACATCCGAACCGGGTCGTCCAGCACCTCAAGCCGGGTATCTTCCTCCTCCTCCTGCTCCGTGGGTTTGGCGCGCTCTACCTCCGCATGATCCACAATCTCTATGTCGAGGTTTCGCAGCTTTGTATATAGCTCGTCCAGGTCATCCGGCGACATGCCTTCAGGCAGTACATCGTTGATGTCGTCGTAGGTGATGTGGCCGTTCTCGTGAGCCAGGTGCAAGAGCGTCTTGATGGTCTCGGAAAGATCAACAGCCTGGATTGGGCTAGGAGTAGCCCCCGGAACTGTCGGCGCCAATCCGGGTTTCGCCGCCACTCGGGCGGCAAGCGCCATGCGACTGGAGTGTGCTGCTGCCTCCTTGGGCTTGGCCACCACCCCCGATCGCCCGTTACGCGTAGCCTCGCTGCGAATGTCCAACCGTGTCGCTGCCTTGGATGAAATGATGAAACGTCGCCGCTGGGGGCGCTCTTTATGAGCAGGTTTTGGCTCGGGCCGGCGATGGCGCTTTTCGCTGCGCTTCGGCGCGGGCTTGCTCGTTTTTTTCTTAGACATACTTGTTCAGACGCGCCAAATCGGTTTTGGTTCACTTTGCAAATGCACCAAGCTGCATGCCTCCACGGCGGAACGCACGGGGCCACTATGATACCTCATGGAAACCTCCCGCGACCGGAAGACCGACATACGCACAAATAGTATTATTCTCCAACCCGGGGACACGTGCAACTGTACTTAAACCGGAATTGCCAAACAGAAAACGCTAGTGCGTGCGCGTCACACGATTACGCCACGTCAACAGTCTTATTGCAAGAAAAAACCGCTCCAAATCCGCATTCTTAAGAGCCCTGCAAACCCGCCACCGGAGTCGTAAACACTTCCAGTCGTAGAACTTCTATATTGTTCGTGTCGTTTTGACCCAGTTCCAGTAAAGCAGCATTTTCATATAGAGTCCCCGCGCGCCTCCTCTGCGACCCTTCTTGGCGGTGACCATGCTTCGAAACCTCGATGGTTCCGAGCGTGTCCAGGGCAACAGGATCTTTGCTAATCCATAACTCATTAGGCGTCAACGAGTAATGCAGCAAAGTCCGCTCTCCACCCTCGTACTGGCATATCAGGGCGTCTGTAATGTTCAGCACCACCTTATCCGAAAGCCATTCGGTTGCGTATATCTCCGGCACCGCCTGCGCAAGCCGCTCCGAGTTCCACTCGAAACGGCTTGCGTTGTCCACTGCCCCAATGGCCAGGCTGTAAAGATTGCCGCAAACGCCCGCACCGTTGTGATTTAGCAATGGCGAGATGTTAATGATTTTCGTCAGCTCGCGACTGACCAATCGTGTGAAATAGGATTTTCTCCCCATGTATTCCGAGCCACGACCAAAATCCAGATCCCCCCAGACCAGATTCCCAATGATCGGACTCTCGTAGTAAGCATTGTAATCGTAGCCCGCCTCCTGGCTTGCACGGACCCTGACTCCCAGCCTTTGACCCATCTCGCTAAACCCCGCATGCTGCAAATCCAGTCCGTGCTTGTCCCAGATAATGATGTTGCTGCCGGGCAACCCGGCTGCAAGCAACCCCTGAACGACAGCCTCCACCACCTCCTTGCGCGTGCCGCTCAGAGCGCCAGGGGCTGAATACACTTTGATACCGACAGTATCCCGTGCACTGACGAATGTTCGCCATGCCGCATCCACGCTGCTCTGACCAGCGACGTTTGTGAGCCCCTGCTGCACCATGGCCTTCACGATCTCATGGCGCGCTTTGAATGCCTCGGTAGCCTTGGGATGATGAACGACAAAAACCTTGCTCTTGAGAGCCGCGTGCCCGGAAGCCTCTTGTGCAAAACAAGCAGCCACCAGCCATGCCACGCAGCAAGAGGCGGCGGTCATCCAAGCGAGTGCGGTTCTAAGGACCCGTTTTCTTGACACTTCAGAGTGCCGATGTTACCACCACAATGGCAATGCTGACCATAAAAAACCGGGCTCATCTATGCCTGCTGGCCGCCCTGATTCTCACGGCGTGCGCCCCTCCGGGCCCGCGCGCGCTGATCGAGGGCAAAAAGCGCCTAGATCGTGGTCATTACCAGCAGGCCATCGCAAAGTTCGAAGACGCCACAAGCATCCTGCGAACCAACGCCCAGGCATGGAATTACCTCGGGCTTGCCTATCACCACGCGGGCCGCCCTGACGAGGCGTTGCAGGCTTACAACCGCGCGTTAAGTCTCGACCGCAGTTTTTCGGAAGCTCGATACAATCTGGGCTGCCTGCAGCTTGAAATGAACCGTCCGGACCAGGCGAAGTCCACATTCACAACCCTGACCCTCGAGCGGGATCAGCACCTGGATGGTTACTTGAAGCTCGGCACGGCCGCTTCGAGATCCGGCGACCTGACCACTGCCGAGCGCGCTTTTAATAATGCTCTCAGGTTCAGTCCCGAGAATCCCGAGGCTCTGACCGGACTCGGTGTAGTGCGGCAAAAACGCGGCCGCTCGGCAGACGCGGCGGATTTTTTTGCACGCGCCTTGAAGGCTGATCCGCAGTACGCGCCCGCACTGATAAACTATGCCGCCGTGGCTCAACACAGTCTCAAAGATCGCCACCTGGCTCTGCGGCTCTACAACCAGTACCTCTCGCTCAAGCCTCTTCCTTCCAACTCCGGCCCTGTCGTCGTCGCAGCCACGGACCTGCAGCGAGAACTGGCAAGATTGGCGGCATCTCCCAAAACCACTCCCCAGCAAACCCGATTGCCGGGAACAACGTCCTCTGCCTCCCGGCAAACTAATGACGCGGCCATCGCACAACCCGGTTTTGTAAAGTCCAACCTTGCGCCGACTCCACCCCCCAAACCGCCTCAAAAGAGCCCTTACGTTCCGCCACTCGCTGCCACAAACAACACCACCCAACCGGTTGCTCAGGCCCCCACTCAAACTAAAACAGCCCAGGCAGACGCCCCCAATCCACCAAAGACCGGAACCCGCTCATTCATTAGCAGAATCTTTGGCAGCGGTAAGAGTTCCAATACAACTTCAGCCTCTTCGCCGGGACCGCATGCCAATTCGATGACACCCGCCCCCCGGGTCAAGGGTTACGCGTATGAAAACCCCGCGAAGCCCGCCCCAGGCAACCGCACTGAAGCAGATCGCCTGTTCCATCAGGCATTGGTGGCGCGGCAGGCTTTCCGTGTCACCGATGCGCTCAAGCTCTATCAGCAGGCCACCCGGGCGGATCCTTCGTTCTTCAATGCCCAGTTCAATCTGGCTGTCACACTCGCAGAACTGGGAGACCTCCAGAACGCAGCCGATGCCTACGAAAGAGCATTGGCCATTCAGCCCGGCTCTTTCGACGCCCGGTTTAACTTTGCACTGCTTCTCAAGCAAATGGGCTACGCGGCGGAAACTGTCCGGGAACTGGAGAAACTCACAAAATCTCACCCGGCAGACGCTCGCGCGCACGTAATGCTCGGAAACATCTACTCCCAACAATTGAAGCGGAACGATAAGGCGCGAGAGTGCTACACAAGGGCAATCCAGGCGGATCCCAACACGCCCCAGGCCGCAGCTATCAGGCAATGGCTGGCCGATCCTCGTAATTGAAGTGTCCCAGGATAGGGCATTGAGGCTGCGGAACAGGCTTCCCATAAACGTTCCTGCACCCTGTTCGCGAGACAAACGCACCGTGGCGTGCTTTATGCTTCCCATTATGCCAAATGAGATTGGATGCTCTGCCGATTAACGCCTTTGACGTGCTATTGCTCGTTGTCCTGTTGCTCGGGTTTGCGCGAGGACGCAAACACGGGATGTCCGAGGAGTTAACGCATGTCATTCAATGGGCCTGCATCGTTGTAGGATGCGCCTTCATATATGAACCGGCCGGCAAGTTTCTCGAAGGCTCCAGCCCGTTAAGTTTGCTCACCTGTTACATACTCGTTTACCTGGCCGCCCTGCTGGTCATTTTCGGCCTGTTCGCCATCATCCGAAGATCTATTGGCGGCAAAATCATTGGCAGCGATGTCTTCGGCAAATCCGAATACTACCTGGGCATGATTTCAGGCGCGCTGCGCTTCTCTTGCGTTCTCATTGTTGGCCTGGCCCTTCTCAACGCACGCTATTTCAGCGAGCGGGAGGTTCGTGCGCAGGAGAAATATCAAAATGATGTTTACGGAAGCACTTTCTTCCCCGGACTCCACTCCCTCCAAAGCACAGTTTTTGAAAGGTCATTGACGGGACCTTGGATTAAGGACCACTTAAATCTCTTCCTGATCAAACCCACCGAACCCGGAGATAAAGCCCTCCACCAGCGCGAGTTTGTGATGCCGTAAGGCAGCACCAAAGTCAGTCGCCCCACTTCGATTTTGTTTGCCCTCCTGCTGGAGTTCGGCAGGACCAGTACAGTGCCCGCTTGCATAGCATCGTGCTGCCCGTGGTCCATGCAAAAACGTAACACTTTCTTTACACAACAGCGCAGTCGTGGGAATCTCCTGGCCTCTAAAAATGCGCGTACCTGTCTTGGCATTGACCGCCGGTCTGCTTCTTCCAATTGCACTAATTGCCTCCGAACCTGCCTACCTCGCGGACGAACCGGGACTCCTGGTCTTTTCGGAACAGTCCTGGGGCCTGCCCGGCCTCAACACGGCGGCCCACGCGCACAGCGTTGATGGCGCGCCGCTGCGCATTGGCACAAAAACCTACACGCGCGGTCTCGGCAGCCATGCAAACGGACGAATTATCGTCCCACTCGAAGGCGGCTACGATGCGTTCGACGCAGACATCGGGCTCCAGCCATGCGCCGGGGGCACCGTGATCTTCAAAGTCGTGGTTGACGGCCAAGTCCGCTTTCACAGCCCCGTCATGCGCTCCGGCGATGAGCCACAGACCGTTCATGTGGATCTCAAAGACGCTCTGGAACTGAGCCTGGAAACAACGGACGCCGGAGACGGCATCTCGTGTGATGTCGCCAACTGGGCGGAGGCTCGCTTAACACCCGCAGCAACACCGGTTGTGCCCGGGCCGACGAAACCTCGCGTTGACATCGC
>ERZ1645192.2520-NODE-2520-length-15137-cov-12.675043_pt1 | contig 15137 bp, 11 predicted proteins | sample MGYA00575354_ERZ1645192 | MGnify/ENA primary metagenome ERZ1645192 (study PRJEB40844, sample SAMN11349763) | freshwater sediment metagenome | isolation source: river sediment | host: Sediment | place: India: Faizupur Khadar , New Delhi | collected 2017-02-21 ... | reverse complement strand
CGATCTATCCCCGCACCCCGCAGTCAACGCCAGACGGCCCTCGCCGGAGGGATACTTTTCACGTGCGCGTCGTCAAGGTTCATGAACCAATGCGTGTTCAGGCATTCAGCGCGGAACTTGCCATTAAACGACTCGATGAAGCTGTTGTCCGTCGGCTTGCCGGGCCGAGAGAAGTCGAGGACCACGCCCTTCTGGTAGGCCCAGAGGTCGAGATCGCGCGAGATGAACTCCGAGCCTTGATCGACCCGGATCGCGGCCGGGTAGCCGACCGCCTTGCACACGCGCTCCAGCGTCAAAACGACATCCTCGCCGCGGTAGCTGAAGCGCGGATCAACCGCCGGCGAGAAGCGCGAGAACGTATCGACGATGGTCAGAACACGTATCTTGCGTCCTGTCGCAGACGGGTCTTGGGAAAATCCAAAGACCAACGGCATTGGCGACCGCCTCAAGGATCGGTGCCCGCGTTCCCGCGGCGTCGCCCCGTGCGTCAATGCGTTATATTCCCATAGCTGCCTCTGCAATTGATGCGGCTTGCGGGTTGGATTTGAAGTATCTCCACAAGCCACGACGGTCCTTTGCGTCTTGACTATAAATTCTACTCAACATTTTTTTATCCAGCCCATATTCAGTAGCAATCGCACGCTCGATTGCTACCGACGCTTCCTTTGTCTTGCGGGGCGCGATTTCTGGCGGTGAAAACGATGGTGCGCAGCCCCTCGGAGCACTAGCGGCAATAGCACGCGCCGCGTCGGCCAAAGCGTCGATGACCCCAGGCGACAGTTTGGGCCATACGAAACGGGCTAGATAGAACTTATTGACATGCAGTCCGCCGATGATGCGACGTGCTTGCCAGTCGAAAATCATGGAGTTGAGGATCGCCAATGCCGCGAACGACGCAGTTTCAGTCTCGAAGTTAAGAACGGGCGCGGAGTTTCCGCACAGCCATCCTTCAGGGACACGCGCCGCGAGCACAGTGCGCGAATTGGTGGCCGAGGTAACGTCGCATAGCGCGATTCGGTTCGGGCGTTGCTCCTGTTCCGGGGCGACATATTGCGGCCGGCACGCCGCAATAGGATTGTCACCGTTGGTGCGCCACTTTGCTTTGCGGCCTTCGCCATGAACGAAGCTCTTCTGAAAGCAGTCGTAAGCAGAAACCATGCGTCCTTCCAACACGGGCGTCAAAGTGGCGCCATTTGCGTCTCGCCACCTTGCATCCCGGGAAGCCCCATAACGTTCGGACTCGGTGATGTGAATGAATGCCCTCGCTTTGCGGCCCATCGTCAGGTCGACTTCGCGCTTGTAATGGATGCGCCCAAGCTCATTTGCGTGGAATAGTGGGGTTCCCTCCCGCATCATCTGCCGAAGAATTGCAATATCGCAAACGTCCGTCACCTCGGGTAGCATAAGATCTTCGCCGCCCAAGAGAGTTAGATCGTTCCGGTTGAGAATAATGTGCGGGCAGACAAGATTTTTTACGGATGTCTGGAAGGCGAGCGTCTTCAGGGTGCGCCAATGCGCAGTTGACCGCCGGGCGACAATGACGCCAAATTTGTATCGACTGTCAATGTCGAAGATCTTTTCCTTGTTCTCGAAGGTCGTCCATTGTTCAATGGCTAGGTTTTTGATGTAGTGGCTGCGTAACGGTGCCATGCCCTTGTCTGAGCCGAACGCTGCGGGAATGAGCGCGGAAACTCGCCCCTTTGAGTGAATGAGGTGCGGTGCGAGTTCAAGAAAGGCCTTGTAAAGGTTTGCGTCGCCGGATCCTTGAAGAGAAAATAGTGCCGGCAGTCCATCGCGGCCGAGGACAGGTCGTTTAAGGCGATCGATGGTCGCGCGGCGGTCGGACGCCGTAGTAGGGCACGAAACGGTGTGGCGAAGAGATTCCCAAGGCGGGTTCATAATGACGGCATCGAACGGTGCGAGAGATTTCCACCAATCGTCAGCGAGCCCGTTGGCAAGAATGATTTGCTGCGCGATCTGTTCGAGAGACGGGCCCGTCCCCCGATCGGCAAGCCAGAGGATGAGGATGCAAAGCTCACGCGCGGCCGGATCTATTTCGACGCCGAACAATGTGCGTGTTGCGTCGGGCGCTGAGATGCCCTTCTCCTTGATGAGGTAGCGTTTCGCCGCCAAAAGTAGGCTTCCCGGCCCGCATGCCGGATCCACGATCCTCAGGGAGCGGCTCCGCTGTTTGGTGAAAGGTCGAAGTCCGAGTTCGGCGAGTGCCGCCGCAAATGAGGTTGGCGTGGCGAAAGCGCCGAGGGACTTGCGGTTTTTGCCAGATTCCTGAAACGCCTCGATCCAAGTGTCGATATCAGAATCGTCGAGCGTTTTGCCGTGCAGGGGCCGGACGTGAGTCGAGACTTGCCGCCAGATCACATCATGCGCGGGCAACCGGTTCGCATCGAGCGCTTGGGACAGACGTGACGCTTCGCAGCGGAGGGCACCATGGCTCAGCTGACGTCTAGGGGTGGGCGCGAAGGAAGTGCTGATTGCGCTAGCCAGCGCGAGGTTCGTGGCATGATCCGCAGCCGGGGCCGAAAGACCCGATTTCCGGAAAGTCGCGTGGACGGCGTTCCAGATTGATTTCACCTTGGTCTCCGATTATCGGTCTCTTTTTGTTCTACTTCCATTTTGCCTTCCCTTGGCTTGAAAGGAAAGCCCTATGTAACGAATTTAAAAAGCCTTTTCGCGTGTTCCATCTCAACGCCGCGCTTGTAGGCGAACATATCTAGATAGAGCGTGCTCACGCGGCTTGGATATGCACCGGGAGACTCAACGACCCACGTTCCCCCATCATGTATGCCGGGATAAACGATTACAGCATGAGGTGAGTTCGCAGCGCGCGCGGCGGCAATCGCTTGGTAGAGGTCCTCAGGGTAGGGAACTCCATTGGGACGAGCCTCCTTGTACTTAGCCTCGAAGCTTGCGACTGGGACATCCCCCTCGAACAGAATACCATCTAGCTTAGGCGTGGCGGCGCTAGGTGACAAAAGACAAAATTGCTTTTGCATACCGAAGGTCCAGGATCTGCCTTGTCCAAAGGCGAGATCACAGGAGGCCGACAGGGTCCTCGCGAGGAGGCGTTCGAGAAGAGGCCATAACTCGATGCAGAGGGAAACGCCGACCTGCATGCCGCGCGTTCCTAGCAATGAGGCCTGGTGGAGGATTGCGAGCGCCATCGACCACGCAGGCAGATAGCCTTTCCAAGCTTCCGGCAAATTTGCGCCGATGAGCTGTCCAGAGGACGTTGCTGGCCTGTTGGAGAGAAGATAGGCTTGGCGGCGAAGGCGATCCCGGACTGCAGGGCTGCTGCATGAAGCCGAGAGGATACTCGCTGCTTCGGAGAGCGCGTGCATGTAGCTGTTGTCAGCCGTCAAAACATTGCGTGTCGTCGGAAACTTGTGGGGTTCGAGCGCAGCTCGCGAAACCCAGCGGCTGACGTCGAGTTTGCCGCGGAGCATTTGTTCGGTCGTTTGTAGCCGCTCAATCGTCATAATCGGTCCTTCGTTCCGATACGCGACATCGATGCGGTCTGCGTAGATCGTGCAGATGGACTCGGGGATATCACGCCGCGGGCCGAACTGCGTGCGGCGAAGGCCCCCAATATCGATCGCATCTTTACTATCGAGCAAAGCAATAAGAGACGAAGCCCAGTCGGTCGCTGGCGCCGTTTTTGGCGCGACAGTGAGAACTTTCGCTTGCCCAAGGGCGATACTCCCGGCGATTCCGTTCAGGACCGGCCCGTCCTTGCGATAATTCAAGATATCAAAGCGGGGCTTGAGCGTGCGCTGAAGTGAGTCGACGGCATGTTCGAGACGCGCCAGGTCTCTGCCTGCCAGCATTAGGGGTACGCCTTCGCGGCACGCAATTTCAGCGACGCGCTTCATTGGCCCAAGATGGCAAGCAGAACCGCTGCTATGTCGTCGACCAAAGCCATCTCCCCAATCGAATCGATGGCGAGGCGAGGCGAGGCGAAGTCTTTGACGCTAGTCGGCGGATTGACCCACCGACCGCAAAGATGCTTCGCTGGTGCAGGCGCGTCCGGCCCCGGAATATTAAGGACGGCGGCAAGGGTTTCATCTTCGTCGTTGAAGTTATGGCGCAAAGAATTGATGACTTGCGCGTCCATGTGCTCAGCGAGTGATTTCAGGCTTTCTTGGAGCGACGAAAGGGAGATGTTCCAAAGGAGAGAATGGCCGAGAAGGTGATCCTGGCCCTGAATGGCAAGTATCCTTTCATTCAGAGCCATAAGCAGGCGGACAGCTAGTTCGGCGGTGTCGTTTGGGGTCCATGCAGTCAAAGGCGTAGTGGCCGCGGCGAATTGCTGCGAGCGATCAGGTTGCTGGATGCTAAGCTTTGCCGCCAGCGCCGCGTAGTCTGGACCGACGTGGATGATGGCGAAGCGCCGGCGCATCGCGGCATCAAGAGGCGCAATCGATCGATCGCTGCTATTCATAGCCGCCACAATGTGAAGATTAAGTGGCAGAGAAATTCGGTCTGGAATTTTCGTTTCTCCGGACGCATCAGCGTATTCCGGGGTCACACTCATTGTGTCTTCTGGAAATGGGCGTTGGATCTTGGCACCGCTTTGAAAAGCAGCCTCGCGCTTGTCCTTGTCTAGAAGCGCAAGTGTGTCGCCGAAGATTGCAGCCGCAGCGCCGCGATTAAATTCGTCGATCGTCAGGAGAGCGTACCTATCCCCGGAACGAGCCCATTGGGCAAGAGAAAGCAGCGGCCCTGCTTTCGCGGCGAGCTCAAGTGCCACGCCAGTCCCGGATTTAGGCCGCAAGCCGGCGACAAAATTCTCATACTGATAAGAAGGATGGAATACGACGGACTCGAAGCGGTGAGTGCTCGATGCGACGTCGCCCCATTCCCACTCGGTGACGTCTGGATCGAACGTGACAGGTGCATCGAACTCTGCTTGCAGGTCTTCGAGTGCGACCGTCTTGCCGACGCCAGGTGGACCTGTAAGGAGCACGTTCGGTTGGATAGCGAGACTCTTCTTGATCCGGTCAACAAGCGCGGGATTTCGGACCCGTTTTGATTCCATGATGACGCCGCCACCCGCGACGTTCTTTGGAAGAGAGAGGATGGCCTGCCGGACCGACTCTGGTAAGCGGTGAAGTCCTCGGTCCTCAAGGCCTACAGGCGGATTCTGCAGGTAGGCCCGCGCATGGAGCGTGGATGTCTCGCCCACCAACTTGATCGCGAGCAGCCAAGGCCTACAGCCCCCGGCTTTAAGTTTTTCTAACTCGGCATCGGCATCTGCAGGCGTAGTGCGATTTGGATCTCCAGGGATCGAATTAACTTGAGAAGTGAGTGGATTGCCGAGCCGAAACGGCTCGACTGTTCCTGATCCATCGCGGATGTAGAGTTCGCCTCGTGGATCAGAAACCTTCTTTTTCCACCGACCAGGAAGGCGTCCATTTGGCCAGCGCCATTCGAAGTTAAACTGCGGATTGCCAGTGCCAAAGGCGCGTTCCATCGCCTTTTGAGCCTCTCCGGATACTTGAAGATAATCCTTGGAGTAAGTATTTCCGATGAAGCGACCATAAGCCGCGCGGAACGCACTTTCCCCATTGTCTTGGGCATAACGCCAGAAAGCGACGGCTTCGACAAGTTTCGATACCATCAGCAAGGTGCCCTATTCGTTACGATAATTTCGGGCGAATCAGCAGGTTCGACGTTCCGCCGATTTTGCGCGGCGACCGAGCGCCGTGTAGTGAAGTGGGTCATCTTCGCAGTGCCGAAGAGCTCGCGCACGACAGGCGTGTTGCGGTTCGACATTGTCCACGTAACACCGCGCTGTGTCATGTCCTTGCAGATATCGGCTAGGTCCTCGAGGTCGGCAAGCCGGAAGCGCTTGCCGGTGTAGCCGCTAAACTTGCTGGTGTCGGAGACAGGCAGGTAGGGAGGGTCGAGATAGACGAAATCTCCTGCCCGCGGCTTTGCTAGGGCTTGGCGGAAATCGATGTTTTCGATGCTGGCGTCGTGGATGACTCGCGTGACTGCTCGCAGGCTATCTGCGTCGATTCCGCGAAATGGTCGTGCGCCCCAAGGGACATTGAAGACACCTTGCTTGTTGACACGCCAGAGGCTGTTCCAAGCAGTCTGATTTAGATACAGAAAACGTGCCGCGCGCTTGATGTTTGACCGTGGTGTTGCTCGCTCGCGGACAGCATAATATTCATCTTCAGTATCAAGTCCTTGATACTTGTCGACCTCTCGCAAAAGGCGACCAGGGTGTGATTGAACGACACGCCATATGTTGGCGATTTCATCGTTGAGATCGGAGAGAAAATAGCGTCCAAACGCGCGGTCGCGCAGATGAAAGAAAACCGCGCCGGACCCCAGAAAGGGCTCGAAATAGTTATTAAAAGTGGTTGGAAAATGTGGATTGAGAGCCTGCAAGAGGCGCGTCTTTCCCCCCGCCCACCGCAGGAAAGGGCGTGGAGAAACCAATGCCGGGGGCGGTCGGCAAGCGTCGGCCGCCGTCCCATCGGAACGAAGGGGAAGACGCGGTTGATCGTTCATGTTTTCGAATCGGACTCGGCAAAGTATTCGCGAATGTGTGATGCGACGCCTCCGTTGGAGCGTCAAGTTCATTCGGCTCTTTTGGACAGTTTTTTGTTCCGCCTCTCTCATGAATCGGGGAACGCAAAGGAGCTCGCGAAAACGCTAACATTGCGGATTCCGATTTAATCGGTCACCCATTCCGACGTGAATCCGGCCTAGATTCCGATTTGATGTCGGCCAGCGCTCCGAGATGAAGCCTGCCGCCAGTGGGGCTGTCATGGCCAGGCGACAAGAAGCCCTGAGGGTCAGCTGTTCGAGCCATTCTGTATCCTGCGAGACGAAGGGGCGGAATGCCGGCAAGATGGGAGCGGAGCACGCGACAGACACGGCGGGTGCTGCGTCTTCACTCGAACGGCGTGAGCGCGCACAGGATCGGTCGGAAGGTCAGTGCTGCGCGCGCAACGGTGCAAGACACGATCAAACGGGCGGACGCCGCTGGGCTTGGCTGACTCTTGCCGCATGATATTGCCGACGCGGCCTGGAAGAGCGGTTGTTTGTGCAGGCGGGCGTTTCGGCTTGTGTGCGTCGCCGGCCCGAGCCCCACCGGACGACGCCGGCGCGCGAGTTAAAACAGCCAGAGGTCACACTGCAGATCCAATAGAACCTTGGGAGGAATACCGAAGCGAGCACGCCACGGTATACGGCTATTCGTGCTTCGGCGATCTTTTCCGTGAGTTCGAACGCCGGCTTTCGCCCACGATGCGCCAGCGCCATGCAGCCAGTGAGTGAGACGGTCTTCATCGGCGACTTCGGCAAGAAGCTTACGATCGTCGATCCCAAGAGCGGCGAGATACCGGCGGTCGAGATGTTTCAGGTTTAGGCAATCAATTTGCGGAGTTGAGTGCAGAAACCTGATATCTGACGACGTCAACCGACATTGGGCGCGTTTTGTTCCGCCCTGGAAACATGGGCCCGGCTTCAGTCCGTCCCAGCCATTTCCGGAAGACGAGGCCGACGCGATCGTCCAGTTGGATTGCACCAGTCGCCGGCCACAAAACGACGTTGTCGCCGATCTCCACGTCGGTTGCCTGAAGCGCAACAACATGTTCAAGCGGCAGGCGGTAGAGCAATGAGATCGCCGCGGCGAGAAGCGCTCGCGCGCTCGATGCGTTCTCCGACGCCTCGAGCGCGCGCATGATGGCGTCGACATCGACGAGAAGCTTCTTTTCCCGCGCGGCGTCGTCGCGTTTGCGCTTCGCCGGGCAGGTGAGTTTCAGCGCGTGCCTCTTTTCGATCCACGAAACCAGCGGCGAGAGGCTCGCGCACTGGCCTGGGCGACGCCGCAGGTAGCCGTCGACGTCGTCCTGCGCGAGGTCCTGTATTCGGTCGCGGCTGGCATGCTTAAGCAGACCCATGGCTGCAGCAAGATAGCTGCGGCGGCTGCGCGCAGCGAGCGGTCGGGAAGCTTCACGCAGAGCGCGATCAAATTCCCGCAGGTCATTTCCCCACAAATGCGCCGAGGCATTCGCGAGCAATTGTTCGATCAGTCGCTCCTCTTTGATTTGCAAGCGTTCTTCGGGCGACAGCGTCGCCGTGAAGCGCTCTTCGAGAAACGCGACGGCTGACTGCGTGAGACGAAGCTCCTCGGCCGTAAATGCGCGGTGTAAGGCGTGCGCGTCGAAATTGACGCGGTGCGGAATGCGTTTCTCCAGATCTCCAAAGAAGGCGGCGGCTCGAGCGACCCGCGTCCTGACGATGGTATTCGGTTGAAGGAGAAGCCGCTCTTCGCAGAAGGCTATGAACAGATCCTTGGACCAACCGAGATGCGGTTCCTCCGCGGCCATCGCTTTACGACCGCCGCGACGCGACGAGCACTTCTGGCAAGGAGCCGAGCCTTTGCCTGCGACGGTGGCGCCGCAATCGGGGCATTCATGCTCGTCAGGGTTCTCCCCGGAGCATGAAGCGCAGAGAAATCGACCGGACTCGTTGATTGTGCCAATAGGTCTGTAGCGCGTGCATCTCGCGCAAGTGGCGTGTGTGCGCTTGTTTGCGCAAGATGGGCAGATGGGTTCGCCAGCGCCTTCTGGCCGAAATAGCTGCGAGCTGAGCCCGCCACATTCCGAGCAGGCTTTTTTCTCCCGGAAATATGGTGCGCAGGAAAGGCAGGCGAATTCCGCGCCGACGCGTATTCCCGCCCTTGGAACAGGACGTCTACAGCGGACGCAACGACGCCGTTCGACCATGCAGTCGTGGCAGAGCGGCGCGGGATCGTGGAGCTTGGCAATGCATTGGCTTCCACAGGCCGAGCAGGCGACGCGTTCGAAATCCCGCACATAGCATGCCTGGCAATATGCAACGCCAGCCTCGATCCTGTGCGCCTTGAGCATCGGACCGCCGCAATTACCGCAAAGGCGAGGGGCATCCTCGTGTTTTCTGGGGCGTCGGGGTTTGCGGTTTCTCATGGTGAATCCGGCGGAATGGCCCGCCCTGCAAGGGCGCGTCGAGCATGGAGCGTGCGCCAGGCCGTCTTGTCCCGACGTCGGAGCCGCCTCATCAGGCGGTCGTTGAGGATGCTTGCCCATGGGGCGCGGCGGCGCGTCTGCCCCGCGAGCAGTTCAGCAACGGCGGCCGCGAGCGCCGGCGGCATGCTTCGCCTCTGGAAACTTCGACGCGTCAGCCCGGCGTCCTGAGCGACGGCAATGAAGCGATCCGGCCAGGAAGCAGTCCATGCGTCGACAATCGACAGCAGCGCGCGGCGCATGGAGCCTCGTACATGCTCGAACACGAGACGCTGCTCGGTGTCAGCCGGCCTCTCAATCTGGAAGCGTTCGCAGAGCGCGTTCAGCACCGGCCGCGGCGTCGCGACTGCAACAAGCGTGCGCAGCGCGCAAAACGGATCGACATCCCACGGAGCTGAGCCGCCTCGTCCTTCCAGGAGGTAGCCCATCAGCGCGTTCTGGAAAGCAAGCAGCGAAGCGTCGGCAGGGATATGCGGAGCCCCTGCAAGTTCGTATTTGCAGATGTGGCAGCGACCGATCTTTCCAATCGGCGCGCGTTGGGGGACGACCGGCGCGTCGCATCTGGGACATCCATCGTGCAGGAGGATGGCATGGTTCGCGCAAGCAGTAACAAATCCGATGCGCCACGCGCGTCGATAAAAGGTTGGCGGTGCGGCGAGGCAAGCCGGGCAGTATTGCAGGCCGTGAAGCGTTCTCGTGCGGTGCAGAACGCCCACTCGCAGCAAAAAGGGCACATCGCTGCTCGTGGGCGCCGGAACTCGTCCGGCAAGCCTTTCGGCGATCGGCCGGAGACTCGCGCCGACGATGGCCGCTGGGTCGGCTTTGACGCTTGCCGCAATTTGGCCGATCAGTTCATCTGAAACTGATCGGTCGATATCCCGTGTCCAGATCTGGGCATGTGGATAGATCTGAGCGCAGAAGCTGTGCGGACCGGTCCCATGTGCGTGCGCGGCGCGCGTCAGCCAGGAAGACAGGAGTTCGTCCTCCAGGCGCGGAAGCAGGAAGCTCCATCGTTGCGGCGCGACGCCGAACTGGCCGGGGAGCTGGGTCATAGCTCGGCTGCCGCTCTGGAGAAGTCTTCCGCCGTCTGGCCGCCGAGCCGCTCGATGGCTTGCGGCGTGATCCGCTCGCTGCCGTCGCGAATGGACGCCACTGCAGCTTTGCGAAGGATCCAGGCAAGCCCCCCGATGGTTGCGTTGGATTTCGACAGGAGCAACGGCGCGAAGGTTCGCGATCCGAGGTCGGAACGATTGGCGAGCGGCAGCGACATTTCGAAGGCCGACAGCAGGCTGAGCCAATCTTTGTCGAGGGACCATCGCGGCAGGAGGAGCTGTTCGAACCGGCTGAACAGCTGGCGGTCGCTACGCAGCATGTTTAGCGCGTCCTCGATCCCGACAGCGATGATCGGGATCTGCAGTTCCGTGCTGCTTTGCTTCAGCACGTTGAGGAATTGTTTGACCTGCCTGGGATTGCTGACGTTGGCGTTATGGACGTCGTCGACGATGATCGCCCGGCAGTTTACGGCTTCCAGAACGCTGAACGCCTGCGACATCTTGCGCTGCGGGCTGGCGGATTCGGCAAAGGGCACGCGGAGCGATCGTAGAACCTGCGACCAGAACCTCGTCTCGGACGCGTCGGGCGGCATGTCGACGGCGACGACGGGAAAATCTGCCTGGCCATCCTCCCTGATGCGCCTGGGGTTTTCCTTCACGAAGCGGCGAACGATCGAGCTCTTGCCATTGCCGCTTCTGCCGACGAGCAGGAGGTTGCGCGTGCGAGGATTACGGGGCTCGTCGAGCAGATCCCGCATATCGGCGAGCGCTTTTTTCGCGACCGGATACGCAACCCAAAAATCCGTCCTGATTGCCGCGATGCGCGTTTGTTCGTCGGCGACGAGCAACTTCTGCGCCGCCGCCGACAGATGAGCGTGGTCGTCTGGAATGGATCGGCCGCTCATGTGTCGTCTCCACCCAGATCGACGTCGAAGGGTTCGAGCTGCTCGGAGAAAATGTCGCCCTCGACGCGCGCCGGGGCCGCCATCGGCGGCGTTGGAGTTTCGCGGGTGGCGCGGACAGTCGCGGCGCGATCGACGCGGTGTTGCGCGCGTCGTGTCGCTTTGGTGTTGGAAACGGACCCGGCAACCCTGTCGCGATTGCGCTCCAGCGCCTCGAAGATCCTCGGCTCATCGATCTCGGCGCTGCTTTCCTCTCGGAGTTGTTTCCGAATGGTCTTGAGTTCCCAGATGCTTACGGCGGGGCGTGTCACGTCGCGCGTTGGAATGCGCACATAGTCCTGTAGGCCCGGATCCAGAAACCAGAGCGCCGAGATATCGTGCGGATCGTACCGGATCGTGAAATTCCGTCCGGTGGCGGGCTTGCCGTCGGGGTCGCGACCGATCCATGGATCGAGCACCGGCGAGTAGTAGGAAATGCCGTTCAATTGAAGGCCGCGGGGAAGAACAGTCCGCATTGCGTACGGCAAGAGATCGATACGCAGTCGCTCGAGATCGCGCGGAATGCGTGGCGCGCCGATGCCTGGATTGTCGGCATCTCCGATCAGGGCATCTTCCCATTCGCGGATTGGCGCGCGGCCGACGCCGTCTCGGAGGCCTTTATGAATTCGCTGATGGTAGACGTTTACAATGAAGTCGACGAACCAGGTTTCAAATTCGCGCAGCGTCATCGCGGCATGCTTGTTGGAATCGTATCCCTTGCGTGCTTTTGGGTTGGAAAATGTGGCGCCGGGCAGCGTTTCGATTTCCTTGGCCGCCGTGCCCATGAGACGTTCGATGTGGCCGCCGAAGTGCGGGCGTCTGACGGGACGCCACTCCAGGGTAATGCCGTGTTCCAGGCATGCGCGGGAGAGCATCGCTCCGCGGAACTCGCGGGCATTGTCGACGAGCACTTTGGCCGGAATGCCGGCCACAGGCCAGGTTCCCTCGATCCCGAGTTGCGACAAAAGCGGCTCTTTTGGCGCTATGGCGTTGTAGAGGCACTGCCCGACAGCGGCCGCGCCGGGTTTTTCCATAGAGATGCAGTAGCCGACGATCATTCGCGTTCTGACATCGATGGCCAGAGTCAGGGTCGGGCGGCCGATTGCTTTGCGATGGTGCTCGTCGACGACGATAATGTCTGCTGGCGTGTGATCGATCTGGATGACGGACAGGGGATGATCCGCGCCGGGGAACTGGGAGATTACCGGGCGGTGACGCGCCCTGACGGCTTCGCCGTCGCCGCGCGCGATGAGCGCCCTGTCGGGGTCGACGGCTTGGATGCGCCGGCGGACTGTATTGGTGTGAGGTGCTTTGAGCCCGGCGCGTCGGCATTCCCCCTCGATGATTTTCGCGATTTTCGCGGGACGCAGTTTTTGTCGCGACAGGTAGCCGTCGGCGATTGCGCCCTCGACGATAGCCTCGACGTTGGGGTCGATGGCGGTCTGCCCCTTCTGCCGTCCCCGCTTTCTCGCGACCAAAGCGGAAACCGACGGATCCTCACGATAAACGCTCAGCCAACGATAGATGATGGCGGGTGAAAGGCTTTCCGTCTTGGCGGTGGCTTCGACCTTGGCGCGCGTCAGGTGCTCGCATTCCGCCAGGGGCGCTACGATGTTCCGACGGCGCTCGGCCTCGGACCATTCCTTTTCGCTGTAGGAATCCGGGTGACGAGGGGAGACCTCCGGCACCGGTTTGGGCTGGCCTTCAGGATCGGGTGGCTTCTCTGCGTCGAGATCGGAAACGGTCAGCCGATAGGGACGTCCGGCGGGCGACTTTGCGAGAAAACCTTCCGGGCCGGTGATGTGCGTGACTTCAAAGGGTAGTCCCCGGTAGCGCACGATTTCGCCGATGGCGACCTTCATGGGCGTCCCTCCTCGGCATGCACAATCGACGACATCGAAAGGGGCTGGTCGAGATCCACGCCGATGCGGCGCGATGCGACGAGCGCCCAGAGATTGCGGGTGCGGAAGGCAGGATCCCCGGAACCGGAAAGAGCGATGAGTTCGGCCGCAGTCATGGCGGTTCGGCGAGCCAATACTTCGGTCAGGGCTCTTTCGTCCGTCGAGCCGACGTCCGCGCGGCTGAAATGGGTGAGGAAGCGGATATTTCGAAGTCGCGGAGTGCGGATTTTCCGTTCGGTTTCGATGTGAAAAGTGCTTCCGCGGTCGCGGCACCAGTCGATGGCGCATTCGAAGCGCGGCCTGAGGTATATCCAGCTGGCTTTAAGATCGGCGCGGAATTTGATTTCGTGCAGCGACTGACGACCGTCGCGGTATGTGGCCAGGAAATCGGGCGTGTAGGAACGTTTGCCCCCTGAGGGGTCCGAGAACGTCAGGCGCACCGGTTGTGCGGCCATCGTGACAATGTCGGGGTTCCATTCGGCAAGCGTCAGGAAATCGCGCTCGAGACTCGATTCGTATTCGAGGAGGTGGCCTTTCACGCACATCTGGCCCGTCATCGACCGCCGCTGCATGCCGATGCGCCTGACACCTGTTCGGACGGCGAAACTAGGTCGCAAGTCCTGCACGATTCCACCCGAGCGTCGATTGGGCCTCAAATATTAGGGGAACATACAATGAACTGACGATGTTTGCGAGTCGCTCGAAAAAGCAAGTTTTAAGGGTTATCTATTTAAAAACACAGGGAAAACGGAATCTACGATTTAGTATGTAAAAAATAAATTAGTCTACGTTTTAACGGTGCGCAGTATATTTATTTATTGTCCGCACATTTCTGAATTTTCAAAGAGTTAAGCTTGGGGCGATCTAATCAATTGCGGGAAGTCACAGAGGCGTTCACGCCCGCCCCGGCGAAATCTCTCTCGCCCACCATGGAATTCTGTTCCTGGACGAGCTGCCCGAGTTTTTGCCGCAGGTTCTCGACAGCCTGCGCCAGCCGCTGGAGACGGGCCAGGTGGCGATCGCGCGCGCCAATCATCGGTCGGTCTATCCCGCCCGCTTCCAGCTTGTCGCGGCGATGAATCCCTGTCGCTGCGGCCATGCGCTCGATCCGGGCTACGCCTGCCGCCGCCAGCCGAACGAGCGCTGCGTCGCGCAATATCAGGCGCGGCTGTCCGGCCCGCTTCTCGACCGCATCGACCTCAACATCGAGGTTCCGGCGGTGAGCGCCGCCGATCTCATCCTGCCGCCGCCGCGCGAAGGATCGCGCGAGGTCGCCGCGCGCGTCGCCGCCGCGCGCGACATGCAGATGCGCCGCTATGCCCAGATCGGCCTGCCGGGCGTGACGACCAACGCCGCCGCGCCGGCGAATGTCATCGAGGACGTGGCCCGGCTTGACGCCGCCGGCCGCGCCCTGGTGCGCGAGGCGGCTGAGCGCATGGGCCTCAGCGCGCGCGGCTTTCACCGCGTTCTCAAACTGGCGCGCACGATCGCCGACCTCGACGACGATGCCCAGGTCGGGCGCGGCCATCTCGCCGAGGCCCTGTCCTACCGCGCCGAGACGAACCGGGGGGCGCGTGCGGCGTGAGCGCCGCTGCAACGGAATTTCAACAGCTTTCGCCCCAGAATCTTTGAATTGCGTTCCCAGACCGAGCCGCGATGTCGCAAACCGCCCTGACGCTTGCCGCCGATTCCGCCCTGCGCGACGGCGAAGCCATGTTCACGCTGGCGATCCTGTTCGTGCTGGCGCTGTCCGCCGCCGCCGCCCTGCTGGCGCATGTCTTGCGCATGCGGCGACGCGAAGGCCGCAATCTGCAGCTGATCGAGGCGTTGCGCGACGAGGTCTGGGAGCTGAAGGGACGCGCCGCGGCGCACGACAAGGCCGAGGCGGCGAGCGAGGCGAAGTCGCGCTTTCTCGCCACCGTCAGCCATGAGGTGCGCACGCCGCTGAACGGCATTCTCGGCATGGCCGACCTGCTCGCCGGCACGCCGCTGTCCGCCGAGCAGCAAAGCTATCTGGAGGCGGTGCGCACGTCGGGCGCGGCGCTCGCCTCGCTGATCGACGAAATCCTCGACTTTTCCCGCATCGAGGCGGGGCGGCTCGAACTGGAGCGAAAGCCGTTCGATCTGCACGCGCTTGTTGAGGGCGTGGTCGAATTGCTGGCGCCGCGCGCCCAGGGCAAGGGGCTCGAAATCGCCTCGGCC
>ERZ1645192.2518-NODE-2518-length-15148-cov-6.740144_pt1 | contig 15148 bp, 6 predicted proteins | sample MGYA00575354_ERZ1645192 | MGnify/ENA primary metagenome ERZ1645192 (study PRJEB40844, sample SAMN11349763) | freshwater sediment metagenome | isolation source: river sediment | host: Sediment | place: India: Faizupur Khadar , New Delhi | collected 2017-02-21 ... | reverse complement strand
AAGTCACCGTTGCATCCTCAAGAAAGCAATCTAACCTGAAAAGACCTGTTCTCCAATAGCAATAAACCCACAGGCATAGAGCCGACTCTTCATCGATGCATCATCCCCCGGAACCACCAAATCAGCCTCCTAGTAATCACGGATCTCATCCCTTCATAATCATGAATCATTCCATCTTCCCTGCAACCGCTGCCTAAAACGAAACAATAAACAAAATTTCCATGTCTATCACCCATTTTGCAGAACAAGGGCTACGACAGATCGAAACGAAACGAACCAACGGGAATCAGAATTTCAAACCGGACTCCTGAACCCGGAATACCGGTCTCATGGATTGAAATACCGGTAAGAGAGAGGATCTCACGGACCAGAAACAATCCAAACCCGGTATTTTTCCCATAGCCCCGGTTAAAGATCAGTTCTTTCTCTTCATCAGGAATTCCAACCCCATTATCCTCCCAGAGGATCATCAGATTATTCCCGGATTCATGGGCCGATACCCTGATCTCAGTAACGTGTTCACCATGCCGAATCGAATTATCAAGCAGGGTTGAAAAAACTGTTTTTACTAACGGATCCACCAGAAGTGAAACTCTCTGTATCGTGGTATCATAGGTAACCGGGAGAGGGGCAGATGAGCCCGGAAGAATCGTATTAAGCAGAATCCAAACCGGTTTTTCAATTCCTATCTCCTGGAATATCCGGGTAAATTCAATCCGGGACTGGATTATCCGGACTACTTCTTCCATATTATCCAGGTATTCAGAAAATCGTGGATCCGGACAGTCCATCCGGGCTAAATCAAGATGCAGATACAGTTCAGAAAGATTGTTGATTATATCATGTCTGGTGACTTCAGTAAGGAGATTAATCTGCCGATATGCCCTTTCAAGCGCCTTTTCTCCTTTTTTCCGTTCGGTAATATCCTGGTTTGCACCATAGGTACGAATAATTTTACCGTCACCATCCCTGATAACACCCATTCCCACAAGAATATCCCTGATCTGTCCATCACGGCGAATGATACGATGTTCAACATAGGTCACTGCATCAGGATCCGGATTTTCCAATCCTTCCCTCACTTTCCGTAAGGCTTCTTCACGGTCATCAGGATGAATAAACTCTTCAGAATATCGCTTTAAAGAAAACTGAGTTCCCCCTTCACGCTCTGCTGAAGTTCCATACATAGCAAAAAAGCGGTCATCAAAGGTAAATACATAGGTAATGGCATCACATTCCCAGTGTACCACATGTGCAAGATTCATGGCTGCTGCAAGTTTTCGTTGATTGGTATTGAGACATGATATCAGATTATTCGCTCGTCTATGTTCTACCGCCTGGCGGATTTTATGGGTCAAATCTGCAAATTGGGAGGCCTGATCTCCTCCTTTCTGAATATAAAAATTGGCCCCGTTATTGATAGCTTCAATGACGACTTCTTCTCTTCCCCGACCGGTGAAGAGAATAAAAGGGATCTCTGTATCTCTCTTTCTGATCTCCTTGAGAAAGGTAATTCCATCCATTCCCGGTAGCTGGTAAGCTGATACGATTGCATCATAGTTCAGAATATCCGGGAGATCCAGAGCCTGAATGGCTGATGAAATAGTGCGTACCTTAATTCCCCCCTTTTTTTCGATGAACGCTTTTCCTAGATCGAGCATATATTGTTCATCATCAACATACAGGATGGTATATTGTTCAGGATATGATAAGGGAAGATCTCCTCCCGGCATAGATTTTTACAGTGCTTTTAAATTAATAAATGTTACGATTCTCATCGATACCGGCATGGAATCGTCACGATAATATCTGTATTTCCTGTCTCAAAGTTTTAATTTTTTCCCATCGCAAATCCGGCAACAACAGTCTCAATTGTGAATTCACTCCCGGTTACCTTTATATTATCTGGTAACTACGTATCTTCTATCTGTATACCTGGGAACAGATGCTGCATGAACATACCTGGATGCATATCCCTTTCATCCTGCATGATTTTTCCACATCTGCACCGCATATGAGGAGTACAGGAAGGTGAGGTGTATACATGTATCACAAGATTATGAAAAAAGGAATCGTTGCAAAATTATTACCAGTTCTCATCCTCCTCATCCTCATATTATCCGGAATATTCGTCTTTCTCATCCACCAGGTTGTCACATCAAATTTTGAAACCGTCATCCTGGAAAAAATTCAGGAATCGAAGAACACCTTTGACTCACTCATGGAAGAAGAGCTCCGTCTCCTGAAAGCCAGCATCATCTCCCTCTCCGGCAACAGTGGCATACAAGAAGCATTTGCATCGAAAAATCGCGATCTTTTGTACAGCCGGACAAAAGACATCTATGAGAAAGCAAAAGAGGAAGTCGGCCTCACCCACTGGAATTTCCACACCGCTGATGATGTTCTCCTCCTCCGGGTCCATTCCCCTGAACTTTTCGGAGAAAAATCTTCAGACCGGTATACGGCAAAGATGGCCATGGATAGTACATCCTGGGGATATGGCCTTGAAGTAGGATCCCGGGGGTATGCTCTTCGGATGGTCGGACCGTACTATCGGTCCGGTGAACTCATCGGGTATGTCGAGCAGGGTGTTGAGATCACTCCATTCCTTGAGGTTATGAAGAAGCAGACCGGGGATGACTATGCCATCTTTGGCCTGAAAAAAGCCTTTGACCCGAATAAATGGAAAGAAAGCCGGGAATCAAAGAACCTTCGCAATAACTACGATGACATGGCCGATTATGTCCTGCTTGGATCAACAGCGACCGACTTTGTGGAGACGAATATTCAGCAGTTCTCTGTTCAGGCGCTGAATGAAGCAAGCACCACCGGAAATCTCTTCTCCACCATCACCTCCGATGGCGCCAGTTACACCACCGGCGGGTTCACTTTGGTCGATGGAAAAGGGGAGAAGATCGGTGTGGTAGTCGTCATTCACGATGTCACTGAGCAGATTCAGGAGATCCAGCAGACCCTGCTCTCTCTCATCATCATTGCCTTTGTCATCACCCTCATCATCGCCATCCTCCTCATCGCAAGGATCCATTCGGTTATTATTAAACCCCTGCAAAAACTCACCGATGCAGCATCGGCCATGGGAGAGGGTGCCATCATCACCGACCTGGTGGTAACCCAGGATGATGAGATCGGATCCCTGGCCCGGTCATTTAAATCGCTTGGTGATGGTCTGCATGGGAAAGGAGTAGCCGCTGCAGCAATAGCAAAAGGGAATTTTGATATCGAAATTCCGGTCCTCTCAGAACGTGATGTCCTGGGGCAGACCATGACGGAGATGAAAGATGCCATCATGGCTCTCACTGAAAATGTTGAGCGAATGGCAGTATCTGCGAAGAATGGTATCCTGACCGAGCGACAGGACCCTGAAAAATTCAGTGGAACTTACCAGTCCATCATCATTGCCATGAACAACATGCTTGAGGCAATCGTGGTCCCCTTACAGGAAGCTCTCCGGGTAGCCGATCATTTTGCCCATGCAGAGTTCAGCAGCCGGTTTGATGAAACCGTTGAGGTGAAAGGCGACCTTATTGCTCTCCGTGATGGTCTCAATGCCGTCGGAACCGAACTCTCACAGGTTATCAGTGATGTCAGTGACCAGGTCAGGGAGATGACAGCTTCTACAGAGCAGGCCGTTGCCAGTGTTGAAGAGGTTTCAGCCGGAGCAGCGTCCATCGCCCAGAACTCTGCACAGGTAAGTTCGAATGCAGAAAAGACCGTTGATTCCGTTGCTGACGTGATGAGCGACATGGGAGAATTCACTACATCGGTTGCCCTTGTTGCCTCCAAGGTGGATGATGTCAGCCGGTTAAGTCAGGATGTCAATGACATATCAGGTAAAGGACTGGTCCAGGCTAATGTAGCAGAAGAAGGCATTCAGGCGATTAACGGAGCGGTGAACGACGCCGGTGTCATCATTGAAGAGTTTAAGACTCAGGCAGAGGAGATTGGAAAGATCATTGAGATCATCAGTTCCATTGCAGACCAGACCAACCTTCTTGCCCTGAATGCATCAATCGAGGCCGCCCGGGCTGGAGAGGCCGGACTTGGGTTTGCCGTGGTTGCAAATGAAGTAAAGACCCTGGCACAGGACTCACAGCGTTCAGCAGATAACATCTCTAGGATCATTGAGGAACTGCAGGCCCAGTCAGAGAAAGCCGGAGTAGCGATGCAGAAGGCAACCGATGAAGTGACCAGGGGGTCTGAGGCGATCAACGAGACAATCCGGTTTTTCCATACCATCGCAGAACAGATACAGGAGATATCAGATAATATTGCTGAAGTAGCAGCTCTTTCACAAGAAGAAAGAAATGCCGTTCAGATGATAGAATCACGCATTTCAGGTATGAAAACCCTGGCAGACGATACGTCAGATGAAGCATCAGCCTCTGCAGTTGCATCAGAGGAGTCATCGGTTGCATTAAACCAGATATCATCCATCATGACCGAACTATCGCACATTGCGACCCGGATAGATGAATCCATGAAACGGCTCAAAACCTAAAGATCAAACCCCCTGGTTCAATTTTTCCGGTGTTTGATTCATGGAAAATCTGATACCAATGATGCAAGGCACATGGTTAAATATTGTCGTTCTATTCATCCCTGATAAATGATGATGTACTTGGGACATTGGTAACCGAATTTACATCCTGGCAGGTGATAGCATGTCAAAAATTAAAACCCCTTCCTCAAAAGATGAAGCGTGGAGTGATGCAAAAAAGCGGTATAAACTCACCGATGAGCATATCCGGATGGCAAAAGAGCTTGGTTTGAACCCAAAAAAATTCAGTTCATATGCACCGAATAAACAGGAACCATGGAAGGAACCACTTCCGGATTTCATCGAGGAGATATATGCCAAACGATTCAAAAAAAGTAACTCTGAACGATAGAGGTCCGTCTGTGCCACGATAACCCTATGAAGAATGATGTGGCAACGTTCTCTCCGGTTGTACTATCTGACATAGGAAGAGCAGTGGTATATTGTCCCATTGACTCCTCCACTCCTCCTCCTGTCAGGGGTATAGGCAAGGAGTAAATAACAATATTTTTATCTACGGCATGCAACGGATTTGTCAGGGATATACCCGGCACAGATGAGAAAAACCTACATCCATACATACCCGTCTGTCAATTCAGGTAAATGCCCCTTATGACCAATCCGGCAGACTATGCTCTCAATACTCCTTGTCGATGATGAACCGGCCCTGCTTCAGGCCTGCAGGCTTTATCTTGAGGATACCGGAGAATATGCCGTAGATACATCCCTTTCAGCCGCAGAGGCACTGGTCCGGATGCAGCAAAAATCATACGATGCAATTATTGCAGATTATGAGATGCCTGATATGAACGGACTGCAGTTCCTCTCCATATTTCGCCGATGTGATCCCTTCACCCCGTTTATTCTCTTTACCGGACGGGGGAGGGAAGAGGTAGTCATACAGGCCCTTGAAGGCGGTGCTGATTATTACCTTCAGAAGGGAGAAGACCCTGAAAAACAGTTTGAAACATTGAGGGATCGAATCGGGGATGTCGTTGCCAGGAAAAAAACTGAGAACGCACAGATTCGAAAGGATCGGTTACTCAATGCCATGGCGGAATGCACCAGAATACTTCTCATGGAGAAAGAGGTATACCTGGCAATTCAGCAGGTGCTTGATTTCATTGGATCAGCAATGGATCAGGACCGGGTCTATATCTTCGTCTCTCATACCGATCCAAAAACCCATGAGTTTCTGGTAAGTCAGCGGTTTGAATGGACCAATACAGGAATACCCTCTCAAATTGAAAACCCGGATCTGCAAAACCTGCCGTTTCAGGCCGTGGCCCCCTACTCATATGAGATGCTGCATACGGGGAAGGTAGTATCAGGCCTTGTCAGGAACCATCCGGAGAGTGAACGGGAGATACTGGCAGCCCAGGGGATCATTTCCATCCTCCTTGTCCCCATCATTGTCAATAATGAGTTCTGGGGATTTATCGGATTTGATAACTGCAGGACAGAATATGAATGGAACAAAGGAGAAAAGGAGATCCTGCTCACCCTTGCAAATGCCATCGGGACTGCAATCGCCCGTGCATCGGTTGAGGAAGACCTGAGAAAGACAAATGAGTATCTGGAAAACCTGATAACCAATGCAAGCGGGCCGATAATCGTCTGGGATCCTGGATTTCATATCACCCGGATAAATCATGCCTGTGAGATACTTACCGGATGCCCTGCTCATGACCTGATCGGAAAGGACCTGTCGGTTATCTTCCATCCACAGGATCAGGAACGCTGGGCCTGTCTTCTGAAGAATGCCTTCCATGGAGAGCGATGGGAGACGGTTGATATCCCGGTCAGGCACCGGGATGGGAGTGTAAAATACATCCTCTGGAACTCATCTCCCATCTACTCGACCGTCGGGGGAACATTGGTCGCTACCATTGCCCAGGGTCTTGATATCACGGAAAAACTCCGTCTTGAACAGGAGAAGGATGCTGCGATAAAACAGATAAAGGTCAATTTTGCCCAGCAGGCGGTACTCAATGATGGCATCCGAAATCCCCTGGCGGTCATCACCGGGTATGCAGAGTTCATATCTGATGGAAAGGTTCAGGAGATGATACTGCAGCAGGTCAGCCAGATCAATACCATGGTCACCCAGCTGGACCGGCGGTGGAATGAATCAGAAACCATTCTGCATTATCTTCAGAAACATCACAATATCCATCTGGATGAACACTGCCATGAATTACACTCCCCTGGGGAAAACCCATTTTTTTCTAGCGTACCTGATCTGTATGACATAGGGATTGAAGAACTGGTGTTGGTTTTTGAAACCCTTGACATTCTTATATACGTAGTCGATTTAGAGAGCCATGAACTGATATATGGGAACCAGAAAGCAAGGGAGTTATATGGAGACATGGCCGGGAAACTGTGCTATCTGGTATTACAAAAAGGTCAGACCTCTCCCTGTTCATTCTGCACAAACCGGCAACTCACCGATTCAAAAGGTCCGCTCGGGATTCATGTATGGGAGCGGAAAAACCCCATTGATGGCCGGTGGTATGAATGCCATGCACGTGCAATTCCCTGGACAAACGGGCGGCTGGTCAGACTGGAGATAGCAGTAGATATTTCCGGAAGAAAACATGCCGAAGAGATATTACTTCATAATGAAGAACGATACCGGCAGATCTCATCGCTCACATCAGACTTTGCATTCTCCTGTGCCCGGTATCCTGACGGGATGTATCAGATAGACTGGATGGCCGGGGCGGTAGAACCAATAACCGGGTATACCATTGATGAACTGAAAGAATTCGGGTGCTGGAGGGTACTTGTCATTGATGAGGATCTCCCCGTATTTGATCAGTTTGTAATCGGTCTCTCTCCTGGTCAGTCGGGAACCTGTGACCTTCGTATCAGACGGAAAAATGGTGAAGAGATCCGGATATCCTGCAAGACCAGGTGTGAACAGGACCCGATTCCCCCTGGAGTAATCAGGCTGTATGGGGGGTGTCAGGATATCACAAAGACCTGGCAGGTTCAGGAAACCCTGACTGAGCGGGAAGAACGGTATCATTCCTTCTCCTCCATGATGCGGATGATGTGTGATACGGTTCCGGACATGATATGGGCAAAAGATCTGGAAAAGAAGTACATTTTTGCAAATAGGACCCTCTGTGAAAACCTTCTGAATGCCCGTGATCCCTCTGAGCCGATAGGGAAGACTGACCTCTTTTTTGCTGAGCGGGAGAGGAGGGAACACCCGGAGAACCCGGATTGGCACACTTTTGGAAACATTTGCCGTGATACTGATCAGATTACCATGGATGCGGGAGAACCCCGGCAGTTTGATGAGTTTGGTAATGTGAAAGGAAGTTTTCTGTACCTGGATGTGCATAAAGCCCCGTTCTTAAATAAGGAGGGTGAGATGATCGGAACAGTGGGGTCTGCCCGGGATGTCACCAGCCAAAAACAGGCAGAAACAGCACTCAGACAGAATGAAGAGCGGTTTCGGGCCACTGTCAGTGCAATTCCTGATATTCTGTTTACATTTGATGAAAACGGAGTATACCTGAGTTGTCATGTGAATGATCCGGCTCTTTTATTCATTCCCGAAGAAGAGCTGATTGGAAAATCATTGCATGATGTCCTCCCTGCACCCGTGGCATCCAGAGGCCATTCTGCCATTCAGAAAACCCTGAAGACCGGCCAGATGCAGTTCTTTGAATATTACCTTGACATTCAGGATAAAAAGCTCTGGTTTGAGGTCAGGATTATCAGATCGTCTCAGCATGAGGTTCTTGCAATTGTCCGTGACATTACCGATCAGCGGTATGATAAAGAGGCCTTACGTCAGTCAAACGTGAAATTACGCCTCTTAACCAGTCTCACCCGGCATGATATTTATAATAAGATATCCGCAATGGATATGTTTCACAACCTGGCATTGCAGTCTTCTGATCCTGAGAGAATCCACGAGTATCTTCAGTATGCCCGGTCTGCTGGTGAACAGATCGAAAAGATAATCAGTTTTACCCGTGAATATGAGAATTTCGGAATCTATGGGACAGGTTGGCTCGGATTACATCCGATTGTGGATTCTGCTGGTGAAGAGACAGAACATGCTGGCATTCAATTTTTTAATGACGTGCCACAAAACCTTGAGATATATACAGATCCAATCATTCGGAAGGTCTTTACCACGCTGCTTGAAAATTCAATACGGCATGGAGAGCGGGTAACACAGATTCATGTCAGGGCAGACAGAAGCGATGGAGATTGCACCATTGTCTATGAAGATGACGGGATTGGCATTGTGAAGGAAGATAAGGAGATGATTTTTGAGCATGGATTTGGGAAGCATACCGGTATAGGTCTCTTTCTGGCTCGTGAAATCCTTTCAATTACCGGTCTTTCCATTGAGGAGTGTGGAACATACATGCATGGTGTCAGGTTTGAGATTGTCGTTCCTACCGGGAAATGGCGTTATGGAGAAGAGAAATGACTGGTATCATCTCCGTTTTGTATGTTGACGACGAGCCTGACCTCCTGGATCTGGGAAAGATTTTCCTGGAACGGACCGGTGATTTTCTTGTTACCATAGCCACCGGTGTCAATGAGGCCATTGCCGCTATGGAGAGCAGGGAGTTTGAGACCATTATATCAGACTACCAGATGCCGGGAATGGATGGAATCGGATTTTTAAAACATTTACGCTTACATGGCAATAAGACACCGTTCATTCTGTTCACCGGACGGGGCAGGGAAGAGGTGGCAATCGAGGCGCTCAATAACGGAGCAGACTTCTACCTGCAAAAAGGAGGGGATCCAAAAGCCCAGTTTGCTGAACTTGCGAATAAGATCCGTCATGCGGTATCCCACCGGCGGGCTGAAAAACAGGTTCTCGACCTGCAGCAGCGTGAATCAGAAATAATCAATTTTCTGCCTGATGCCACCTTTGCAATCGACACCAGTCATGTTGTCATAGCCTGGAACCGTGCCATGGAGCAGCTCTCCGGTATACCCGCCTCTGACATCATCGGGAAGGGTGATTATGTATATGCAACTCCTTTCTACCGAAAAAAGCGGCCGATGCTGATTGATTTCGTTCTTGATAATGATCCGGAGATGCAGGAAAAGTATCCGTCCCTCATCCGGCATGACCAGACCCTGACGGCTGAGGTTACCCGGCCCTTGATCCATGACGGGAAAAAGCTCTACTTCTGGATTACAGCATGCCCCCTCTATGATATGAAGGGAAATGTTATCGGGGCGATTGAATCACTTCGGGATATAACTCCGCTAAAAGAGACCCGTGAATTGCTGGAGGAGACCGAATCACGGTACCGGATAACTCTTGATGCATCAAACGAAGGAATATGGGACTGGAATATTAAAACCGGGGACGCTTTTTTCAGCCCGCACTGGTTTACCATGCTGGGATATGAACCTGGTGAATATCCGTCCTCGTATAAAACCTGGGAGTTGCTCCTCCATCCTGATGATATCGAAAATACAAAAAACAGAATACAGGAACACATCTCCAGTAAGGAGGAAGGATATGCCATCGAGTTTCGGATGCGTACAAAACAGGGGGGATGGAAATGGATACAGGCACGGGGCAGAGTCGTTGAATGGGGTGAGGACGGATCTCCTGTCCGGATGGTTGGGACCCATGCTGATATCACTGCCCTGAAGCAGGTGGAAGAAAAGCTTCGTCTTGATGAGTCACGACTTGAAGCCCTGCTGAACCTGACGCAGATGACAGATCAGTCAATGAGCGATATTACCACGTACGCTCTTGAAGAGGCTGTCCGTCTGACGCTCAGCAAAATCGGATATGTTGCATTTTTAAGTGACGATGAAACCGTCCTGACGATGCATGCCTGGTCCAATGTAGCAATGGAGGAGTGTCAGATAAGAGACCGGAAGATACTCTATCCGGTTGCAGACACCGGCCTCTGGGGTGAGCCGGTCAGGCAGCGAAGACCGATAATTACCAACGATTATGCTGCACCTGATACACTGAAAAGAGGGCTTCCCCCCGGTCATGTATCTCTTGAGCGTCATCTGGGTGTCCCTATCTTTGAGATGAACCGGATCGTCATGCTGGTTGGTGTTGCCAATAAAAGTGGAGAGTACGGGGATGAGGATATCCGTCAGCTGACCCTTCTCATGAACGGGGTCTGGAATATCATCCAGAGAAAACGGTCAGATGAAGCACTCCTCCGAAGTAATGAAGAACTGAGTGCAGCATACGAAGAGATATCTTCAACAGAAGAGGAAATCCGGGCACAGTATGATCTGATATCAGAAAAAATGGAGGATATCAGAGAGAGTGAGGATCGGTTCCGGGCAGTGTTTAACTCCACTCTGGTTGGAATTGCGATTACCACGCCCGATGGAAGATGGCTCTATTTTAATGATGCTTTCTGCTCCATGCTCGGGTACACTGCAGAAGAACTGAAACAGGTGAGCTGGACTGATCTCACTCCTGCTGAGGATCTCGCGGAAGAGATGAAGATATATGAATCGGTTCTGGCAGGAAAAGATCCTGAAAACATTGAAAAACGCTATATCAGAAAGGATGGTTCAATTATTGATGTTCTCATCTCCACCGGCATTGTCAAAAAGCAGGATGGCAGCATTGATTATTTATGCTCCATTATTCTGGACATGAGCGAAAGAAAAGAGTCAGAGCGGATCCTTCGGGAGATTGAGGAGCAGCAGCGTGTTATCATTGAAAATGTGCATGATCCTGTGGTAATCCTCGGGTTAAACGGGAGTGTCCTCTATGGAAATCCCGCAGCTTTTTCCATGTGTGAGTTATCTCCCGATTCGCTGTCATCTTCTCTAAATATCAGGGATATACTTACATCTGAATCCTTTGAAAAGAGTATGGCCGACATTGCAGAGATCCAGAGGACCGGCAATCCGGTTATCAATGAATATGATCTGATCACTCAGTCTGGAAAGATAAAGACCGTGGAGGCTGCAGGCCACCTTATTCAATGGAACGGGCAGGATGCAGATCTGGTCTCCATTCGTGATATCACCGACCGGAAAGAGGACAAGGATGCTCTTTTGGCTGCAAATCGGAAACTTACCATCCTCTCTTCGATTACGAGGCATGATATCTTAAACCAGGTGACTGCTCTTCTTGGGTATCTTGAATTGATGCAGGATTGTGATCTGGATCCACAAATTGGCAGTTATATCGAGAAATGCCTGTCAAGTACCAAGACTATCCAGAGCCAGATCGCATTTACAAAACTGGTTGATGATATCAGAAATAAATCTCTCTCCTGGCAATATGCACAGCGGATGATCACCCATGTACTGGAAGGTTTTTATATCGGTCCAATCTCCTGCCAGGTTGATCTAAAGGGGCTCTTTCTGTATGCAGACCCTATTCTTGAAAAGGTCATTTTTACTCTGATTGAAAATTCCATCCGGCATGGGGATCAAGTCACCAGGATAGCCTTTTCTTATCATTATACGCATGGGGATTGCATTTTTGTTTATGAAGATGACGGGTCAGGTATTCCTGATGATGAGAAGGAGAAGATCTTCAGGCAGGGGTATGGGAAACATACGGGCCTTGGATTATTTCTTATCCGGGAGATTCTTGCAATTAATAATATGACAATTGAGGAGACCGGGACTTTTGGTTCTGGTGCACGGTTTGAAATCCGGGTACCGGCAGGTAAATGGGTGGTAAAAGAAGATGTTAAATAAAGAACCCTTCGGCATCTGCTGGGTCTTATAATCCATGAATGCAGGATTATGATCCTTTTTATCATGTAAGAAAAGAATACTGATGGTATCTGAAATCATGTTTTTTGATTTTGGCGGGCAGCAGGAGAGGACAGGGGTGGAGATGGCATGATAACCGGGAAAAGAAGACTCATTTTTGCCGGAGGATCCGTCTTCCTCCTGACCTTTCTGATTTTAGCCGGACTGCTGGCTATGCCCGTTATCAGTACTCAGCCGGTTGTCTCCGATTTCCCGAATGGTTCTGATTCTGATCTGCCATCCTCCTCCATGGTCTCTCACGATGTTTTCGTTGGAGTTCTGGCAAACCGGGGTGAGGAGATAGCTCATATGGAATGGGACCCGACTGCTGACTATTTAACAAAGCATCTCGCTCCTTTTCATTTCACCATCATTCCTCTTGACTTTCAGGAGATAACGCCTGCAGTTCAGAACCGGAACGTGTCATTTATTGTAGCAAATCCGTCTGTATACACCGCTCTTGAGTATCACGGACTTGCCCAGCGGATTGCAACCCTCCAGGTTCCCGGTGATCCTGATCCGCTCCCGGTCTTTGGCGGTGTGATCTTTACCCGGTCTGATCGCACTGATATTCAGACCCTGGAGGATCTGAAAGGGAAACGGTTTTCAGCGGTTGATTCAACGTCGCTTGGCGGGTGGCATGCTGCCTTCCTGGAGTTAAAAGAAGGGGGTATCGATCCTGAACGGGATTTTGCAGAACTCAATTTTACCGGCACTCATGATGCAGCCGTATTAGCGGTTCTCTCAGGGTATGCTGATGCTGGAACTGCCCGGAGTACCCAGCTTGAGCGGATGGCAAAAGAGGGCCGAATTGATCTTGCAGGCATACGGGTTATCAATGACCAGAGTTCGGCCTTTCCCTTTTACCCGTACCGGATATCCACCCGCATGTATCCTGAATGGCCATTTGCTGCAGTTTCAGGGACTGATCTGACCCTCAGCAAGGATGTGTCTGTAGCCCTTCTGATGATGGATGAGGATGATCCGGCTGCACAAGCGGTCAGGGGTGCAGGATGGGCAATTCCCCAGGACCATTCGACAGTTCATGAACTTCTCAGGGCATTACAGTTGCCTCCCTATGAGGATTATGGAAAGCCCACCGTTGAAGAGGTTGTCCGTCAGTTCTGGGCGACTATTCTTGGTATTGTCGTGGGTATTGCAGTTCTTTCATTCCTTCTCCTAAATACATGGCATACCAAACAGGAGCTTTCAAAGGCGTTACTACAGGGACAGGAACAGAAACGGGTCATGGAAACCCTCATCAGTAATCTGCCCGGGTTTGTGTACCGGTGTGCAAACGATAAAGACTGGACGATGATATATATCAGTGACGGTTGCCGGGAACTGACCGGGTATGAGCCGGAAGATCTCACCGGAAATAAAACTCTCTCCTATAATGATATCATTCATCCTGATTATCGCGAAAAAATCTGGGATATCTGGCAGGAAAAGTTACGGAATAGTGATTATTTCGAGGGTGAATATCCAATCATTACCCGGACCGGAGAGACCAGATGGGTGTGGGAGAGAGGACGGGGGGTTTTTACAGAGGATGGAGTTCTTCTGTTCCTCGAGGGTTTTATCTCTGACATCACCGACCGGAAACAGGTGGATGAAGCGCTGAGAGAGTCTTATCAGAAGATTCGTCTTTTGACTGGTCTTACCAGGCATGATATCCTCAATCAGCTGACCTCCATGCAGCTCTGTCATGACCTGGCACTGGACAGTGAGGATACTGATGAGTGTATCACCTTTGTGAATCGTGCCTGTGCCATTGGAAAACGAATAGAGGCAACGATTGGTTTTACCCGTGAATATGAAGCATTCGGGATATCCGGATCAGGATGGCAGCAGGTATTTCAGGTAATCGAGTCTGCGAAAACAGAACTGTCACCTGGTGAGGTTATCATCGAAAATCTGGTCCCATCTGATCTGAACATCTATGCAGATCCTATCATCCGGAAAGTATTCACGACGCTTCTTGAAAATGCCATCCGCCATGGAAGAACAATAACACGGATTCGGTTCTCTGCCAGGGAAGAGGGTGGGTGTATGACGATTCTTTGTGAGGATGACGGGGTCGGAATTGATGAAGAGGAGAAGGCCCGTATCTTCCAGCGGGGTTATGGAGCACATACCGGCATTGGACTCTTTTTATCACGGGAGATTCTTTCCATCACCGGACTTGAAATACGTGAAACCGGAATCCCGGGAGAGGGAGCACGGTTTGAGATAATGGTTCCATCCGGAAAGTGGAGGAGAAAGGGGGATCTTCATTCCTGAAATGGAGGCGATAATGGGTCAAAAAGCCCGGTGTTATTCTTCATGATGATCCTCCTGGTAGGAGTCTCCGGGTGTCTCTCTGATTCAGGTCTTACACCATCTCCGGTCCCTCTCCCTCATACAACTCATTCATACTCTCCGGATTATTATTCGTGATTCGATGTTTTCATGGGTGTGTGGAACGAGCGGATGAATGGGGGCTCGTTTGGCCGTGCATAAGTATATTAAAAAAATTGATTCAGATTTGTGTCCTGTTTTGTGCGGGACTTTTTATTTCAAATAATGAGAGTATCCGTTCACGAGCCATGTTCGGATTGGTACTTTTTGGATAATTCCTGTAAACTCATGCCATGTAATCTCCTGAGTATCCGATTCAGACTCCGTCAGAATAATGAGTTTATCACAATGCAACTCCCTTCCTGCCTTTAATAGTGATCGAATCTCCCGTTCTTTTGTGGATGGTCCAGAAATATGGGCACATACCTGGATAAGCATGATTATGGATCTACCCTTTTTAATTACAAAATCTACTTCTTCCTGCTCCTGGTTTTTCCA
>ERZ1645192.2517-NODE-2517-length-15154-cov-5.799854_pt1 | contig 15154 bp, 12 predicted proteins | sample MGYA00575354_ERZ1645192 | MGnify/ENA primary metagenome ERZ1645192 (study PRJEB40844, sample SAMN11349763) | freshwater sediment metagenome | isolation source: river sediment | host: Sediment | place: India: Faizupur Khadar , New Delhi | collected 2017-02-21 ... | reverse complement strand
TGGCAGACGGGTTCGTGGCAGCGTTCGCAGACCCCATTTCGCAAAGCAGTTGAAGTCGTCCGGAACGGCCTCATCGGCAGACTCACTCGGGTCGAAGTCGGCTTGCCCCCGGGTCACACGGATTTTGCAGGAACGGGAAAAAAGTTGAGTATTACTGCGCCGCCGCCCGAACTGGACTACGACCGCTGGATTGGCCCGTCACGAATGGAGCCCTACATTGAGGGGCGCGTTCACATGAATTGGCGGTGGAACTACAATATCGGCGGAGGACAACTCCTGGACTGGATCGGGCACCATGCCGACATTGCTCACTGGGGCATGGACGCAGACAATGAAGGTCCTTACGAAGTCAATGGCCAGGGCGAGTTTCCCCCGCAAGACGCAATTTGGAACACGGCAACGAGATACAGAATCACGTGCAAATATCCTAAAGACATCGAAATGGTGATCGCCGGCGGCCATAACGACATCAAGGAGGGAACGAAGTGGATAGGCACCGACGGCTGGGTTTGGGTAAACCGCGGCGGCTTCGATGCAACGAATGTGGATTGGTTCACTGCAATCCCGGAAGAAAAGCACAGGGTCAAGGTATATAACTCCGCCCATCACCAGCGGAACTTTATCGACTGCGTGAAGTCCAGGAAACCAACCATCACGCCTGTTGAGACGGCCCATCACTCAGCAATCCCGGGACATCTCGGCCTCATATCCATGTTGGTGGGCCGCAAGATCCGGTGGGATGCGCGCAATGAAAAGATCATCGGAGACACGGAAGCCTCGAAGCTGATGACGCGGGCGTATCGTGCGCCCTACAAACTCGAGATCTAATCTCAAAGCCCGATGCGAGAGCTTATTTACAAATTCCGCCCATTGCGGCGGCGTTTGTCCTTGCCCGCTCTCAATCAGGCTCGTCCGCCACATCCGGCGGGGCTGAGCGGATGGCCGAATCCAAAACGTATATGGCGACGGCCACCCAGCAGAAAATGAAACTCAGAAGACGCACGTTGTCCAGTGGCTCTTTGAAGAACAGAATTGCCATGAGGAATTGCAGGCTGGGGCCGATATATTGGAGAAAGCCCATGGTCGAAAGCTGCAGCTTTCGGACGGCAACCCCAAACAAGAGCAACGGGGTTGCGGTTAGTATTCCCGAGAGCGAAAGCAACCCAAGCCGTGACTCAGGCATCCCGCCGGGTGTCAGCCACAAAACGACAATAGCCAGCGGCAGCAGGATCGCTGATTCAACCGTCAGCGCATGCAGCGAATTAATGTTCACCCGTTTTCGGACCAGCCCATAAAGCCCGAACGAGATTGCCAGGGTCAGCGCAATCCACGGAATCCCTTTCCCCCGAAGTGCAAGATTCGCCACCGCACCCACGGCTGAGCCCAAAGCGACCCATTGCCATCCGCGCAATCTTTCTCCGAGAAAAACCATTCCCAGTGCAACAGACAGGACGGGGTTGATGAAATAACCTAAACTGCTTTGCAGCACCTGACCAACGACAACCGAGTAAATAAAGACCAGCCAGTTCAGGGCGATCAGCACCGCACCGGCGGATAACAGCAGCATTACCCTTCCGCTTCGAACGATGGGCAAAAACTGGTTCCACTCCTTTCGCAAACTCACGAGCAGCACCAAAAACACACACGACCACACAATCCGGTGGCAAAGAATGATGGGAGCCGAGATATCCCGGAGAAAATAGAAATAGACCGGGAACACTCCCCACATGACGTACGCGCCAACGCCCGACAAGACTCCGGTTCTCGCGCTCGCGCGTGTAGGTTCAGACGCGTTCATGGATCGCCAGGTCAGATGCTGAAATCGTAGGCGTTCATTGGCTGGTTCCGCAGTTCCCGGCTGCGCTGCACCATCTCCGCCAACGTGATGCTCTCCGCAATTTGCACAATCGCCAGGCGTATCTCTTTCATCACGCTGCGCACGGCGCATCGCATCTCGTCCGGACACGAACACTTCTGATAAAAGTTTTCACTGAGGCAACTCACCGGGGCCAGCGATCCCTCGACATGTCTGACCACAGCCGCCAGAGTAATCTGGTCGGCGCGCCGTCCAAGTCGATATCCCCCAGCCACTCCGCGTCTGCTCTTTACAAATCCCCCGGCCCTCAAGTCGTTCAGAATTTGCTCCAAGTACCGTTTTGGAATGTTCTGCTCCGCTGAAATTGCCTGGACACGCACCAAACCCTGCCCCTCGTTTTCAGCTAAAACCAGCAGCGCTCGAAGGGCGTACTCACCTCGCAAGGAAAGCTTCATTCAAACAAAACATACAAAGTACGATAAATAGATCAAGAATAGACTTGATTCGATGAAGAAGGGAGATTATACGTGATATCAGAGATCGGAATGCATTATAATCTGCTATCAAAAGTCGGCCAAGGAACTAAAGTACTGTATTATACCGTACTTTCGTTGCCTGTTCTCCTTCTTCCGTTTTTCGCTTCAGCAGGCGCGAACTTGACCCTCCTGAATGCTTCCTATGATCCCACCCGAGAACTGTATGCCGAGTACAATGCTGCATTTGCGCGCCATTGGCATACCAGGACCGGCCAGAAGGTCGATATTCGTCAGTCTCATGGTGGCTCCGGCAAGCAAGCGAGGGCTGTCATCGATGGACTGCGAGCGGATGTCGTTACCCTTGCGCTCGCGTATGATATCGACGCCATTGCGAAGCATGGAAAGATGTTGCCATCAGACTGGCAAAAGCGACTGCCCGAGAACAGCACGCCCTACACTTCCACGATTGTATTACTGGTCCGCCGAGGTAATCCGAAGAACATCAAGGATTGGCCGGATCTTATTCGCCCAGAGGTAGAGGTCATCACTCCGAATCCCAGAACATCAGGCGGCGCGCGCTGGAATTACCTTGCGGCATGGGGCTATGCGCTTAAGGCACTGGGCTCTGAGGAGCAGGCTTTTGAATTCATGAAGCGGCTTTTCGCCAATGTGCCCGTGCTCGAGGCCGGGGCGCGCTCCGCAGCAACAACCTTCGTTCAGCGTGGCATTGGCGACGTGCTCATCAGTTGGGAAAACGAGGCCATCCTGGCGAGCAAGGAATCCGCAGGCGCCGGCGTTCAATTGATTAGACCGTCCGTCAGCATATTGGCGGAGCCTCCCGTGACATGGGTGGACCGAAACACCACCCGGAAAGGGACGACAGAGGTGGCAAAGGATTACCTTCTGCATCTCTATAGTGAAGAAGGCAGGGCTATCATCACAAAACATCATTTCCGGCCGGGAAAGTCGAACCCCGATGCTTTTTCCGGCATGCGGCTCTTTACGATTGACGAAATGTTCGGAGGGTGGCAGAACGCGCACAAAAAGCATTTCAGCGACGGCGGGACGTTCGACAGAGTTCAACAGACCAACCGGTAATGCGAATGGCCACAGCCAAACACAGTTCCCTGCCCGGTTTCGGGCTGACTCTTGGATTCACCCTTTTTTATCTTTCGGCAATCGTTCTGATTCCGATTGCGGCACTCGTGCTGCGCGCATTGCAAATGACCTGGCAGGAATTCTGGACGCTGGCAACAACCGCGCGCGCCATATCCGCTTACAGGCTGACGTTCGGTGCCTCCCTGGCTGCAGCGATTGCAAACGCTGTTTTCGGAACGCTCCTGGCATGGGTCCTGGTTCGATACGAGTTCCCGGGACGCAGGATCATTGATGCAATGGTTGATTTTCCATTCGCACTGCCTACAGCTGTGGCTGGCTTGACCCTCTCAAGCCTTTTCGCAGCAAACGGTTGGCTTGGCCAATGGCTTGTGCCCCTGGGCATAAAAGGCGCGTTCACTCCCCTTGGCGTTGCCATCGCTCTCACGTTTGTGGGACTGCCATTCGTTGTCCGCACACTGCAGCCGGTCCTTCAGGATTTTGAGCAGGAAGTCGAGGAGGCCGCCGCCACGCTGGGCGCCGGCAGGCTCAGAACGTTTCTTACTGTGGTGACCCCTTCCCTTCTGCCGGCGGTGCTTACCGGATTCTCGCTGGCCTTCGCGCGCGCCGTCGGAGAATACGGATCCGTTGTTTTCATTTCGGGCAACATGCCGTTCCGGACGGAAATTGCGCCTTACCTCGTCGTCATGCGCCTCGAGGAATATGATTACCAGGGGGCTATTGCGCTCGCGGTGGTTTTGTTGGCTTTTTCTTTCGTTCTGCTTGCCCTGATCAATGCGGTGGAACAGTGGGCCAGCCGTTTCCACAGGTGATATATGCCCGGCGTGACCAAAACACTTCGTGCCGGACGCAGCGCTTCCAGGCGCGGCACCGAGGAGCGCCCCTTGACCAAATGGCTTCTCATATCGACCGCACTGGTCTTCACGGCTGTGTTCCTCCTCCTGCCGCTGGCTAACGTCTTCGCACAGGCATTGTCGAACGGTTTCGCTTATTACTGGAGATCCCTCTCCAACCCCGATTCGCTTTCAGCGATCAGGCTCACGTTGTTCGTCGCCGCGGTGAGCATTCCGTTTAATGTGGTGTTTGGCCTTGCCGCGGCATGGGCGGTGGCGAAGTTCGAGTTTCGTGGCAAGTCTCTGCTGGTCACGCTCATCGATTTGCCGTTCTCAGTTTCCCCGGTCGTCGCCGGTTTGATGTTCGTCGTGCTTTTCGGCCTGCAGGGTTTCCTGGGGCCGTGGCTCGACGCGCGTGACATTCAAATCGTGTTTGCCGTTCCAGGGATTATCCTTGCCACGGTGTTCATTACCTTCCCGTTTGTTGCCCGCGAGCTTATTCCGCTGATGCAGGCGGGCGGCAGCGAGCAGGAGCAGGCTGCCATGACGCTTGGCGCCAGCGGTTGGCAGACTTTCTGGCGCGTGACGCTGCCTTCAGTCAAATGGGGCCTTCTCTACGGCGTGATCCTGTGCAATGCCAGGGCAATGGGCGAATTCGGCGCTGTTTCGGTTGTGTCCGGCCACATTACGGGGCTCACGGACACCATGCCGCTTCGGGTTGAAAAGCTCTATAACGAATACAATGCCGCGGCGGCGTTTGCCGTGGCAAGCCTCCTGGCCGTGCTGGCGCTCATCACATTGCTGGTAAAAACCATTCTGGAATGGCGTCAGGCTCGCGATTTCATTCGCGCCCAGGCTGGCGGCAAAACGGTGGATTCAGATTGCAACGCCAACGGCTTCAATAACCCATGAGCATCGAACTCAGAAACGTCAGCAAACAATTCGGCAGTGTGGCCGCCGTGTCCAACGTGAGCTTCCGCGTACCCGACGGCGAACTACTGGCTTTGCTCGGGCCCAGTGGAGGCGGCAAAACAACCGTCCTTCGAATGATCGCGGGGCTGGAGATGCCGACCTCCGGCGACGTCCTGATCCGCGGCATCCGCGTAAATGATGTTTCCGTGCAGCGGCGGAACATTGGATTCGTCTTCCAAAACTACGCGCTCTTCAAGACGATGAACGTTTACAACAATATTGCCTTTGGCCTGAAAATCAAAAAGTGGAAGCGGGGGGAGACGCGCGACCGGATACATGAACTCCTGCAGCTTTTCGATCTCGCTGGCCTTGAGAAGCGCTATCCTCATCAGCTCTCAGGCGGTCAGAGACAGCGCGTTGCCATCGCTCGCGCACTTGCGCCGCGCCCAAGCGTGCTGCTGTTGGATGAGCCCTTCGGAGCCGTCGATGCCAAAATCCGGCAGGAGTTGCGGGAATGGCTGGTGACCCTGCACCGGGACCTCAATATGACAACCATCTTCGTCACTCACGACCAGGAGGAGGCGCTCGAAGTCGCCAACCGAATCGTGATTTTTTCACGCGGCCGCCTGGAACAAATTGGCACACCCAGGGAGGTCTATGAGCAACCGGCAAATGAGTTTGTCGCGCGCTTCATCGGCGTGATGAATGTGCTGGAGTTGACGGTGAAAAACGGAACGGGCCGCATCGAAGAACTGGAGTTCCCGACCGCAGGCCTGGCCGATGGACAAAAGCTCAGGATTGGCTTCCGTCCTTACGCGGTTCAAATATCCTCGGACCTGACCCAGCACAAGTATCGGGCAATCGTGCGGCACACATTTTTTCTTGGGGTTCTTCTGCGTGTCGAACTGGAATTGCCCAGCGGGCTCGTGGTTCGTGCCAGAATGACTAAGGAAGAATACGCGATCAACGGCCTTTCCGACGGTTCCGAGGTGTCGTTTCAAATACGACAGTTCCGCGTCCTTGCAACAGAAGATGCGCCGCTGGCTGCTGAAAAGGATCTCTCATTCACACGGCCGCCAACGTACGCGGAGAACATCTGATCAAATGTGACTAATGACTAAAGACATGGACGCAGAAATCCCTCTCAAAACGCTGCCACGCTCTTTCTATAATCGCTCCGCGCTGGATGTTGCGCGCGGATTGCTGGGTCATTGTCTTCTGCGAAGAATTTGCGGCGCATGGACCGGCGGCCCTATCGTGGAAACGGAAGCCTACCTGCGCGATGACCCTGCTTGTCATGCTTCCCGCGGACGAAGCAAGCGAAACGAAACGATGTTCGGGCCGCCGGGCCACGCCTATGTGTATTTGATCTACGGGATGTATTACTGTGTAAACGCTGTATGCATGCCTGAAGGTGTTGCAGAGGCAGTCCTCATCCGGGCCATTGAGCCCAGGTTTGCGCCGAAACTAATGCTCGAAAACAGAAACGCGGCTGAGAAGAACCTCTCGAACGGGCCTGGAAAACTTTGCAGCGCACTGGCAATCAATCGGCGCTTAAACGGCATTGATCTGTGCGACCCTGCCAGCACTCTAATCGTCGCGCGAGACACCAACCGACCCGCACTGTCACGCGTCCTGGGACCAATGGCGGTTACACCCCGAATTGGAATTACCAAAGCCGCCCATTTGCCGCTGAGGTTCTGCCTGAAAAGAAGTCGATTTCTTTCCCGCCCCATCCGTGAGATTCCGCCAGCTTAAATGCAAGTTGCATACGCGGATGCCGCTATTAGAATAGCGGCATGAAAATGAGGGTTTTTATCGGGTTGTTTCTTGCCGTCACGCTGTTCACCGGCTGCCGGACAGCCTATTACTCCACAATGGAGAAATTCGGCGTTCACAAACGCGACCTTCTCAAGAAGCGCGTGGTCGCGGCACGCGATGAGCAGCAGGAGGCAAGTGAACAGTTCAAAGACGCCCTCACTAGAATTCGCGAAATGTACAAGGTGGACGGCGGCGACCTCGAAAAGACCTACGACGAATTGAAGAAGGATTACGACCAGTCCGCCGAGCGAGCCGAGGCCGTCCGGAAACGCATTGATGACGTCGAGACGGTCGCCTCAGACCTCTTTAAGGAGTGGGAGAAGGAAATTCAGGATATCTCGACCCCTTCTCTGCGCCAGAACAGCTCCCAGAAACTCCGTGAGACCCAGCAGCGCTACAACGAAATGATCACCGCCCTTAACCAGGCCGAGAGCAGCATGGAACCGGTTCTCACGCGGTTCAAGGATCAGGTGCTGTATCTCAAACACAACCTCAACGCCGCAGCGGTCGCTTCTCTCAAAGGCGAGTCCATTAACATCCAGGCGGAAATCACCAAGTTGCTGCAAGACATGAACAACGCCATCGCCAAGGCGGACAAGTTTATTCAGGCGATGCCCTAAGAGGCATGGTTCCGTTCTCAAGGCCGAGATAGCAACTCGTGCTGGCCGGCCGTTTTGAAGGCCGGCGAGGATTCTACCTGAAGACCAGGAACGCAATCGCCATGACCGCAGTTGGCAACAGCGCTCCCAGAAAAAGGTAAAAAGCAGAAACCCCATTCTCGAAAAACCGTCCCAGGATTGATTGCCCCGCAGGGTTTGGAGCGTTGGCGATTACCGTCAGCCCGCCGCCCGCAACAGCTCCTGCGACGACAGCATATTTAAGTTCAGGGGTAAAACCCGGCACCAGTGACGCGAGATAGGTGATCGCAGCATTGTCGTTGAAAGCTGTGAGCCCCACAGCGCCAAAGAAAAGCGGCAGTTCTGAAAGCCGTGAAAGAACGGGTTCAATCCACCAGCCCTGCAAGCCACCATGCACCACAAGCCCGGCAAGAAAAAATCCGACCAGCATGGCGGGCCGGAGCGCAAGGTTGGCCTGATGATGCTTTGTGGCCTCCGTAAATGCGACGTAGAAAAGAAAGCCCCCAATAAACAAAACAGGGTAGTGATTGTTGATGACGGTCCAGGCAAGAAACATCACGTGGACAACAGTAATCCATGCAGGAACCGGCACCCCATTCATGTCTTCCGCCACGTAGCCCGAATCCTTGAGAGCCTTGCCGCCAAGGGCACTCAACTCCCTTCGAAACACAAGGAAATAGATTGTGTTGGCCAAGCAGATTCCCAACATGGCTTTCCAGCCGAATTCAGTCAGCATGTGCTGGAAGCCCCAGCCCCACTTGCCTGCCACCATCAGCACGGGAGGCGCGGCGAAATGTGTCAGCGTTCCCCCCACAGAAATGTTCACGAACAGCAGCCCCAGCGTGCCATACGCCAGAAGCTTTGATGGCTGGTACTTGTAGATTTTATCCGCCAGCAGCATGGCCGAGATCGTCATAGCCGCCGGCTCGGTGATAAACGAACCAAGCACCGGGCCGACACTCAAAATGGAAAGCCACCAGGCGGCCGGAGAGCCTTTGCCCGCGCCGGCAGCCAGAGCCATTATCCTCTCAGACAGCTTGAGAATAGGCCGGCTCGCGGCTATCGCCATAATCACCACCACAAACAACGGCTCTGTGTAATTGACTTCCCCGGAAAGGTAATTTCGCGCTGTGTGCAGATCCTTTCGCCACCCCAGCATAAAGAGAAGGGGCACAACCCAGATCCCAAAAATGGCCTCCACCTCTCCCAGCAGGTGAAACACCTCGGCTTTGAAGCTGACCTCCCCATCAGAGTTGTGTGAACGAACGGTCCCCGCGCGCCCGGAAAGCCTCTCCCGGTGCTCGCGTTCGAACCGGTGAGAAAGCTTCATAAAAACCGGCGCAAGAAACGTATGGATGATGGCAAGGAAGAAAATGATCGTGGCGATAAGATTGAAAGGCTCGATCACTACCCGGTCTCGAAGCGTCTCTATCAAACCTCCCTGCGCCTGGGCGTAGGAATTCAGGGCGGGCGGAAACCGGGGAGACTCCGCCGGAGCAGCAGACGCAAAACCTCCTGCCAAAATGGTAAACACCGCCAGCAGCAACGCGGCAGCAGCACGTTCAGATCTTCCCTCAAGCCGAAAAATCACGGATGCAAAGCTCGCATAAAAAGCACGCTTCTGCACGCGGCAAATTTGTGCTTGGCATCCAGAGCCTGTTCTGACAAACACAACACCATGATATCAAAGCTTCCCAGGCGCGAATTTCTGAAAATATCAGCCTTGGCCGCATCTCTTCCATTTGCGGGCGGCCTCCACGGGGCCGTTCCACCTGCTGAAAAGGCAGGGGTCGAGTCTGACGGTCTGACTGTTTATGAGCTCGGACCGCAAATCTGGATACGCTGGAACAATCGGCCGCTTACCTGTTACCGCGCGCACCGGTCGCAGAAATATCCCTACATGTACCCGTTAGCAGGGCCATTGACGGGGCTCTCCCTGACGGACGAAACCGCGCTACCCTACCCGCACCATCGATCGCTTTTCTTCGCCTGCGATCGCGTGAATGGCGGCAACTACTGGCAGGAAGGTTACGAGAAAGGCCAAATTCTCTCCACTGGGCCAAAAGTCAGCAAGCCGGAAAACAACTCTGTCGAGATTACGGACACCTGCGAATGGCGAAAGCCAACCGGCCCAATAGTCATGCGCGACCGGCGACGAATTCTGGTCTCTGCACCTGACAAGAATCTGAGGTTTTTGGATTGGGAAATCGAGTGGGAAGCAGTCGAGGATGTCGAAATCCCCAAAACGAATCATTCGTTGTTCGCAATGCGGGCAGCACCGGATATAACCCCTAGTGCGGGAGGCAACCTTGTGAACGCCCAGGGACTCTCCGGCGAGACTCAGACTGCGGGACAAAAATCCGAATGGTGTGGTTTCTACGGCAAGCGGTCCACCGTGCCGGGCGCTCCCGTGGAAGGAATTGTTATAATGAATCATCCGGGGAACCCCCTTGCCCCGACCGAATGGTTCACCAGAGATTACGGCTTCGCATCTCCCACCCCGCTGTGGTTTCGAGACACTCCCCTGACAATAGCAGCCGGCAAGGCGCTAAAGTTGAATTACCGGGTTGTTCTGTTTGGGGGAGATCCTAAACAGGCCGGCATTCAAGCCATCTACACCCGCTGGGCTGCCCCGGCCTGAACACGAGGTCAGGCGGCTGGCCCTCTCGGTCCGAACAGGCGCTGGTCGGGCGAGTACCATCCAGGACCGGCAATGAGCAGCACCACATAGCCCGCCATGTAAATGAAAGCCAACTCGCCACTGCTTTCACCACTAAGAGAAAAGCCGTGTACCACCCCGAAAGCCACACCCGTGAGCACGGCAAGAGTCAATGCCGCAAAACGTGTCAGCAGGCCTGAGATCAACAGCAGCGAGCACACAGCCTCCGCGAAGATCGCGAGCGCCAGGCTGGCAGGAGATCCAATCCCCAGCGGGTCCGGAAAGCTTTCCTTCGAATTGCCAAACTTGGTGATCTTTGGCATCCCGTGGTTGATCAGCATTGCAAGGCCAAGCCAAAGCCGAAGCACAAGCAGGGCAAAACTTGTCAGCCGCGAATCCCTCTCCGGGGCGAATAATCGTCCGATCATATTTGGTGCAAAAACTGTTAACACGATTTGGCACGGTTTCAAGTCCGACGAGCAGAAAATCATCGGAAACCCGCCTGCCCGTTTGACCTTGAATGCCTCGCCAGGGTCGAGTAGCTTGCAACTCTCAGTGCCGGAGGCGGCTTCCTGTGGTTCTACCAGGCTGGCAATGTTTTGACGCTCCGCAATGGTTCCCGTAAGGTCTAAAGCTTTCGAAATACATGAATTGGCTCAAAAAGATCATTGGCTCAAAGAATGACCGAGAAGTTCGGCGGTTACGCCCCTTAGTCGCGAAGATCAACGCGCTCGAGGCCGAGTTGAACAAGCTGCCGGAGCAGGCATTGCGCGATAAGACCCAGGTCTGGCGTCAGGAATTGTCCGCCATTACAGATAACGACGCACTGGCAACGCGGTTGGGCGAGATTCTGCCCGAGGCCTTCGCAGTGGTGAAGAATGCCTGCCGCCGCCTTTGCGGCACGGATGTGCTCGTCCGGGGGCATGCGATTCGCTGGGAAATGGTCCCCTTTGATGTCCAGTTGATTGGCGGCTACGCGCTGCATTCCGGACGAATCTCTGAAATGGCCACGGGCGAAGGCAAAACCCTTGTCGCCACGTTGCCGGTGTACCTCAATGCCCTGTCGGGCCGCGGAGTCCATGTTGTTACAGTCAACGACTATCTTGCAGCCCGCGACAGCGAGTGGATGGGGGCAGTGTACAAATTCCTGGGCCTGACCGTTGGCTGCATCCTGCACGACCAGCCGCCTTCGGTTCGGCGTGAACAGTACAACTGCGACATTACCTACGGCACAAACGCGGAGTTTGGCTTTGATTACCTGCGAGACAACGGCATGGCGTCCCGCAAAGAGGAGCAAGTCCAGCGCGGACATTACTACGCGATTGTGGACGAGGTGGACTCGATCCTCATCGACGAAGCACGAACTCCACTAATCATCAGCGGTCCCGCCCTGGTCACCTTTGACGAGCAGTACGCAAACTTCAAGCCACAGGTTCAGTCCATTTACCAGGCACAGGAGCGGCTTTGTTCGCGGTTCCTGAAAGACGCCGAGGCTCTGATCAGGAAACTGCACCCGGAGGACGGCTCGAATGTCGAGAATGCGGATGCGTTGCACCGGGAAATTGGCCTGCTTCTCTACCGCGTGAAGGTCGGCCAGCCAAAGTCCGAGCAATTGCTTAAGCTGCTCGAGGATCCGGAAAATCTCCGGCTCATGAACCAGGCCGAACTCCAACTGCACGCCGATCAGAAGAAAGTCGAGATGTATGCAGAGAAGGAGCAGTTGCTCTTTGCTATTGACGAAAAGAGTCATGAAGCCGACCTGACCGAAAAAGGACGTAACTTTCTCTCTCCCAAAGATCCCGACGCGTTCATGCTGCCGGACCTTACGACGGCGTTGCATGATATTGATTCAGGGCCGGAAGCCGACCCGCGAAAACGCCTTGAGGCCAAAGCGCGCGTGCAACAGGAGTTTGAAACAAAAGCCCAGCGGATTCACGCTATTTCACAACTGCTGAAGGCGTACACTCTTTACCAGAAGGACGTGCAATACGTCGTTCAGGACAACAAGGTCATCATCGTTGACGAAAACACCGGCCGCCTCATGACCGGCCGCCGCTGGAGCGACGGCCTTCACCAGGCAGTGGAAGCCAAGGAAGGCGTCACCATAGAGCGCGAAACGCAGACCCTGGCAACGATCACAATTCAGAATTACTTCCGGCTTTATCATAAGCTCGCGGGTATGACCGGCACCGCCGAAACCGAAGCTTCAGAGTTTCTTGATATCTACAAGCTCGGCGTGCTGGTGATTCCCACGAACCGCCCGGTGGCCCGTGTGGATGCCAACGATTCTGTTTACAAGACCCGCCGCGAAAAGTTTGACGCCGTCCTTAAGGAGATCAAAGACATTCATTCCAAGGGAAGGCCTATCCTGGTCGGCACCATCTCCGTGGAAATCAGCGAGCATCTGTCCCGCATGCTCAAGCGCGAAGGAATTATTCACTCCGTGCTCAACGCCAAGTACCATCAGCAGGAAGCAGAAATCGTCACCCGCGCCGGTCAGCGCGGAGCGGTCACCATTGCAACGAACATGGCTGGCCGCGGCACCGACATCAAACTCGGACCGGGCGTTGCCGACGCCGGGGGGTTGCATGTCATCGGAACGGAACGGCATGAGGCGCGGCGCATCGATCGACAGCTCAGGGGTCGTTGCGCACGCCAGGGCGATCCCGGATCATCACACTTCTTTATTTCGCTCGAGGATGATCTGATGCGCCTTTTCGGCTCGGACCGAATCGTCAAGTACATGGAAAAAATGGGCCTTGAGGAGGGTCAGGAGCTCGAACATCCCCTCCTCAACAGGTCTATCGAGCAGGCTCAAAAGCGCGTCGAGCAGCACAATTTCCAGATCCGCAAGCGCACATTGGAATACGACGATGTCATGAACAAACAGCGTGAAGTCATTTATGGCTTCCGCAACGAGATCATTCATTCCACGGATGTCCGGGACCGCCTCATGGACATAATGGAGGAGGTTGTGTTGGCAAAGGTGGACCAGTTCACCACTTACGAAGACGACCGGAAGGACTGGAAAGTGCGCCAACTGGCTGACTGGGTGAATATCAACTTCCCGCTCGGAATGCCGGAAAGTGAGATCATCAAAGCAGCCGATTCCGGCATCGAATCGCCGGTGGCTGGCTCCATGTACGAGCACCTCAGCCCGGCCCAGTTTGCAGTAGCCACGTTTGTGACAGAGAAGGTCCGCCAGGCCTATGACCTCAAGGTTAGTTTCGAAAACCCGGACGCTTTAAAGGAAGTCGAGCGTTTCACAATACTTAGCGCGATCGACAAGCTCTGGCAGGAGCACCTCTACGAAATGGACAGCCTGCGCTACAGCATCGGACTGCGAGCTCATGGGCAGCGTGATCCCCTGATTGAATACAAGGCCGAAGCTTACAAGGTCTTCGAGGAACTGATGGTCAGCATCAAGAGCGAGATCTGTCACAATATATTCCGCAGCGCATCCAGCCTCATGGCGTTTGAAAACTTCATGAGAAACGCACCGCAGCGCACCATGCACCAGTCCACCAGCGCGTTTGGAGGGGAAACCGCCGGAAAGAATGCCGAAAAGGCAAGCGACGTCGTTAGTGAAGCGGCGGCGGCGGCCGAGCGTGCGCGTCCGGTTCGAAGCGGACCGAAGGTGGGGCGGAATGATCCTTGCCCGTGCGGCAGCGGCAAGAAATTCAAGCATTGCTGCGGCAAGTAGGGGGACGCCCGGGTCCGCCTGAGCGCCATGCCTGAACTACTCTGCGCGAAATTCGCGGGTTGCCACCGACAAATCCGGGGGTCTCCTATACCTCCATAAGCATCCGCGCGGGCGTCTCGATGACGTCCTTCACTCGCTTCAGGAACGAGACTGCCTCCCGTCCATCTACGAGCCGATGATCGTAGGTGAGGGCGACATACATCATGGGGCGGATTACTACAACTCCCTCGCGCGCCACAGGCCGCTCCTGAATCGCATGCATTCCAAGCACACCGCTTTGCGGAGGATTCACAATGGGCGTCGATAACAAGGAGCCAAAAACGCCCCCGTTACTAATAGTAAACGTCCCGCCCTGTAGTTCATCCACCTTCAGCTTGTTCTCCCTTGCCCTGGTGCTGAAATCCCCCACAGCCATTTCGATTTCGGCGAAGCTCATTCTCTCCGCATTGCGAAGCACAGGCACGACCAGTCCTTTTCCGCCCCCGACAGCGACGCCAATGTCGAAGTAATTGTGATAGACAACGTCGGAGCCCCGAATCTCGGCGTTGATTGCGGGAAATTGCTTCAGGGCATCGATGCAGGCTTTCACAAAGAACGACATAAAGCCGAGCTTCACGCGGTACTTCTGCTGAAAGTTTTCACCATGTTGCTTTCGGAGTGCGATAACTCCAGACATATCCACCTCATTGAACGTGGTGAGCAGGGCGGCTTCATGCTGTGCCTGAACCAGCCTTTCAGCGACCGTTCGGCGAAGACGGCTCATGGGCACAACCTCCTCCTCACGTCCCATTTCCGTACTGTCAGCCTGGCTGGCTTCCAGTGACGACCGCTCCGGAAATGGCACGCTGTCGTCCACCGGGCCGCTTGAGGGAGAGTGCTTCTTCACAGCTTGGTCTGCCTCAATGTGCCTCAGAACATCTTCCTTGAGCACGCGTCCTCCGGGGCCGGTGGGCTGCACATCGCTGGCACGAATGCCGTGCTGATCCAACAGCAGTTGCGCAGCCGGCATGACGATAGGGGCCGCCGGTTTTTGCACGCCGGATGAGACTTCCACCGCCCGATCTGCCGCCTTCGCCGCCTTGTCGAGGTAACCAATCACCTCGCCAACCTTTGCAGTCTCCCCCTTCCGCTTGAGAATACGCCCTATCGTGCCGGCCTCCGGAGCGGGCAACTCCACTGT
>ERZ1645192.2516-NODE-2516-length-15154-cov-40.590370_pt1 | contig 15154 bp, 17 predicted proteins | sample MGYA00575354_ERZ1645192 | MGnify/ENA primary metagenome ERZ1645192 (study PRJEB40844, sample SAMN11349763) | freshwater sediment metagenome | isolation source: river sediment | host: Sediment | place: India: Faizupur Khadar , New Delhi | collected 2017-02-21 ... | reverse complement strand
AAGAAGTTGATGGAAATGGTTACTGTTCTGTTGAAATTCAGATTGAAAAGATTTCAGTTGAGAAAGAAAATCCTAAACCTGTTGAACAGTTAACACAAGCAGAATATAGAATACTTAGAAACGAGAATAAGATTTAATGTTTAGAGGTCCAGTAGATAGAGAATTTGTTTATTTTTGTCTTAGTAGTGATACTAAAAGAACTACTAATATTGAACCTTATTCAGTTCTTTACGAAACTGATACTGGTAAGAAGTACTACTTTGATGGTGGCGATTGGAAAGAAGACATTAGTGGTGAAGCTGATAGTAATATTGATATAGTATTATATGATGATGATCCAGTACTTTACTTATGTAAAGCTCCTATTGGATCTGCACTAGCTTCAGCAGTTTGGCAAATATCAAGAATTGATACTACAAGTGGAGTAATAAAACAGTGGTGTGATGGTAATGCACTTTATGACAATGCAGCAACTGATTTAGTAACAGTTAAAGGTTATAACTACTCTTTCTAAAGGAGAAATAAAATGAGTTTAGATAATGTTACAGAAAATGACGTTTTAAAAATGTTTTTGCAAGGAATTGATCCAAGTTATAGAGAAGATGCTACACAGTATATTGCTCTAATTACTGGAGCAGCACCGAGTGAGTCAGCACCTATGACTAATGAATGTACTTATGATGGGTATGCTCGAAGGCCTGTAACGAAAGCAACAGGATGGACAGATGGTGGTTCGTCTTTTACAAATGCTGGTATTATAACTTTTGGAGCAAGAACTGATGCTGGGGCAGTTCAGACAGCAACATACTTTGCTGTTGTTGATACTGATACTGGTGCAGTTGCTATGTGTATAGTTGGAGAACTTTCTACGCCATTAGCAATTACACAAAATATTCAGCCGATTTTTGCTATCGGAGATCTTGAGGTGACAGCTGATTAATGGCTGGATTTAAGAACATAAAAGAATGGGTTGACTCTTGCGAAAATGGTATGCACGATATTTACCAGTTTAGAAAGATGTCAGGAGCAGCAACCATTGCTGGGCAATGGGTTGACTATACTTATGCTTCAGGCAGACCAATTTCTAATTTCTATGCTACGACTCCATTAATCGGCGCGCTTATTGAAGATAACAAGGGGATATATGTCGGGGGAAATATTTCCCCTCTCAAAAAATATATCCATCGGATAACCACAATGATGATGGCAGGAGCAGCAACAACCGTTTCTTGTCAGAATGTTCAATTGCTTCTGTGCGATTATCTTCTTTACTATCCATTCGTTGATATGGATGACGATGCTGAACAAATCATGAATGTTGGCGTTGTTTCTCCTGCCATTTTACCAAACAGATATGGAAATAGTAAAGGCATCCAAATGATGCTTGTTGCTCAAGGGCAGACCGTTGGTGGTGGCACTTTTACAATAACATACACCAACTCGGACGGAACGCCTGACAGAGTGACGCCGCTTCATTATTGTGCTGCGGCTCAACCGGCTGGCGCTTTGGTTCAGGCAAATAAAGCCGCTGGTGGTGTAGCTCCTTTTATTACGTTACAAACTGGTGATCTTGGTGTACAGAGTGTCCAAAAAATTCAGTTTTCTTTGGTTAATGGCGGTATTGCTGCAATCGTATTAGTTAAACCTTTGCAAACTCATATTCAAATGGAGGAGTGTAGAAGAACAACTTCTGGAACACTAGCTTCTTTTGGCTCTCCAAACGAAACAGAATGTATTAGAGATACTATGCACTTGACACAGATTGTTGATGGGGCGGTTCTTGGTTTTATTGGACAGACAATGGCTGGCTCAATAGCAGCTTCGCAATTAGTTGGAATGATAGAAACAATTTGGAGGTAGTTTATGGGCTTTACATCAATGGATGATATGCTGGCTCAAATATCAGCAGGAAAGATAGGAAGAATTGATATTAACAAATTAATTACTCCTGCTCAAGTAGCTGGGTACTGGAGTAATGTTGGGAGATGGGATGGCAACCCACCGAATAGTACTTACGCAGGATCAGCTCTTACATATGTTGCTACAGATAATACTAGTGCTGGCGCTCCGTATATTGGCGAAGCTCCTGGTGGTAGCGCAACAAAGCATATTATAAATGCTTCAGCAAATATATTTGCAGCAGCTGGCGCGCCTTGGATTCTTCTGGCTTGTGATCAACTTGGTTATGTTCCATTGGATGAAGCAGCAGTTGAGTTGACTTCTGAACGTACCATTACAATGACTGCTTTAGATGGCACCGCAAGATATCCTGCCGGTGTTGGTTGTAGAGCATTCTTTTCGACCTATACTGCTCCGACCGCCGGTGGTCCGAATCTGGTATCTTTTAAATATAAAAATGTAGCCGGTACTTCTAGAGCAGTAACAACAACAGTTGGATTTTGTGCTACACCAGTTGCTGGTCAGGTTCCTCACTCAGGAAATGCTGCGACTCGTCAAGGTCCGTTCCTTCCATTATATCCTGGTGATACTGGAATATCTGATATTGAAGCCTATACCTGTTCGGGTGGTACTCAATATACAGGTGCTGGTGCTATGGTGCTTCATCTTGTCAGACCGCTTTTTAGTATTCCTTTGCCGGCGAATGGAATTATGACGGAGAGGGATTTTGTAAATCAGCTCCCATCATTACCAAAATTGATTGATGGAGCGCATTTAATGTTTTTACTTTTTAGTACTGGTGCTACTACAAATAATAGTCCTTTATATATAACTATGGACTATGCTTGGGGTGGATAAATGCTTTTAAGCAATCGCGCGATGATAGGATCAAATCCACTTAATCTTTATGCTTTTACTAATTCAGCAACTACTGAATGGTCGTTGAGGAATAATCGGAGCAATTGGAATAAGACTGGAAGACTTAGAAACTATCATTGTGGAGATGCGAATGTTTCTGGATTGACGAATAAGGCATCGCAACCTGCTGGCAATGTTCATCCAGTTGCTTATGTGCTTGCACAAAAAGCTGGAAGAATATCTAGTCATAAGATTTGTTATTTATCATTAGGTGGTGGTGCAGAGTTAACAGTTGGTTCATTATTATTTACTTCTTCTTGTGTAGTTAGTTTAGATGGTGCAGCAACTGGCACATTAATTATAGGTTCGTTAATAGATGGAACAACTGCTATTGTTATTGATGCTTCAGCAGTTGGTATTATGTCACTTGGTGCTGCTGGTGAAGCAGTAATTACTGTAGAAGCAAATGGAGCAATTATTGGAAATGTCCCAGCAGAAGGATCTTCGGCAATACTACTTGGTGCAGTTGCAGACTTAACTGCATTAGGTTGGTTGGCAGGTAATGGGCCGATTACTTTAAATGGAACACTACAAAGTTATGCTACAGGTTGGCTTCAGGGTTCGACTGAAGATAAGAATGTATTAACTACATCTAATATTGCTAGAGCAGTATGGGATGCGTTACTTGCAAATAGTACTGAAGATGATACATTTGGAGTATTTATTAAAAAGCTTTTGACGGTGAGTAAGTTTATAGGATTAAAATAACTTTAACACGACCAAGCACGATCTTGGGCTCAGACTTAGGAGGTCTGCATTATGTTAGAAACAATGGAACAAGTAAATGAAGTGAATAAAGTAGTAAATGGGATTGACAATCCTAATTTATTGTCTGTGGATTCAACTGCAGTGCTACCGACAATAGTGGATGTAGTTGATCCAGCACATGAAACAGGTGAGATAGTAAAAGAAGTTACTCCAATTACTATTGCTCCTGATACACCAGCTCCTGGTGCTGAAGTTAAAAAGGAGGAAGTAGTTGTAGAAAAGAAGGAAGAAAAGAAGGAAGAAAAGAAAGTTGAAGAAGGTAAAAAACCTTTACAAGAAAAGGAAGTAAAAGTTTCTGATGCAGTTCAAAAAAGATTCGACGAAATTACTAAAAGTCGTCGCACAGCCGAGCGAGAAAGAGATTTTGAGAAGGAGCAGAGAAGGCTTGAAAAGGAGCGAGCAGATAAACTTGAAGAAGAGCTTCAGCAGCTTAAGAGTAAAGTTGATCCAGCAGCTTCTGGTAAGCCGCAGAAAGCAGATTTTGAAGATGTTGAAGACTATGTAGAAGCGTTGACAGCATGGAAGGTAGAACAAGCACTTCGCGCAAAAACTGAAGAAGTTAAAAAGGTTGAAGTAGAAGCAAAAGTTAAGCAAGAAAAGTTTGAAGTTTATGAGGAACTTGACGAAGCTTTAAGTCGAGGAAGACTGAAGTACGATGACTTCAATGAAGTCGCCTTGAATAAAGAAGTTAAGATTACTCCAGAACTTGTAGAAACAATTCTTGATAGCGAAATCGCTGAAGATGTTATGTACTATCTTGGCAAAAATCCGGAAGAAGCTGCAGATCTTTCAAAGTTAAGTCCACGCAGAGCTGCAAGAGAAGTCACGAAGATTGAGGCTAAGTTACTTGCGGAAGCAAATACTGATAAGAGGGCTCCAGCAGTAAAACCAGAAGAAATTAAGAAAGTTATTCCTAACCCTTCTGATGTAAGTATTAAGACTGATGGAATTGAAAATCCTCCGCCTAAGAAAGTACCCGAAGCGCCAGAACCTATAACTCCTGTAAGGACTACTGGAGCGTATGATAAAGATCCGAACCAGATGTCTGCAAAGGAATATAGAGCTTGGCGAGAAAGAAATAAAGGATAATTAATTATGGCTTCAAGTAATACACTTTTAACACCTACTATTATTGCTAAAGAATCACTGATGCAGTTAGTGAATTCAATGGCAATGGCAAGGCACGTTCATACGGCTTACAAAAATGAATTTGTAAAGGTTGGTCAGACCATTACAGTTCGTAAGCCTAATAAGTTCAGAGCTACTAAAGCTCAGGCACGTTCTAATACGAACTTGTCTGAACCTAGCACCTCGATCACGATGAGCACTCAGGCTCATGTATCTTGGGCGTTTAGTTCTGTTGACCTGACCACAACTATTGAAGACTACAGCAAACGGTATATAGCCCCCGCGGCAGCAGCTTTGGCCAATCAGGTTGATGCTGATCTCTGTGCGCTGTATAAAAATGTTTGGAATAGTGCTGGTACTCCTGGAACTACTCCGGCAACCTTTAAAGCACTTGGCGATGCACAGCAGATTCTTGATGACGAAGCAGTGCCGAGTGAAGGTCGTGTAGCTATTGTCAATCCGGCTGCACATTGGGCGTTAGCTGATGGTTTGAAAGGAACCTTTGCACAGAATGTTGCTAAAGACATTATTACCAAAGGTTATCTTGGAACTATTGCTAACCTGAGCATTTACATGGATCAGAATGTTGTTCGTCATACGACTGGTGCGTTTACTTCCAGTGCAACTCCTCTGATTTCAGGTAATGTTGTTACGGCAGCAACTACGTTCCCGACTGATGGTTGGAACTCAGGTTCTTCTACGGTTCTGGCTGGTGACGTATTTACTGTTAGCAGTGTTTACGGTGTTAATCCTATGTCGGGAGCAAGCACCGGAAATCTGAAGTTCTGGGTTGCTACTGATGCTACTACTACATCCAGTGGTGGTGCTATGGGTACACTAGCAATTTCTCCTACGCTAGTATATTCGTCAACTAATCCGTATACTAACTGTATCAGAACTGCTGGTGCTACTAACATTATGATAGACAATGATGTTATGACATTCTGGGGCAGTGAATCTACTGCATATCCGCAGAATCTGGTCTATCATCCTAATGCGTTTGCATTAGTTACTGTTCCTATCGAAATTCCTTCCAATGTGTGGGGAGCAAGAGAGACAGATACTGATGCTGGTCTCAGTATTCGTGTTGTGAAACAGTATGACATTGATGCTGACGAAGAAATTATTCGTTTAGACATTCTCTACGGAGTGAAGACCCTCTATCCTGAACTTGCTGTTCGTCTGTGGGGTTAAGAAGGGAGGGACTAACTATGTACGAAGATAGGCTCTACGAAAATGCAAAAGAGAAATATAACTCTGCTGCGAAAGTTTTAACAGCAGCATATGTTGCTAAAGCTTCTGATCACGGGAAGACCTTCTTTCTGAATGCTACAACTGAGTTTGAAGTTAAACTTCCTGCTCCGTCACTTGGTCTAGCTATGAGCTTTATTGTCAAAGCTGCTCCGAGTGGTGCAAATTATACTGTTGTTACACACAATATGACTGGTCTTATTAAAGGTGGTATTTATTCCTGTGACTTAAATGCATCTAATGATTCTGATTTTGAAACGTCTGGAGGAGATACTGTTACCTTTGTAGCTTCTGCTGCAGTTGCAGGAGATCGTGTTGACTTTATTAGTGATGGTACATACTGGTACGTTCGTGGTTTCTGTACAGTATACAATGCTATTACTATTACTGGTAGTTAATTAAACTGGCTTACGGGGGGTGTGCCATAAACACCTCCCGCTAATTAAAGGAGAATATTATGGCTTCGAAAAATAAACTTTTAGGTTCTGGTAAAGTAGAGGAAAAAGAGGAAGTAAAAGAGGAAGTAAAGACTAAAACTCCTATTAGTGAACTTCCAGATGTTGCACTTCCTACTTGGATGAGACACGAAACTATGAAGTCTAAAATAGTAGTTACTAAAGAAGAATATTACTCAGCAGTTGATGAGGGATTTATACAGGCTCCTGGTGCATAAACAATTAAGAACAAATGTCAAAAAATGACATTTCTTAAAGGATGGAGAAAATGAAGAAATTTTCAAGAATTGGATTATTGGTAATTGCCTTACTATTGCTTTGTGCTCAGGTTGTATGGAGTGCCGGAGCATCTACTACATATACAATTACTTATATTGGCTATAAGGTATATAAACATACATTTACTTGGACAGGTGATAGTTCAACTGGTGCAGTAAATCCTTTTACTACACAGAAAATTACTGGATATGTGTTTAGTGGTATTACCAATCCAGGAACTACCGGCCCAACAGATAATTATGATATTACCTTAAAAGACGAAAATGGTGTAGATGTGTTTGGTGGAGAATTGCTTAATAGAGATACAGCAAATTCAGAACAAGCTGTTCCTAAGATTGGAAATGCTTATGGAACGAGGTTTGTTAGTTCTAAGTTAACATTTGCTGTTGCTGATCAAAGTGTAAACTCGGCAACTGGTGTACTTGATGTTTATGTATATACTGGGGAATAGGTGTAGAAATGACTGCACAAGAAGTTATACAAGCTGCAATGCGGAAGTTAGGAGTTTATGCTAGTGGTGAAACTCCAACTACTAATGAACTTGCTGATGGCTTATCTGCACTACAGTCAATGTTGCGAACATGGGCTGGAAGAAGACTTATAGTATTCTCTTCAGTAAAAGATACATTGACTTTAGTTGCAGGAACTGCTTCGTACACTTGGGGAAGTGGTGGAACACTAGCGACGACTCGACCTCATAGTGTATTTGGAGCATATGTGCTTGATAGTGATAATGTTTCACATCCAGTTGAGCAAATTACTGAAGATGAGTATAGAAGAATTCAGATGAAAACAACTGCTGGTCGTCCAGATCATATGTTTCTTCATCAGTTATACCCACTATCCTATATTTACCTTTACCCGACTCCTGATGCAGTAGAAACATTATACATTGACAGTATGAAACCATTTACTGAGACATCTTCATTTGCTGCTCTGGCTGATGAAATTGACTTTCCATTAAACTATGAAGAGCCAATTATATACAATCTTGCTATAAGACTTGCTCCAGAGTTTGGAAAGACTGTTCCTGCTGAAGTTGCTGCAGTTGCAGCTAGTGGATTAAGAGAAGTTATGTCTCTTAATTCAGGAATGATGTACGAACCAGTAGTTCTTAATCTTCCTGTAGATGGAAGATCAGGATATAATATAAATACTGATGGATACTAGGAAGTTATGCTATGGAAATTCCTTTTATTGGTGGAGCATACGAGCAGAGATCACTGAGTATTAATGCTCAAAGAAGTATCAATTGCTTTCCAGTTGTGGATAAGCAAGATGCTAAGAATATAGTTGCTATGTATGGTACTCCTGGTATAAAATACTTTACCAAAGTTGTACTATATGGTAGTGGTGCTGACGGTACTGTAACTATATCAGCAGATACTACACTCACAAGAGATATGTATTATGATGTACTAACTATAAATACTGGTATTACTCTTAACACGTCTGGTTTTACTATTCAGTGTAAAACTTCACTTACAAATAACGGAACAATTACTGACTCTGATAGTGGTGGTATAGGTGGAACTAGTACTGTAGAGCGTGGAGGTAAAGGTGGTGGTCGAGTTATTATTTGGGCTAACTCCTTTACTAATAATGGAGTTATTCATGCTGATGGTGGAGCAGCTGGTGTAGAGGCGGTATCTGGTATTGATGGTGGTATAGGTGGAGCACCTTCTAAAGGCGGTGCTGGATATGGTGGTTCTGGTGCATATTCTGCACTAGTACCAGCTGCTGGTGGTCAAGCTGGAACTGTTTCAATATACTATAGTACTAAAGTTACTGAAGGAACTATTAGAGCTAATCCAGGACTTGGTGCATATGGTACTGGTGCAGATGGTGCAGTAACAATATCTACAGATACAACATTAACTGCTGATAAAAACTATACTAATTTAACAATAAACTCCGGCAAAACTCTTAATACTGCTGGATATAAGATAAGATGTACTGGTGACTTAGTTAATAATGGGACTATTACAGATACAACAAATAAAGCTGCTGGTGGAGCTGGTGCTTCCGCTACTAGCACTTCCTACTTTAATGGAATAGGTGGTAGCAGTGGAAGTGCTGGCACAAGTGCAGCAGTGTCTGGTGCTGGTGCTGGTGGACATGGTGGTGCTTGTGGCGGAGGTGGTGGAGGTTGTGGTGACGCAGAGTACGCTAATAGGCATGGCGGAGCTGGTGGTGCTGGAGGAGCTGGAGGTGCTGGTGGTGGAGTAGTACTTATATATGCTAAGACTATTACTAATAATGGTACTATAGATGTAAAGGGTAGTAATGGTACTAATGCTGGTGATGGTACTGATGGAGAGTCTGCTTATTTTGCTCCGTTTGATTTGCCTAGTATTGGAGGCGGAGGTGGAGGTGGAATGGGTGGTAATGGAGGTGATGGTGGTACTATAATTATAATGGGGTACACTTATGATAATTATAATACTATTACAGTAGCTGGTGGTATAGCTGGACTTGGTGGTGCTCACGGTAATAGAGGGCCGAGTCAACCAGGTGGAACAAAAAGTGGTCATGTTGAGTGGGATGGTGGATCGTCAACAGGTCTTTATCAAGATGGTATAGCTCATACTGCTGGTAATGGTGGTGGAGGATCGTATGGCTCACAAATGGGCTATGATGGTGATGATGGAGATGCTGGATTTGATGGAGATGCTGGAACATTAGGAACTTATGAAAAACCATTAACAGATATGGCTATTGCTGGTACAACTTCATTAACGGAAGTTACTTATGGAGCATACTCTAGTTCAGCTCTTAGAGGTGGTATTGTTGTATCTAATAACTTGTACATAGTTGTTGGAGCAAATGTTATAAAGATAACATCTGCTGGTGTAGCATCACTACTTGGTGCTCTTACAACTAGTACTGGTAATGTATTCTTAGCAAGTAATGGTACACAAATTCTTGTTGTAGATGGTACTACTTATGGGCACTATATTACTATAGCTACAAACGCATTTACTGATGTAACACTTCCAGTTTCTGCTAGTTCAGTAACATTTATGGATGGGTACTTTATAATAACTAAGAAAGATGACTCTTCGTTTTATATATCTGCTTTATACGATGCTACAAGTTGGGACGCAGGTGACTATGCTGTAGTAGAAGGTAATCCTGATTATGTATTGCGAGTTATGAGTGTTAATAATACTCTTTGGTTATTTGGAGCAGATTCTACTGAAGTGTGGTATGATAGTGGAGCAGCTGATTTTCCATTTACAAGAATTAGTGGTGCACTTCTTAATAAAGGTATTGGTGCAGTTGCATCAGTAGTACTAATTGATGGAGCATTTATATTTTTGAGTAGTGATAGAGAAGTCTTAATGACTTCAGGGTATCAGTTTGATAAAATATCTACAATTCATATTGATACAGCAATACAAGGATACTCTACTGTAAGTGATGCTATTGGATGGTCTTATAAGATTGATGGTCATACTTTTTATGTTTTAACATTTCCAACTGCTGATGTTACTTGGGTATATGATCTTACTACAGGGTTCTGGCATGAGTGGCAAAGTTATAAAACTGTCGGAGTAGCTACGTTTGGAAGACATAGAGCTACGATGGGATTTTATCTTGGTAGTAAGTATATTGTTGGGGATCATACTAATGGTACAATGTATGAGCTTAGTATGACAGAGTATACTGATGATGGAGAATTAATTAAGAGAACAAGAAGGGCTCAGTATCTAAATAAAGATAGAAAGAGAATCTGTCATCATGAAGTAGATCTTGAGTTTGAACCTGGAGTTGGAATTGGCGGAACTGGAAGTGGAAGTGATCCTCAAGTAGGTTTAACGTGGTCAGATGATGGTGGTAATACTTGGGCTACTGTACAGTATAGAGATCTTGGAGTTGAAAACGATTTTACTGCTCGACAAAGATGGTTAAGGCTTGGAATGTCCAGAAATAGAATTTATGAGTTAACTATGTATGAGCCTGTAAAATTTGTTTTAGTTGGAGCAAGTGCAGAATTAGAAGGTGAAGCAGCATGACTGAGTTAAAAGCTCCATTACAAGATTCTTTATCTGTTAAAGATCTTAGCGCACTTGTTACTAATCCAGTTTGGATACAGTGGTTTAATAACATTCTAAGATATACTATTCCGGCACTTGGTAGTGCAAACCAAAAATTGTTTGTAAATTCTGCTGGTGCAGAGTCAGAATGGGCTTCTGGTTTTAAAGTTGGATCGTTTACGAGAGCTATGGATGCAGCAAATGGTGATGTATCTTATACAGGTGTTGGCTTTAATCCATCGGTTCTTGTCTTTATTGGCTGGGTTAGTACTGCTGGTGTATCAATTGGTTTTAGTGACGGTAGTTCAAGTGGTCACGTTATAGTTGGAACAGGAGGTTCCGGAGTTTTTTACTGGGGAAACGGTACAAGAGTTATAACTCTTATAGAAGCCTTCGGAAGTAAAGATCAATGCGCGACACTTAAAACACTAGATAGTGATGGCTTTACGTTGACATGGACAAAGTGGGGGAGTCCTGCTTCTGCTACTGGATATGGTTATTATTTTGCTTTAAGGTAGGTAACAAATGAGAATATGCATAGTTAAGGCTACAAACCAAATTATAGAGATGCAATCTCGCGCAGTATCAGGGACTCTTATTGGGAACGCGATTGCGCAGGGGTATAATGAAGCAGATATTGAAGAAAGAGAGGTCACACAAGCTGAATATGAAGCAGCGTTAAATCTTGATCCTATCGCTATTGCCATGAGGGAAGCAGAGGCAGCCGCAAAGGCATTAGAACAAACTAAATTGACATCAATTCAAGATAATCTTCCGTCGTGGAATGTTGTAAGTAATGCTGTAGATAACATAACAAACTTAGCAGAAGCAAAAACTTATTTAAAGAAACTGTCAAGAGTTGTTTATTGGTTAGCTAAGAATAGTGAGGTGTAAATGGAAATTTTACTAGAAGTAAAAAAAGGCAGCATTGAAAGTCTTTCAATTCGTAAAGGAATACTTGACTTTGAAGAGAAGTTAAAAACTATTCCTGGAGCAATGACTGGTGATTGTTTTCCACTTAAACATACGTTTGTTCCTGGAATGTATATAAGAGAAATTACAATGCCAGCTGGTTCTTTGTTAACTAGTAAAATACATAAAATAGAGCATCCGTATTTTATCCTTCGTGGAGATGTTTCAGTTCTTACTGAAAAAGGAATTGTTAGACTTAAGACTGGATTTTCTGGTATTACTCCTGCTGGTACAAAACGTCTTTTATACTGCCACGAAGAAACTGTATGGGTTACAGTTCATAGAACCGATAATACAGATTTAAAGCTGATTGAGGAAGAAGTTATAGCAAAGAATTTTGACGAGTTATATAACGTTATTGAAGTGACAGATTTTGTAAAGGAGTTAAATAATGCAGAAAGTAATCACGTATCTGAAGTGGCTGTTCAAGAAAGTATTATGTAATGAGCATGGTACTTGGGCTGCAGTAGCTATCGGTGGTGCTGCAGTAGTTGGTGCAGGAGCGTCGGTATATGCTTCTAGTCAAGCATCTAGTGCTGCGAAAGATGCAGCAAATGCTCAAGCTGGCGCATCTAAAGCTAGTATTGACGCTCAACTTCAAATGTATAATCAGAGTAGAGAGGATTATGCTCCATGGAGAGAAGCTGGACAGAATGCTTTAGCTACGTTATACGAGAAAGTAATGCGTGGCCCAGGAGAGTATGCAAAAAGTCCTGGATATAACTTTAGGTTAGCAGAAGGTCAAAAAGCTATTGAAAGGTCAGCTGCTGCAAGAGGAAGTGTGTTGTCTCCTGCTACACTTAAAGCACTTGATAAGTATACTCAAGAATATGCTACTGGTGATTACGACAATTTCCTAGCAAGGTATTATCAGTCACTAACTCCATATCAATCACTTTCTGGTGTTGGGCAAACTGCAACTGCTGGTACTACTCAGTCTGGTATGAATGCAGCTAATCAAATATCACAAGCAAATATTGCAGCTGGTAATGCACAAGCAGCAGGATATATAAATAGTGCTAATGCTATAACTGGTGGTATACAATCAGTAGGTAATAACGCTTTAGCAGGCTATAATGCTTGGAGACAATACAATTCTGGTAACAGTGGTTATGCTCCTCCTACATATAATGTTTCAAATGCTGGAGCAATGACTGATTATGGGTCTGGAAACTATTTTAAAATAGATCCTAATCTTTTGTAAAGGAGTTAAACAATGCCAATACCTCAATTAGTTACTACTAATAGTGATTTTTCTAATGCTCTTTTTAAGCTTGCTGAAGACGAAAGACAAAGACAAGAGCAGGCTGATATTTCTTATAATAGAAATCTCCAGACTCAATCTTTAATTGAGAATAGACAAGTTGAAAATGCGCTTCGTCAGATGCAAATGAATAAAGAACAAGCTGAAATGGAAAGTGCTAAACTTGATATATTTCATAAGCATCTTACAATGGCCGATCCAAATAGTGAAGAAGATTGGATAGCATTTTCTGACTATGAAAAACAAAACTCTAAAGCTACAATTCCTATTCCTCGTAAAGCTGATGGAACTTTTGATAAAGAAGCTGCTACTGCATGGAGAGATAATAAACTTGATACAGCAGTTTATTTAAAAACTGGAAATAGAGATGTTGAAGAGATTAATCTTCAAAAAGAAAATCCTGATGGAACGTATCAGACTATGACTTATTCTAAAAAGAAGAAAGATAAGTCAGTATTTGATCCTGAAAAAATGTTTGGTAAAGGATGGAATATTGTAGATAAGTTTGTCAATCCACAAGATCTTGAAGAAAAGAAAGCTGCAAGAGAAGCTAGAATAGCAGCTCAGAAAGATCCAAATAGATTTGCTCCACAGAGAGTTGAAGCTGAAGATGCTGATGGTAATACTGTTATTCTATCGTTTCCTGCTGGTCAGACAGTAACACAAGCAGATGTTGAAAAAGTACTTGGCCCAGGAGCTAGTATTTCATCAAGTACTGACAAAAAGAGAAAACCATTTGAGTGGGAAGAAACTGCAACTAAAATTGCAATTAATGCTGATAAAATAGAAGCAGTAGCTCCATTAGCAGATGCGTACAATATGGAAGCTCCTGGTAATAAAGTATATGTTCCGGTAACTTATAGTGTTCCTATTGGAGATGATCGGTATGTTCCAGGAACACGAGAAACAAAGTATGAAGTTAAAACTTTACCAAAAATCAGTAATCATCAAATAACTAAAAAGGATGTTGCAGCTTACGCAAAGAAAAATAATCTGTCGTATAATGACGCACTTAATTTTATACTTATAGCTGGAGCTAAGTCTAAATAATGAACTGGGAAGAAGAAGTTGATAAAGTAGCGGGCGTAAAAACTCCAACAGAAGAAAGTATCTTTACTAAGCCTAAGACTGGAATTGATAAGAAATTCCTAACAGTAGAAGAAGGTGGAACTATGAGAACTGATATTCCAGTTTTCGTAGATCGTAGTCAACTTGCAGGACTACCTCCACTTGATAGTAAAGGTAAAGTAAAAGTAGCAGAAGCTAAAAATGAAGTAGACTGGATGCTTGCTGTTGATAAAGCTATCAAATCACAATCTGCTCCAAAAGAAAAAAGTTATGATTGGGAGAAGACATTAGATAAAGGTCTCGAAATCTTTAATACAATTCCAAGTACTATTAAAGGAATTAATGAAGCTGTAAACGCCTATACTGGTGGAATAGCTGGAGCTGTAGTTGGCGGAACTTATAGTATCGGTAAGTCACTTCTAGAATATGTTGGCAAAGCTATTGGAGATAATATAGCATCAAAAATGGCTGGTAATAAAAATTACAAGCCACAAGAAGTAGATTGGGAAGCTAATAAAACAGAAGGAGAAAGACTTGGCCAAAAAGTAGCAAAGATTCCTTTTGGTATTTTCTCATCTGGTGAGCCAGAGACTCCACTTGGAAAAGCTTTAACTACCCCGCCTCCAATGACTGGTGGTGTTGGATTAAAGCAACTTGCAGAATCTCTTGATCCAAGAAGACTAATATCTGCTCCAGCTGAAATTGCTAAAGAAGCTGTGGATTTAGTTAATGAATCTTGGGGTGTTCCTAAAGATAGCTTCTTACGTCATGCTGATACTACTATATCAGAGTTTGCAAGTTATATTCTTGGTGCTAAAGTATATAAAGGTCTTCGTGATACTGTTGCAGCAAGATTTCATAAAAATGCTTGGGATGATTTAACTCCAGATCAAAAACAAATTGTTGCACTTGATTTAGAAGATCTTATATCTAGAGGATATTCAGAAGGTGAAGTCCTTCGTAGATGGGGCAGTCCTGAATTATTTGCTCAAGCACTTTCAAGACGTAATAGAGGAGAAGGAGTTGAGGCTCCTAAAAGATCTCCTATAGTTCCAGCACAGGAAGCCCCATCAACAGCTCATGAACGAGCTATAACATTCCCACCTGAGCGT
>ERZ1645192.2514-NODE-2514-length-15167-cov-6.046916_pt1 | contig 15167 bp, 17 predicted proteins | sample MGYA00575354_ERZ1645192 | MGnify/ENA primary metagenome ERZ1645192 (study PRJEB40844, sample SAMN11349763) | freshwater sediment metagenome | isolation source: river sediment | host: Sediment | place: India: Faizupur Khadar , New Delhi | collected 2017-02-21 ... | reverse complement strand
TGGAATAATCAGCATATTGATAGTGTTAAAATCTATGCAAAGGAAGATGAAGGAATCCTTGACCGTGGCTCGTATTATGATGATAACGGTGCCCTTCGTGATGTGATTCAAAATCACCTTCTACAGATGGTTTCACTCATTGCTTTAGAAACGCCCGCATCGTTAAATAGCGAAGATATAAAAGCAGAAAAAGTCAAAGTGTTAGAAAAAATCCGCGTCGACTATTCATCCTCTTTACTTGGCCAATACCAAGGTTATCGACATGAAAAAAATGTTAAACCTGATTCAGAAACAGAAACAATGGCGTTTATCAAACTCTATGTCGATACCCCGCTCTTTGAAGGTGTTCCCTTCTATTTATTTACTGGTAAAAAACTCGATGAAAAGCGAGCTTCAATTGAAATCAGTTTCAAACAAACAAAGCTCCAACAACTGAACCGCATCCAAGGCGAAAGTGATAAATTAATCATTGATATCTCACCGGAATCGATCGTTAAGCTGATGATTAATGGAAAAGAACCTGGTTTTGAGCACAAATTAAGTCAGGTGGGTCTTGAATACTGCTATTCATGTCAATTCCCCAATAACGTTAAAGAGGCCTATGAAAAACTCTTTATCGATATGTTTAAACATAGCAAGACCCTCTTTACCCGCTGGGATGAAATTGAACTAGCCTGGAAGGTTATCGATGATATTAAAGCGAATGTTAAATTGTCACTGCGTTATCAAGACACTTCAGAAGTCATGGAAAGAATAAGAGCACTGAACGATGAAAATTTATGATGTAACGATGCCGATCACTCAAGACATGCAAGTCTACAAGAATAAGCAATCCAAGCGACCAATATTAACGAGCGATGCAAGTATCAATCAAGGTGATTCTGTCAATGAAATGCGCTTGAGCATCAACCTTCACACCGGTACGCATATGGACTTCCCTTTACATATGAAAAAAGATGGTCTATCCAGTGATTCACTCCTACTTGAGCGTCTCATTACGTCGGTAACCGTGCTTGATTTGACCGATGTTGACGATCAAATTAGTGAACATCATTTAAAACGCTTTGATATCCAAGAAGGTGATAGTGTCCTGCTAAAAACAAAAAATAGTTTGAGTGAGAGTTTCGATCACCATTTTATCGCCCTTGATCTAAGTGGCGCGAAATATCTGGCCCAACTTAAACTTAACCTTATCGGCATCGATGGCCTCGGGATTGAACGCGATCAAAGCGGTCATCCAACTCACCATACATTAATGGATGCAAACATTTATATCCTTGAAGGCTTACGGCTAAAGGAGGTCGCTCAAGGTCGTTACAAAATGTATGCTCTCCCCCTGAACACTAAAGGAACCGACGCCCTACTTCTCAGTGTCGTTTTAATCAAATAATATGAAAAAACTCGTTGTCGCAACCAATAATTTAAATAAACTTTATGAATATCGGTCGCTATTAAAAAATAGTGATTTTGAAGTTGTCTCACTGAAAGACATTGGTTATCAAGGTGACATTGAAGAAACTGGTACCACCTTTAGTGAAAATGCTGTGCAAAAAGCCTTAGCGATTGCTAAGTTCACAAAGTTACCAATTATCGCGGACGATTCTGGCCTTGCCATCCAGGCCCTTGATGGCTTTCCTGGTATCTATTCACGACGTTTCATGGAGGACTCTCCTTACGAAGTGAAGAACAAAGAAATTATTCGCCGTCTTCTTCCCTACAGTGATAAAAGTGCTAAATTCATTGCGGCGATTGCCCTCGTAAATTATGAACGCTTTCCCCAAGTCTTTGTTGGTGAGGTTAAAGGTGTTATTATCAATGAGCCAAAAGGAACGAATGGCTTCGGTTATGATCCAATCTTTTTTGTGCCTAAATTAGAAAAAACACTCGCCGAAGCAAGTGATGAAGAAAAAAATTCATTATCGCATCGTGCGAAAGCACTTGAAGCACTCTTAAACTATCTTAGCGCCACTCCGCCTTCAGTTTCGTAATCAGCGGGGCATCGGCCGGTAGAAAATCTAATTCTAATAGTTGGTCTCTCGTAAAGAAACCAACTTTTTTATGCACATTGACGTGGATAACTTCATCATTCGTTCTACATTTATAAGCATTCATTTTCAGAATGAAGGTTTCATACTCATACTCGACATGATCAAAGTACTTTAGGTCATAGATTGTAATCGCAAGTTCTTCTTTTAATTCGCGAATTAAGGCCTCTTCATCCGTTTCGCCTTGCTCAAGTTTTCCCCCAGGAAATTCCCACTTGTTCAGCATAAATCCGCCTTCGCTCCGCATAGCAGCAAAGATTTTTTCCTCTTTTTCAATAATGGCCGCGACGACTGTTTTCACTTTTTTAGTTTCCATATATGTCCCTATTTTATTACTAGGTTTGATTATATCATTACCGCAATGGATAAGAAACTTTTTAAATCGAGATTATTTTACCGAAACTCACTGAAATTCTCATTTATTACTCGTAATACTCCTAAAAAGTAGTATAATATTTGTGGCGTTAAACAAAAATATAGGAGGAGAAATATGCCAACAATTATTGATATTTATGCTCGTGAAGTGATCGACTCACGTGGCAACCCCACAATCGAAGTTGAAGTGACTTCTTCATCAGGCGCATTTGGACGGGCCATCGTTCCAAGTGGTGCTAGTACTGGTGAGAGAGAAGCCCTTGAATTACGTGACAAAGACAAGAAACGTTTCGGTGGCAAAGGCGTCTTAAAAGCAGTTGATAACGTGAACGAAATTATTGCCCCTGCTTTAATCGGCGAATTTGATGTCGATGAACAAGTCGCAATTGACAAACGTTTACTCGAATTAGATGGAACAGCTTTTAAAGAAAAACTCGGTGCTAATGCTTTATTAGGCGTTAGTCTAGCTTGCGCTCGTGCAGCAGCGGATTTCTATGGCTTACCACTTTACAAATACTTAGGTGGACCAAATGCGAAGAAATTACCCGTCCCGATGATGAACGTCATCAATGGTGGTGCCCATGCCGATAGCAGTGTTGATTTCCAAGAATTTATGATCATGCCAGTCGGAGCCCCCAGTTTACACGAAGCGCTTCGCTGGGGTGCTGAAGTCTTCCATGAACTCAAAAAAGTTCTTAAAGAAAAAGGCCACATTACCGCTGTTGGTGATGAAGGTGGCTTTGCGCCAAACCTTGCTAGCAACGAAGAACCCCTTCAAGTTATTCTTGAAGCGATCAAACGCGCTGGTTATGTCGCGGGTAAAGACTTCTTCTTAGCGATGGACGTCGCCGCAAGCGAATTCTATAACAAAGAAAAAGGTGTTTACGAATTAAAGAAATCCGGTCAAGGCAGCAAAACAACCGCTGAAATGATCGAATGGTATGCAGCCCTCGTTGAAAAATATCCGATTATCTCGATTGAAGACGGCTTAGCCGAAAGCGACTGGGATGGCTGGAAAAAACTCACTGAACGGCTTGGCAAAAAGACCCAATTAGTGGGCGACGATCTATTTGTTACTAACCCTGGCATCCTCAAAGAAGGCATTCAAAAAGGCATCGCCAACTCCATTCTCATTAAAGTCAACCAAATCGGTACTTTAACTGAAACACTTGATGCAATGGAAATGGCCGAACGTGCTGGTTATACCTGTGTCGTCAGTCACCGTTCGGGTGAAACTGAAGATACGACCATCGCTGACCTTGCCGTCGCCCTCAATGCTGGTCAAATTAAGACCGGTTCGATGAGCCGTACGGATCGGATTGCGAAGTATAATCAACTTATCCGCATTGAAGATGCGTTAGGTGATACCGCTATCTTCCCAGGATTAAGTGCATTCTACAATGTTAAAAAATAACAAGCTCGTATAAAATCAAACCAAATTGACACACATATCTTTGTGTGTCTTTTTTATTGTATAATTTGATTATATTGCACCATTTGTAGTACTATTTTATTAGGAGATTTAAAATATGGGTGACTTATTTAATCCAATGCAAATCGTTGAAATTGTTCTAGAAGGATTGTCGACGATTAAAGGTGTGTTTGATATCATTCTCATCTTGACTTTAATCCCTGCCATTTTAGGTGGGGCGATTCGTAGTCTTTATAAAACCTTATTTCGCTTCGTTGTCTATGCCATTATTTTCTTAGTCGCATTCTTGATGATCGATCAAGCGGCTAACTTTGTTGGTGACGAATTATTAGGCATGGTTGGATTTCAATTGACTCTCACCTATAACGACGTAACGACGACCTATAATAGCCTCCGTGAATATTTTGTCGCGATTCTTAGTTATAGTAGTGCCAATGGCGATATGATCGAAGGCATTACGCAAACTTTACTTAAAAACGTTGCTTGGATTCTTATCTTCCCAATTGCGAGTCTATTTGGCTATTTGCTCACTACCATTATTTGGCCGATTGGAATGCTTTTCTTCCCTGGACCTTTACGAAAGAAAATTAAAAAGACGAAATTCCGTCTCATTAATATTCCGTTAAGTATTGTGATGTCGCTCACCCTTTCGTTACTGGCGATTGCACCTTATGTCAACTTTAGTCACGCACTCAGCAATATTGTGGTTGAAGTCGAAAGTCCAATTGGATTCTTAAGTCCTTATTATGGAAGAATTCTCGCCTGGTTCACGCCATCTGGCTCCTACATTCTTCAATTCCTTCAATACATCCGTATTCCTGAACTCTTTGTCTTCTTTGATGAATTTAGACTTCCAAACTCCACAACGGTCTATCAATTCGCGCCCGAACTAGAAACCATTCTTAATGAAGTTGGTGCTATTACTCCGGCTTAATCATTGACAATGGCGAATACCTTCTCAAAATCAGTTGATAATGGGTAGGATGAATAGTCTTGAGGATTGATAAAAAACGCCTCGCCTTCACTTGAAGAAATAAGCGTTCCTTGATAGCCTTTTACTTGAAATAAATATGCGATTTCGCATATTTTTTTCTTGTCATTGACCCAAACGATTTTGCCCCGATAATGAGGGGGTGTTATTACGAGACCCGCTTCTTCTTTGACTTCACGGATCACGCTTTCAAGTAAGGTTTCATTTGCCTCTAGATGTCCACCGGGAAAGGTGAGTCCTGGCCAATCCGACTTCGTCCGGTTCATCACCAACATTTTCCCATTTTCGTCTAAAACCATACACATATTCGTTTTGATGATTTGATAGTTTTCCATATCATTTATCCTCGTATTATTATTTGTCTTTTTTCTTAGTTATATTATAATATAAACATGTATGATTTCCTTGGTTATTTAATCCTCGCCCTCTTCTTTGCAGTCAATCTTATTATCTCGTTAGTGACACGTAACTATCTCATTGATAAAGATTATAAGACAAGGTATATGCCCTTGCTCGTGATTGCTTTTTTAATTGTCGCCTTGGATGCCAGTAAACAAATTAGAGGTCTATTAAGTGGCTATGATCCGACGATCATCCCGCTCTACTTTTGTAGTTTTTTTAATATTCTCTACCCCCTAGCGGCTTTTTCGAAGGGAAAAATCAAACAAGTGACGCAAATTATGAGTTCAATTTACTCATTTGTTGTCATGCTTGGGCTCTATCTTTCCCCACGGATGATGATTGGCGAGTCGGCTTACGCGATTTTTGGCGGGTTTAAAAATTTCCACACGTTCACTTATCACCATCTGGTCATGCTTTATGGTATGTTAAGCATTAGTCTTCAGTTAGTCGATTTAAATACGAAAGAAAACTTAATCGCCCTTGTTTTCGGCGCGATTGGCTATACCTTAATTGGTGGGCCAAGTGCCGCCATACTAAAAGTTAACTTCCATAGTTTCTATCCTACCGATCCCGGCTTTATCACGAATTTACGCTTAACGATGGGAACGCCCCTCTTTATAACAATGTGGGGTGCGATGTTTGCTGTCGTGATGATTCCTGGCTATTTTATCTTTAAAGTCTTCTATCAATACGTCGCCAACCGTCGCGTTGCTGAAAACACCGACACCACCTTAAAATTCCTTCGATAAAACAAAAAAACTACCATAACAGGTAGCTTTTTTATTCGATGGTGGCCCAAGCCGGACTTGAACCGGCGACACACGGATTTTCAGTCCGTTGCTCTACCAACTGAGCTATCGGGCCGCACTGGCGGACCAGAAGGGGATCGAACCCTCGATCTTCTCCGTGACAGGGAGACATGTTAACCACTACACCACTGGTCCAGTTGCGTCTTTATAATTATCACTAAAATCAGAGGAAAAATCAACTATTATTTTTCATAAAACTTGATTTTTTCTTGATAAGATTTTGATAAAGATAAATTTACCATTCATTGAATAATACGATTGGTCATCTCTTGGTTTAAAATTAAAGACTTCTTACTATGTTAAGGTGTTTTCTTTGTGCGAGTAGGAGGTAATCTTTTGGTTTTTTTGACTGCTTCTTCTTTCACAGTTACTATTGGTTCAGCTGGCGTCTCTTTAGGTGTTTCTTCACTATTAGAAAGCGTATTTGGTTCGGCTGTTGATTCGGTTGCCGCTTCTAGAGTTGGTGTTGCTACAGTCTCAACCGTGACTTTAGGTTCTTCAGCTTTAGTGACGATTGGTTCTTCAACCTTGGTTAAAACGGGTGCGACTATGACTGGTGGCACTTCTGTTTTTAGGGGATTACTTTCAATTTTTTGAGGTTCGTTTGTTTTCAGCTCACGCTGCTGATCTTCTTCAAACTTCTTGCCTTTTTGTTTTGCACGAGCTTTTTTCTCTTTTTCCATTTGCTTAAGTTCTTTGCGAGTCGGGGGCGTTTTTTCATCGCCATCAATTTTGAAAAGGAGCATAATACACTCAATTGGATCACCACACATCTGTACAAATTCGTAGCCACGATAGCCATGATCGGTGATGGTTTGATCAATTGCTTTCATCATCCCTCTTTTTGTATACTTACTCACTATCACTGACTTATATCTTGTCATATGTTTTTTAACCTCTTAAAAATAGTTTAGCATAATCATCAAGACAAATAAAAAAACCTGATAATGATCAGGTTAAGTTCTTGGTTGCGGAGGAGGGATTTGAACCCTCGACCTCCGGGTTATGGGCCCGACGAGCTACCTCTGCTCTACCCCGCGATGTATTATTAGGATAACAAAATCGCAGGGTAAAGACAAGAGATTTTATTTAATTTTTAAACGATGCTCGCCCGTAAAGATGATACAAACACTACCCGTGCCTGTATGAGCGGAAATGACAGGGCCTAGATTACTAATAATAACTTCACCACCACCAAAGGCTTCGGTAAACATCTTGCCCAATAATTGGGCGGATTCTAAGGCGTTTGAATGAACGATATGAATAGACCCTTTATAAGGTTTCTTGACTAAATCTTTGGACAATTCAATCATTTCCATCGCGACTTTTTTAAAGCCACGGGCTTTACTAACAGGGACTAATTTACCTTCATCATCGATCGTAATAATGGGGACAACCCCCATGAGATTACCAAAGAAAGCTTTGGCTGCACTCACACGACCACCCCGTTCGAGTGTTTTTAAATCTTGTGGAGCAAGAAAGGCCACCACTTGATGACGAAGTTTTTCGATGTGAGTAGCAACTTCTTCGATCGTCGCCCCTTCTTTTTGCATCTTTAAGGCTTCAATCACGAGCACACCTTCAGCAAGACTGGCACTTAGCGAATCGACAAGCACAATCTTACGATTCTTGAAATGAGCCAGTAATTCCTCACGCGCAAGATTAGCTTGTGCCCACGTCGCCGATAGTCCACTACTAAGTCCTAAATAGAAGACATCAATCCCTTTTTCAAGATAAGGGGTAAATTTGTCAATAAAGGCTTGCATCGGGATGAGGCTAGTTTTAGCGACTTCTTTATTGTCTAAACGGGCATAGAAATCTTGGAGTTTAAAGCCTCTTTCATCCAAAAATTGTTTTAATACTTCTTCGCCGAAGTTTACTTCCATGGGAAAATAGTCGAGATGGTACTGATCAACAATACTTTGTGGTAAATCACAAGTTGCATCAGTAATGATAACGAATTTGTTCATTATGACTCTCCTTTAATGAGTTGGTGACAAACGCCACCCTAAAAGCATAGCAAAAAATAAAATCTATGTGAATGATTACTATAATTCTGCATTTATGATAGCGTTAACAAATAAAAAAAGAGCCCATACCATCAACTAATATGAATGGGCTCGATTGATTTATACGTTTTGATTACGTTAAGAAGTTCATTGGCTTTATCCGTGTAACCTAATTCGCGGTAATGCTTTTCTAGAATCATAAGTCCAGGAATTGACGACGCGTTTCGGGCTTTAAGTAGCCACTTTTCGCCATCGCGATAACTTTTCTTAACCCCTTTGCCAATTAAATAATATTCACCCAAAGCCGTCATTGCTAAATCAAAGCCGAGTTCAGCACTCTTCTTCAAATATGCGACACTTTTCGTCCAATCCACTTCACCTTTAAAGAAGGCTTCGCCCACGAGATGTGCATAAACATAGAAAGCCTGGGCATGTTTCTTCGCCATCGCTTGATTAAGAATGTAGGTGGCTTCATCCGCTGATTGCTTATACCCATATCGGCCATAGGCATAAAATAACCCTAGCGTCGTTAACGCTTCTAAATTATATGTTTGTGGACTTTGAGCGATGAAAACTAATTCTTCTTCACTCAGTTGATCTTTTTGCCAAAGGTACATGGCTTATCCTTTAATTCGATCGGTAATGGCTTGGGCTTTTTGATAAATTTGTTCAATGGGTTCATCAAGGAAGAATTCCCCATTTTCATAAAGAATCTTACCGTTAATCATCGTTAAATAAACATTTGATTTTGAACCACTATAAACAATGTTTTTTTCGATATTATTGATCGGTTGCATGTTTGGTCCCGATAAATCAATCATGATAATGTCGGCAAGCTTTCCTTTTGCTAAAACATCCGCTTGCTCAAGACCAAGGGCATGGGCACCATTGACGGTCGCCATTTTTAAGACGGCTAAAGCATCAACGACACTCGCATCTTTTTCACGAATCTTAGCGAGTCCGGTCACTAAAAACATCTCTCTAAAGAAATCAAGGGCGTTATTACTTGCCGGTCCGTCCGTTCCGATCGCAATATTAATGCCTTCATCTAAGTAGCGTTTGACTGGCGCAATCCCACTTGCTAACTTCGTGTTGGCACTTGGATTCGTCACAATATTTAATTTATTCCGCTTATAAACTTTGAAATCTTCCTCACGGAAATGGACACCATGGAAACCACCGCCACCATGTTTATAAAGGCCAAGCGATTCAATATAGACGGCGGGCGTCATACCATGACGGGCCACACATTCTTCGACTTCGCGTTCGGTTTCACTGATATGGCTCCAAATCGGGGCTTTTAATTCGTCACTAGCTTTGGCGAGTTCCTTCAGGATTTCTTCATTCGCCGTATATTCGGCATGGAAACCAAGTTCATAACGAACAAGAGGATTCATTTTGTTAATGGTCTTATAGGCCGCCTTCATTTCAGCGACACTTTCTTTATACTTCGTGACCGTGCCGACTAAGACCGCGCGGAAACCGGTATCAATCGCTGCCTTCACGGTTTCAAGAGGAGAATAATACATATCAAAGCATGCGGTAATTCCACTCGTTAAATATTCAGCAAACGCCACTTTAGCTAGATGATATTGGTCGCCAGGTTGTAATTTATCTTCAAGCGGGAATATTGCCTTTTCAAGCCATTCTTGCAAGGGAAGGTCATCAGCATAACTTCTTAAAAATGTCATCGGACTATGGGTATGGGCATTTTTAAACCCAGGCATTAATAAATTAAGCCCGCAGTTCACCACGCGATCAAATTCAACCTCGCTATGTTTTTTGGGTCCAACATACGTAATTAAGTTGTCTTCAACCCAAAGTTCGCCAATAAAGATTTTATCTTGGGGTTTCATTGTCAAAATTCGTGCGTTTATAAATCGTGTTTTCATGTGAATAGTCCTTTATTTTTGATATAGAAATTATAGCATCTTTTTCTAAAAGAAAAAACCTCGACGTCAAGCCAACAAAAAATGCCATCAGACGATGGCATCGTTTGTTAATGAATGTTTATTGTTCCCAGAAATCTTCATCGCCATCATAGGGGACGATGCTTTCGCTTGTCGCGCCACAGAATTCACAGAAATCTGGATTATCAATAATTGCACCACAGACTAAACACAAATATTTTTTTCTTTCTTCGGCCATAACAATACTCACTTTCCTATAAATTCAATATAACTTATTATATAGACTTTAGCGCTAAATATAAAGAGGATAAAAGTAGATTAATCGAAATAATACGATTATTCTAGTCCTTTTCGTGATGGACAACAATTTGTGGGAATGGAATGGTAATTTTATTTTGATCAAATAAGAGTTTCATCTCTCGATTTAAGTCACGAACCACTTGGTATTTCTTTGTTTCTTCCGTTTTAGCATAAATACGTAAGACGACTGACGAATCACCGAGTTGTTGCACACCTTTATAGAAGGGACCTTCAACGATGTCACTAATCTTTTCTTTGAGATGAGGAATTGCTTGTTTAATCACATCTTCGATGTATTCTAAATCTTGACCATAACTGACAGAGATATCACAAATCGCAGGTGATAGATTCGCGGATGTATTCACAATCATTCTGACATCCGAGTTATTGATGATAAGAATATCGCCATTTAAATCCTCTAATGAGGTCGTACGAATGCCGATTTCAGTCACGCGACCACGGAAGTTATTGACTTGAATGATATCACCAATCATGAATTGTTTTTCAAAAATAATAAATAAGCCCGCGATTACGTCCTCAATGAGACTTTGTGCCCCAAAGCTGATGGCTAACCCAACAATTCCAGCCCCGATGAGTAGCGTCGGTGTATCGACACCCCAGACACTTAAGACGAGAAAGACAGCGACAATACTCGTTAAGTATTTGAAAATACTTTTTATGATGACCCATATCGTTGAACTTTGCGTGCGTTTGCGCGCTAATGGGAGAATCAAATACTCAAAGAGTTTATTGAGTAACCAGAAAAAGACGATAATGACAATACTTTCGGCAATCGTGATGATATTGTCGGTGACTAATGCGACAATGTTAAAAAACTTACCAATCGTATTGTTGATGAAATTACCAAATCCCGTCGTGCTTAACCATAAATCAGAGACTACGGCCACCACGACAAAAACGATAACCAAGGCAAAAACGATTATTTTTGTAATGAATCCCTTCTTTAGGCCTTTTTTCTTTTGATTTGTTTCCATATGCTTCTTACCTCTTTCTATTTCACCTACAACATTTGTGTAGATACTAGACCATAATAGTAGTTCGAATGAATTGTCTTACTGGCATAGATTTCCATGCGGATTGGATTGGGATTGCTTTTTGTAATTGTCGTCGAATAGGTCCGCATCGGTCCTGGTTGTGGTTCGTTAAAGGATCCAGAAGTAAGATAGGCTTCTTGTCCTGGTCCTGTGATTTCATAAAGCGTATATTGAAGACTTGAAATGACATTATCTGGATCATTCACATTCACATTGACATTAAAGTCAGGACCCATTGGCATCACTTGAACCATCATTTGGAAGAACGGCGCAGTCGTGAAGAGGAGTTCTTCACTCGCCTTATCCATCATATTGCCACTTGCTTCATCTAGATACCGCACCTTTAAAATGGCCCGGTAGTCATGATTACTTTGTAAGGGACCCACACGAACAGTCGTGTCTTCAAAGACGGGTTCTTCTCCACTATTTTGATGTGGACTACTAAAGGTCACATCGATTGATTTAAATAACGTTGCCCCATCGTAGACTTCGATTTTGCCACTCAGGTTAGGGATATCATAGGGAAAGATGGATGGAAATAAGTCGACATAGTCAAACGATAAATCACTGATGCTTAAGTATGGCTCGACAATTAAAGGATTATTTATGATTAGAGAGCCCAAATCATAGGTAGTCACACCGTCACTTCCTTGAAGATATAAGTAAACAGCCGAACTATAGGTCGGAATCGTGGCGAGTGGAATCGTGACTTGTTCGCTCGTAATCATGATATCTTCAAGATAAGAAATATAGGGTTCTTGACTCACTTCATACATGTAGGATTCGCTATAGCCATAATGTAGCCACATCGTTTGTAAGATTTGATCTTTATTATAAATGAGCACATCGACTTCATAATTGAAGCCTTCGATTGAACTTAAAAGACGATAATCGGTAATCGCTCCCGATAATTCGAGGTTACTTGTTACTTTTTCAGTTGCAAACGTTTTTTGACCAAACCCTTGTGACCCTTTGATACTAAGCGTATATTCGCTGGAGAGATACCGCATGGCTTGGGTCCCACTAATTTGCCCTGTGCTTATGGGAATTTGATAGGCTTCAAGTGATGTTCGAATATCTAAAACTAGACTATCAGTGACGAGCGTTTGTCCTGGATCGAGGACTTCCGCATGATAAACGATTTGATTACCCACGGCACTCACATCGGTGAACCGCACAATCGGCTTTTCCCGTGATGTGACCACGACAACCGTAGCCGCGGTAACGACGGTAACAGTTAAACTAGCCATCCACCGAAGGATTGTCTCTTTCTTAAAACGTTGAAGAAACAAATCGTGGCGATTTTTTGCCGTTTTCATATTTTTACCTACAAATAGTGTAAATCTGGCTTTTTAAAATGTCGATAACTTTCGCATAAGTTTTGTACGATTAATCCCTGATTCGTTATACTAATAACGGACAAATCTCTATGCGTAAACCAAGTACAATGAAAAAAGTCCTCAAAAAAAGTGCTCATGTGCTTTTAATCATGGCCATGTTAGGCACGACCTATAGTCTTGCCGTCGCTTTTAGTGAAACTATCCTCGTGGATCAACTAATCACGGACTTTATTGCTCGCGCCGATGATAATCCGGCTGAAATCAAAGAACTCTACGATTATGAGTGGCATTACTATCCCATTACTCGCATAGAAGATTATGAATTAGCCGACCATCGCGATGTGTTTTATGATGATGCGAAACGCGAAATCGGCAACTATGGCGATGTCTTACTGACGCGTCAAAGTGCATTTAAAGATCTGCCGTTTATCCATCAATTTGTCAGTTACTATTTCGGTGGTCACGCCTCCTTTATTAATGATGATGGAGGGATTTATGAAACAACGGGTGTCAATGTGGATTTTCAAACAATGATCGATTCCGTCTTTATTGATCCAAATAATCACCCATTACAAAATGTCAGTATCCAAAAATTGAATGGCAATTATTGGTTAGATAAAATCACCACGACCCAATATTCTCCCTTTTATCGGACCGAAGTAATGAGTGTTCGGGTCAAAGATGTCACGCTTAATCAAATCCAAACCGCCCGCGATTTTCTTGAATATCATTACCAAAATCGAACCTTATATAATTATTTATTTTGGCTTAATATGAAAGACCGCTTCTATTGTAGTGATCTCATTAGTCGCGCTTATCAATCGTCTTTTTATGATGAAAACGAGCAAAGAGAATACTCACGAACGCTCAATTATGATGGTTTCATCACGAGCATTAATGACATCATCTTAGCCCAAGAAACCTATTTAACGAGTTATATAAAAATAGATACTAACCATCACATCGTTAATATCTATTATTTAGCAGATTTAATTTAATTAATCATTAAAGTCTTGTTCGAGTCCGGCAATCGTTTGTGCAAGCATCGGTGCAATACTGACGACATCGATGAGTGTCGACTTCATCGTAAAGGGAATCGAATCGGTAATAATGATTTTTTTAATATGTGATTTCTCTAACGACTCAACTGCATGACTTGAAAACACTCCATGACTAGCGGCGACATACACATCCTTCGCCCCATGCTTGAGTAATAGGTCGCTCGCTTTTACAAGTGTCACGCCTGAGTCGATGATATCATCGACAATAATCACGGATTTATCGCGAACATCACCGATAAGGCGCATCGTATCAATACGATTGTCTTCATCACGGTGTTTATCAATAATGGCCACACTGGCATGCTCGAACTCACGAGCCAATAAACGAGCGCGCGTAACCCCACCATGATCGGGTGAGACGATAACGAGATTGTCTTTCAGGCCATATTTCTTATAATAGGTCGCAAAGAGTTTGGTTGGAATTAATTCAATCACGGGGCAATCAAAGAAACCTTGAACCTGCGCCGTGTGTAAATCAAGGGCAATTATTTGATCAACGCCCGCATTGGTCAACATATCCGCGACTAATTTTGCGGTAATTGGCTCCTGTGGTTTGGTCTTCCGATCTTGGCGAGCATAGCCAAAATAAGGAATAATCGCCGTGATGCGTTTTGCATTCGCCCGTTTAAGCCCATCGACAAAGACGAGCAATTGAAAAAGATGGTCGCTAACAGGACGATAGGTCGATTGGATAATATAGATGTTTTTATTTTGAACAGGGGTGGAATTTTCAACAATAATTTCACCATCCGCAAAAGTGACGACTTCACTTTCACCGAGTAAAATGTCGGCCAAACGGCTGACCTCGGTCGCAAGATTGACACTCGCATCAAGATGGTAAATAAGCGCGCGATTTTTCATAGATAATCCTCATCACTAATTTTAGCATAAAATCACATTATGCCTTTTTAAAAATAGGATTCTTTTACTCAATGCGTTTCAGTAATGCAATAATTTCGTCGAGTTTTTCGGTTGAATCATCACCTTTAGCGTGGACAACACAGTGGCGTAAATGTTCGGAAATAATCTCATGATTCGCCTTTTTAAGCATCGCAATGGCCGCAAGAATTTGATTCGATACATCGAGACAATATTGGTCTTCCTCGACCATCCGAATCACTCCTTCTAGTTGGCCTTTCGCGACATTGACATACTTCGTGACTTTTTTGTGATCAGCGTGCATACATCATCCTCCCTAGATCTTTCTTAATCGAATCGTCAGTGCATTTAAGACAACAAAAATACTCGAGACTGACATGAATAAACTCGCAATCATCGGGTTCAGTGAGAGATTGAATTGCATAAATACGCCGGCCGCTAATGGAATCATAATGATGTTATAAAAGAAGGCCCAGAATAAGTTCCACTTAATATTATTGACTGTCATTTTAGCTAGATTTAATGCTTTCGCGACATCAATGGGTGCATCATTAATTAA
>ERZ1645192.2506-NODE-2506-length-15208-cov-11.938362_pt1 | contig 15208 bp, 13 predicted proteins | sample MGYA00575354_ERZ1645192 | MGnify/ENA primary metagenome ERZ1645192 (study PRJEB40844, sample SAMN11349763) | freshwater sediment metagenome | isolation source: river sediment | host: Sediment | place: India: Faizupur Khadar , New Delhi | collected 2017-02-21 ... | reverse complement strand
GGCGGCTGAGGATCACGAAATCGCGGCCATAGGCGCGGAACAGGAGCGCCTCCGGGAAGCGCCGGCGCAGTTCCTCGGTCAGCCGGAGTACGAGCAGGTTGCCCTGTTCCCAGCCGTGGGTGCGGTTGTAGTCGGCCAGGTGCTGCAGGTGCAGGCTGTGCAGGCAGTGGTAGTCGGTCAGGGTGCCTGGATCCTGGAGGACGATCTGCAGGTAGTCCTCGTTGTACAGGCCGGTGAGCTTGTCGCTGAAGAAATAGGAGAAGCGCCGCTGTTCCATCTGGTTCTTGGGCAGCTGGCTGACCGCGGCGGGCAGCTCCACCCCGCCGAGGGCGACGAGCGCCGCGGCCACCACCTCCGGGTCGAACTGGCTGCCACTGAGCGACTGCAGCTCGGCCAGGGCCTCGTCCACGGACTTGCGCGGCTTGTAGATGCGGTTGGTGGTCATGGCGTCGAAGCTGTCGGCCACCACCAGGATGCGGGCGAGCAGGGGGATGCCCGGGCCGCGCAGCCGGTCCGGGTAGCCCATGCCGTCATAGCGCTCGTGGTGGTGGCGGATGATCGTGGCCAGTTCCCGGTACATGGCGATGCCGGCGAGCATGGCCGAACCGGCCTGGGCGTGGTGCTTGATGAGTTCGTAGTCGAGCGGGGAGAGCCGGCCGGGCTTGAGCAGCACCGAGTCCGGGGTGGCGATCTTGCCGATGTCGTGGAGGATGGCCGCCTGCTGGAGCAGGTCGACCTGTTCCCCGGAAAGCCCCAGGCGGGCGGCGAGCATGCGGCTGTAGCGCGCCACCCGCACGGTGTGGCCGGCGGTGTAGGTGTCGCGCTGGTCGATCATGTCGGCGAACGAAAGGATGGTCTGTTCGTAGTTTTCCCGCCGTTCCCGTTCCAGCCGTTCCACCTGCTCGCGCTGGTTCAGGGCGTGGACCGCGAAACCGATGTCGCCGGCCAGTTCCTCGAGCATGGCGATCTCCTCCGGCTCGAACCCCTCCCGCCGCATGGTGCAGACACAGAGCACGCCGAGCGGGTCCGCCTCGCGGGCGGCGCGCAGCGGCAGGGCGATGGTCGCCCGGAAGCGGACGGTGTTGGCCCGGTCGAGCCAGGGGGTGACGCTGGCCTGCGGATCCCACTGGACCAGCACCACGGTGGTGTTGCCGCGCAGGCAGCGGGCCGCGGCCGAGGCGGCGAAGGGGTGGTTCGGGTCGGCGAGCGGGTAGGGCGGCGCGTCGGGCAGGCGGATGGACGGGTCGACGGTGTACACGCGCTCCACCTGGTCGTGCCGGCGCAGGCCGATCCAGCAGAAACCGTAGTGGCTGTGGGCGCCCATCACCCGGCAGGCCTCGACCAGGAGCGCGTCCACGTCCGCGGTCGAGAGCAGGAGGGTGTTGATCTCGCTGATGGTCTCCATGATCTCGCGCAGGTAGAGTTCCTGGTCGAGCAGGCTGTGGATGCGGCTGGTCCGTTCGACCACCCGGGCCTCGAGGGTGGTGTTGAGCGCGTCGATCTCGCGGTTCTTCTCCACCAGGCGGCGGTTGAGCCGGAGGATGGCCAGGGCGGCCGCACCCATCGCGCCGACCGCGAGCGTGAGCAGGGTGAGCTGCCGCCAGTAGCGGTGGAGCACGTCCCTGAGGGTGAACTGGCCGAAATCCGCGTACGGGCCGATGCGCAGGTCAAGCAGGCAGTCGTGCACCGGCTGGTAGTTGAGCGGCGCGCTCCAGCCGGCGCTCTTGCTCGCCCGGGCGGCCGGGTCGTCGGCAGCCATGGCGAGCAGGGCCGCAGTGACCCGGCGGACCAGTTCGGCCGGGGTGGCGGGCAGGGCGGCCATGGGCCATTCCGGGTAGAGTTCGGTGCTCAGCTTGAAGGGGAAGCCCGGGACCTGCCGTTCCTCGAGGATGCGGAACTCCTCCATACGGATGGTGCCGGCCTCGGCCATGCGCTCGAGCGTGTCGGTGCGCACCGTGCCCGCGTCGACCCGGCCGTCCCGCACGGCGAGCACCACCGCGTCGTGGGTGTTGCCGTAGTCGAGACTGGCGAAGAAGCGCAGCGGGTCGATGGACTGGCGGTGCAGCTCCCGCCAGCAGGCGATCCAGCCGCCGAACGAGCGCGCCTCCACGGCCATGAACCGCTGGTCGCGCAGGTCGGCCAGCCGCTGCAGGTCCGCCCGGTCGGCCCGGCAGAAGATCACCCCGCCGAAGGTGGTGGTCGGCTGGCCGGGCAGGTTGCGGTTGATCAGGGTGGTGATGCGGTAGGCGCCGTGCAGTTTTTCCATCTCCACGTAGAAGGCGGAATTGGCGAGGACGAAATCGATCCGCCCGGAACGCACGCTGTCGTGGATCTCGGTGAAGTCGAGCGCTACGATGCGGAAGCGGTGATCGGGCAGGCGGGCGCTGAGGTAGTCGGCGGTGGGCTGCCACAGGGCCAGGTCCGTGGCCGAGCCGCGCTTGGCGAGCAGGCCGATGCGCACCTCCACCGGTGTCCCTGCCCGGATGGGGGCGGCGGGCAGGCAGAGGGCCAGAACCACGGCCAGCAGGGGCAGGACGCGGCGGGCGGGCGCGAACGCGGCGCACAGGGTGAGGAACATGGCGGGCACGGCAACTCCGCGGAACAGGGGACGGGTGGGGGCGCGGCGGCCCGGGTGCACAGGCTAGCCGAGAACTGCCGGCAAGGCAAGGGCGCACGGACCGGGCGGCCGCAACCGGTCGAGTTACCGCTTGCCTGGCGGCGGTTTCCTTCGTACAATGGCCCCGCTTCGCTCCCCGCCCGTCCCGCGCGCAGCCGTGGCGGGCCACAACCCCGAGGACCAGGACCATGGCCGCAGAGCAAACCTCCGTGCGCATCGGCGGCGACGACGACACGGCCCTGGCCGCGTTCGCCGGGGCTCTGGCCGAACAGCTCGTTCCCGGCGACGTGCTCTGCCTGTTCGGGTCGCTGGGCGCGGGCAAGACCGCCCTGACCCGCCACCTGGCCCGGGCCCTGGGCGTGGGCGACGACCAGTACGTGTCCAGCCCCTCGTTCGCCCTCCTGCACACCTACGACGGCCGCCTGCGGATCCACCACATGGACTGCTACCGGCTCGCCGATGCGGACGAGGTGGCCGAGGCCGGCCTGGCCGACGCCCTGGAGACCGATGGCGTGGCCGTGGTCGAGTGGCCGGAGCGGCTCGGCGCGCTCACCCCGGCGGACCGGCTCGACCTCCGTTTCGAGATCGAGGCGGACCAGTCCCGGCGAATCACCCTCGAGCCCCATGGCGAGCCCTGGCAGGCGCGCCTGGCCGAACTGGTCCGCCACCTGACAACCCTTCCTTCCGTGAACCACTGACTCCGGCCGCCCGGGCGGCCGCGCAGCCTCGCCCCCATACCTTCATGAACAGACGTCTCATCCGCCTTTCGCCCTGTCCGAAGGGCTATACCTATGATCAGGACAAGGCCTGCACCCCGGAGGAGACCGTGGCCCGCTTTCAGGAGCGGCTGCGCGCCACCGACCTGGACGTGCTCCGCGAGATCCGTCGCATCGACAACGGCCGCCTGGACATCCCGGTCTATTTCAGCCTCTGCGGCGACGACGCCCGCCGGGTGATCGGCAACAAGAAACAGATGGGCAAGGGCTCGACCCCGGCCCAGTCCCGGGCCAGCGCCTGCATGGAACTGGCCGAGCGGTTCAGTTTTTTCAGCTTCGTCCAGGACGAGAGCAATTTTCTCACCGGCGACTACGCGGCCATGGAAGCGGCAGGCCATCCGGTCCTGCCCGTGGAGACCCTGCTGGGTTCGGTGCACGATACGACCACCCCGCCCGCGCTGCTCCGCCGGCTGCTCGCCGGCCTGCCCCTGCGCTGGGTCTGGGCAGTGCGCCTGACCGACGAGTCGCCGGTGCTCGTGCCCTTTTCCTGGTTCTACGCGATCAACGAGTTCAACGGCCCCTCGGCCGGCAATACCTGCGAGGAGGCCCTCCTCCAGGGGATCAGCGAGGTGGTCGAGCGTCACGTATGCGCGCTCGTCACCCGGGACCGCCTGCCCACCCCGGTGATCGACCCGGAATCGATCATCGACCCGGTGGCCCGCGACCTGCTCGCCAAGTTCCGCAAAAACGGCATCCAGGTGCGGCTCAACGACTTCTCCCTGGACACCGGCATCCCCACCGTGGCCGCGCTCGCCTGGGACCCGGCCACCTTCCCGGCCACGAGCGAGATCGTCTACACCGCCGGCACCACCCCGGACGCGAGCAAGGCGGTGATCCGCGCCCTCACCGAGGTGGCGCAGCTGGCCGGTGACTTCAATACCGGCGCCAACTACGTGGCCAGCGGCCTGCCCAAGCCGCGCAGCCTGGCCGAGGTGGCGCACGTGCTCAAAGCGGAGCGCACCGTCCGCCTGGACGAACTCAGTGATCTGGCCAGTGACGATTTCCGCGACGAGGTGCGGGCCTGCGTGGCCGCGCTTGGCCGCATCGGCCTGGAAGTGTTCTGTGTGGACACCACCCACCCGCAGTTGGGTATCCCGGCCGCCTACACCATTATCCCGGGCGCGCATTTCCGCGAACGGGCCATGGGCGGCAACGCGGGCCTGTTCGCCGCCCGCCTGGCCGCGGACCTGCTGGGCGGTGACGCGCTGGAAACGCAACTTGCCGCCATGCAGCGGCTGCTGCCGGGCGCCTATTACCTGAGCTTCTACCGCGGCCGCAGCCTGTACCAGCGCGGCGAGATCGAGGCCGCCCTGGCCGCCTTTGACCAGGCCCTGGCCGAGGGCGCGAGCGACGAGGATCTGCCCTACCTGTATTCCTACAAGGGCTGCTGCCTGCGCGACCTGGGCCGCTGGGACGAGGCGGTGGCGGCCCTGGAGCAGGGGCTCGCCTGCGACGAGGAACGGCCGGACCTGCACAACGCCCTTGGCGTCTGCGCCTACAAGACCGGCCGCCACGCCGACGCGGTCACTCACTTCCGCCGGGCCGTGGCCCTCAACCCGGCCTCGGCCATCGACTACGCCAACCTGGCGCTCAACCTGGAGCGGCTCGGCGAGCGGGACGAGGCCATCGCCTACTACGAGATCGCGCTCGGCCAGGACCCGACCATCGAGTTCGCCCTCGAACGGCTGGCCGGCCTGCTGGCCGCGGACCCGCAGGAGCGCTGAGGCCATGCACGCCTTTCCCCGCAACCCGGCCAAAATCCTCGTCCGCTCCACCAACTGGATCGGCGACGCGGTGATGACCACGCCGGCGGTGCGCACCATCCGCGAGAACTTCCCGGAGAGCGAGATCACCATGCTCGTCCACCCCTGGGTGGCGGACGTGTTCCGCTACAGCCCGCGCGTGGACAGGATCTTTCTCTATGAAAAAAAAGGGGTTCACAAGGGCTTGAAGGGCATGGTGCGGCTCGCCGGCGAACTGCGGGCCGAGGAGTTCGATTGCGCCATCCTGTTGCAGAACGCCTTCGAGGCCGCCTTCATCACCCGCCTGGCCGGCATCCCGGTGCGGGCCGGCTACACCACCGACGGCCGCTCTCTGCTGCTCACCCACCCCGTGCAGAAGGCCCCGGACCTGGTGCGCAAGCACGAGATCCACTACTACCAGCGCATCATGCGCGGCCTGGGCCTGAAGACCGCGGCCAACGAACTGGAGCTGTTCATCCCCGGCGTGCACGTGGACGCGGCCCGGCAGCGGCTCGGCGAGCGCATCGGCGAGGAGGTCGGGGTGGCGCCGCTCATCGGCTTCAACCCGGGCGCGGCCTTCGGCCCGGCCAAGCGCTGGCCGGCGGAGCGCTACGCCGAGCTGGCCGACCGGCTGAGCGAGCGGACCGGCGGCTGGATCCTCGTGTTCGGCAGCGCGGCCGACCAGCCCACCGCCACGGAGATCCTCGATCGCGCCAAAAATCGGCAGCGGATCGTGGACCTCACCGGCCGCACCAGCCTGGTCGAGGCCATGGCGCTGATCGGCGAGTGCGACGTGTTCGTCACCAACGACTCCGGCCTCATGCACGTGGCCGCGGCCCTGCACACCCCCCAGGTGGCCATCTTCGGCTCCACCGACCACATCCGCACCGGCCCCTACTCGGAGCAGGCGGTGATCGTGCGCAAGGAACTGCCCTGCAGCCCGTGCAAGAAGCCCCGCTGCCCGGAAAAACATTTCCGCTGCATGCGGCTGATCACCAGCGACGAGGTGTTCGCCGCGGTGATCAGGCTGCTCGAGGAGGGCTGATGACCCTGACCACCGGCCGGCCGGCCGTGTTGCTCGACCGGGACGGCACCATCAACGAGCAGATGGGCTACGTCAACCACCTCTCCCGCTTCCACCTGCTGCCCGGCGCGGCCCGGGCGATCCGCGGCCTGAACGAGGCCGGCCTGGCGGTGGTGGTGGTCACCAACCAGTCGGGCCTGGCGCGCGGCTACTTCCCCGAGTCGCTGCTCGAGGCGGTGCACGCCGAGATGTACCGGCTGCTGGCCCAGGAGGGCGCGCGCCTGGACGGGCTCTACGTCTGCCCGCACCATCCCGAGGCCAAGGAAGAACGCTTCCGGCTCGACTGCGACTGCCGCAAGCCGCGCACCGGCCTGTTGGAGCGGGCCGCGGCCGAGCTTGGCCTGGATCTCGGCCGCTCGTACATGGTCGGCGACCGCTGGTCCGACCTGCGCTGCGGCGCGGCCGTGGGCGCGACCACGGTACTCGTGCTCACCGGCTACGGCCGCGGCGACCTTGCCTACGTCGGGCCGGGGCAACCGGTCCAGCCCGACCACGTGGCCGAGGACCTGGAGCGGGCGGCCGCCTGGATTCTTGAGCGCACACGCTGCGCGTGAACACGTACGGGCGCCGGTCACCGGTCCCGACTGCAGTCCCAATCGAAACAAGGAGGCACCAATGCAACGACACATGATCCGCTGGACCACCCTGCTCATGACCCTGCTGCTGGTTTCCGGCTGCGGCTACAACGCCTTGCAGGTCAAGGAGGAGGCGGTGTTCAAGGCCTGGGGCGACATCGAGTCGAGCCTGCAGCGGCGCGCCGACCTGATTCCCAACCTGGTGGAGACGGTCAAGGGCTACGCCAAACACGAGCGCGAGACCCTGGAGGCGGTGATCAGCGCCCGCGCCCGGGCCACCTCGGTGCAGATCTCGCCCAAGGATCTGAGCGACCCGGCGGCCATGCAGCAGTTCCAGGAGGCCCAGGGCGGCCTGAGTTCGGCCCTGGCCCGGCTCATGGTGGTGGCCGAGCAGTACCCGGACCTCAAGGCCAACCAGAACTTCCTTGACCTGCAGCACCAGCTGGAAGGCACGGAAAACCGCATCAACGTCGCCCGCCAGCGCTACAACGAAACGGTCGAGGCGTTCAACGCCGCCATCCGCAAGTTCCCGGAAAACCTGACCAACAAGTTCCTCCTCCACCTCGACCGCAAGGAGTACTTCAAGGCGGAACCGCAGGCCAAGGAAGTTCCCAAGGTGCAGTTCTAGACCGGGCGTTACGGGCCATGCAACCCCTGCGCACCCTGGCGGTGCTGCTCGCGGCCGTTTTCCTGCTGCTGCCGGCCGGCGGGCCGGCGGCGGCCCTGGCGCTTTCGGTGCCCCCGCTCACCGGCCGGGTCAACGACACCGCCGGCGTGCTCTCGCCGGGCACGGTGCAGGCGCTCGAGCAGTCGCTTGCGGCCCTGGAGCGGGAGGAATCCACCCAGATCGTGGTGCTCACCATTCCGGGCCTTGAAGGCGAAAGCCTGGAGGAGTACGCCGTGCGCGTGGTCGAGAAGTGGCAGCCCGGCCAGAAGGGGCGGGACAACGGCGCCCTGCTGCTCATCGCCATCGCCGACCGCAAGATCCGCATCGAGGTCGGCTACGGGCTCGAGGGAGTGCTCACCGACGCCCTGGCCGGCCGCATCATCCGCACCGTCATCGCCCCCAACTTCAAGGCGGGCAACTATGACCGGGGCGTGGTCGACGGCGTGGCCGCCATGGTGGCCGCGGTGCGGGGCGAGTTCGCCGGCCAGGGGTCGGAGCTGACGGCCAACCAGCGCGACCCGGGCGAGTTCCTCGTGTTCCTGCTGTTCGGCCTGATGGTCATCGGCAGTGTCTTCCGGCGGCGCAAGCCGGTGGCCGCGGGCGTGGGCGGGGCCTACGCCCCGCTGGCGGGCCTGATGTTCGCCGGCCTGAGCGGCTGGCAGCAGCTGCTCGTGCTCGTGCCGGTGGGCATGTTCGGCGCCTTTCTCGCCAGCCTGTTCTCCGGCAACCGGCTCTCCGGCCGTCCCGGCGGTGGGTTCCCCACCAGCTACCGCGACTACCGCGGCGGCTTTGGCGGCGGCCTGGGCGGCGGCTTCGGTGGCGGCGGCGGTTTCAGCGGCGGCGGTGGCGGCTCCGGTGGCGGCGGCGCCTCGGGAGGATGGTGAGCATGCAGACCCTGGCAGAACGGTTTTTCACCGGCGCGGAACAGCAGCGCATCACCGCCGCGGTACAGGCGGTGGAGGCGCGCACCAGCGGCGAGGTGGTGGTCATGGTCACCTCGGCCAGCCACGGCTACCCGGAGGCGGGCCTACTCGCCGCCGCGGCCCTGGCCCTGCCCGCGGCCCTGGCAACCGCCTTCACCACCGCCGGCCTGCTCTGGTGGCGGGGCGAGGTGCTGTGGCTGTTCCTGCTGCTCTTCACCCTCTTTTTCGCGCTCCTGCGGCCGCTGGTCGGCCATATTCCCTCCCTGTTGCGGCTTTTCCTGCGCCGCGAGCGGATGGCGGCCGAGGTCGAGCGGGCCGCCTTCACCCACTTCTTCGCCGAGGGGCTGCACGCCACCCGCGAGGCCACCGGCGTGCTCATCTTCCTCTCGGTGCTCGAGCGGCGGGTGTGGATCCTCGGTGACCGGGGCATCAACGCGCGCATCCAGCCGAAGAGCTGGCAGGAGTTCGTCGATCGGCTGACCGCGGGCATCCGCGACCAGCGCCGCTGCGAGGCCCTGTGCGAGGTGATCGTCGAGATCGGCGAGCTGCTCGCCGACCGCTTCCCGCCCGGCACGGACGACCGCAACGAACTGGAAGATCTCGTGATCCTCGCCGGCCCGGGCGCCGGCGGGCGGCTGATCATCCGCTAGGGACGGAACATGGCCGCAGCCGGTCACTCCCCCGGGCCGTGCGCCTGCCTGTTCGACCGGCTCGGGCCCGGGCCGCTCGTCATCGCCCACCGCGGCGACCGGGCCCGCCGGCCGGAGAACACCCTCTGCGCCTTCCGCGCCTGCCTGGGCCGCAGCCCCATGATCGAGGTCGATGTCCAGCTCTGTGCCGACGGCGTGCCGGTGGTCATCCACGACCATCATCTGCGCCGCACCAGTGACGCGGCCCGGCTGCGGCCGGTGGTCGGCGCACCCAGCCTGCTGGTGCGGGACTGGTCGCTCAGCCAGCTGCGCCGGCTCGACCTCGGCAGCTGGTTCCTCGCCGCCGACCCCTTCGGCGCCATTCGCGACGGCCGCACGGACCGCCTGGTCCTGCAGACCCTCATGCCCCAGCGCATCCTCACCCTGGAGGAACTGCTCGCCTGGGCGGTGCGCCGCCGGATGGCGCTCAACATCGAACTCAAGGACCAGCACAGCCGGTCCGCCAACGAACGGCTGGCCGGTGCGGCCGTACAGCTGGTGCGCGCCGCCGGGGCCGGACCCCAGGTGGTGTTCTCCAGTTTCGCTCACGACACCCTGCGTCGCTGCCGCAGCCTGGCCGCGGAGATCCCGGTGGCCGCCCTGGAGGACAAGGCCCATCGTCCGGACCTGGTCGACTACCTGCGCGCGCTCGGGGCCTGCGCCTACCACCCGGCGGACGCCCTGGTGGACGAGGCCCTGGTGCGCAGGCTGCGGGCCGAAGGGGTGCCTGTCAACGTGTTCACGGTCAACGACCCGGGCCGGCAACGGGAGCTGTTCGCCTGGGGGGTGCGCGGCGTGTTCACCGACTGGATCGATCCGGTTTGAGCCGAAGGGGCGCCCGCAGTCGCGGCGCTTGCGCCGAATCGGTTGCGAGGCAAGGGTTTTTCCGTGGTTTCCGGGGAAAGCGTTGACGCCTCCGGGGAAATGGGGCATAACAGCGCGAACAGCGCCTGCAACGACTACAGCACAAGGAGGAAGGGCATGAAACGAAACGGATTGTTCGTGAGACTGGTGCGCTCGGCCGGGCTGTTCGCCCTGGCCCTCTTGCTCGTTGCCCCGGCCGCGCGGGCCGAGGTGATCAAGATCGGCGCCATCCTGGCGGAAACCGGGCCGGCGGCCTTTCTCGGCGGACCGGCCTCGCGCTCGCTGCGCATGCTCGCCGACGAGATCAACGCGGCCGGCGGCATCAAGGGCCACACCATCGAACTCATCATCAAGGATTCGGCCGGCAGCCCGGAGAAGGCTATCTCCTTTGCCAAGCAGCTCATCGAGGAGGACCGGGTGTTCGCCATCATCGGCCCCTCGACCAGCGGCGAGAGCCTGAGCATCAAGAAGGTCTGCGAGGACGGCCGGACCATCATGATCAGCTGCTCGGCCGCGGACCTGATCGTCACCCCGGTGTCGCCGCACATCTTCAAGACCGCACCCAGCGACCGCTTCGCCGCCCGCCAGATCTTCACCACCATGCAGCAGCGCGGCATCTCCAAGGTCGCCGTGCTCGCCGCCAACGATGGCTTCGGCAAGGCCGGCAAGGAGCAGCTGGCCAGGAACGCGGCCGACTTCGGCATCACCATCGTCGCCGAGGACGTGTACGACAAGAGCGCCACCGACCTGACCGCCAGCGTGGCCAAATTGCGGGCCAACCCGGAGATCCAGGCGGTGGTCAACTGGTCGATCGTGCCGGCCCAGGCCATCCTCGCCAAGAACATCCGCCAGGCCGGCTGGGACGTGCCCCTGTTCCAGAGCCACGGTTTCGCCAACATCAAGTACGCCGAAGCGGCCGGGGTCGCGGCCGAGGGCATCATCTTCCCGGCCAGCCGCATGCTCGTGGCCGACGCCCTGCCGCCCGGGCCGCAGCGCGATTTCCTGATCAAGTACCGTGATTCCTACGAGTCCAAGTTCAAGGAAAAGGTCTCCACCTTCGGCGGCCACACCTACGACGCCCTGACCATCCTCGCCCGGGCCATCGAGCAGGCCGGCACGGACCGCGAAAAGGTGCGCGACGCGGTGGAGCGCATCACCGGCCTGATCGGCACGGCCGGCACCTTCAACTTCTCGCCCACCGACCACGGCGGCCTGGGCATGGACGCCTTTGCCATGCTCACCGTCAAGGACGGCCAGTTCGTGCTCCTGGACAACTAGGGCCGAACAGGAAGCAAACCCGCAGGGGGTGCGGCCGGAAACGGTGCGCGCCCCCTTTGCGTTTACGGCCGCGGCTGTTGCCGCGGGCCGGTGATCATGGTATAGGTCGCCGCGCGCGGCCGCCGGATCCGCCCGGCCCGCACAGTATCACGACAATCCCGCATCATTCATCATTCCAGCAAGGAGACAGCAGTCATGGAACGGACCTTTGCCATCATCAAGCCCAATGCCTTTGCCGCCGGCAACGCCGGCAAGATCCTCGCCCGCATCTACGCCGAAGGGTTTACTGTCGTCGGCCTGAAGAAGCTCTACCTGAGCAAGCGCGAGGCCGAGGGCTTCTACTACGTGCACAAGGAGCGGCCCTTCTTCGGCGAACTGACCGACTTCATGTCCAGCGGGCCGTGCATCGTCATGGTGCTCGAGGCCGAGGGCGCGATCAAAAAATGGCGCGACCTGATGGGCGCCACCAACCCGGCCCAGGCCGCCGAGGGCACCCTGCGCCGCGAGTTCGGCGACAGCCTGGAGGCCAACGCCACCCACGGCTCGGACGCCCCGGAGACCGCGGCCTTCGAGATCGGCTACTTCTTCTCCGGCCTGGAACTGCTCGTCTGAGCCCAGCGCAGGAAAACATCTGAAAACGCGACAAGGCGGCCCCGTGGGGCCGCCTTGTCGCGTTTGGGGGAAAGACTATGCGGGTCGGGCGCCGGCTTCAGCCTTCCTGTTCCCGGCCGCGCAGGTCGGGCAGGAACACCGCGCACACGCCGAGCAGGGGCAGCCAGGCGCAGACCTGGTAGACAAAGCCGATGGAGGTGCGGTCGGCCAACTGACCGAGCAGGGCCGCGCCGATGCCGGCCAGGCCGAAGGCGAGCCCGAAGAACAGGCCGGAGATCATGCCCACCCGGCCGGGAAACAGCTCCTGGGCGTAGACGAGGATGGCCGGGAAGGCCGAGGCGAGCAACAGGCCGATGACAAAGGTGAGCGGCCCGGTCCAGAACAGGCTGGCATGCGGCAGAGCCAGGGTGAACGGGGCCACGCCGAGGATGGACCACCAGATCACCTGGCGCCGGCCGATGCGGTCGCCGATCGGCCCGCCGAGGATGGTGCCCAGCGCCGCGCCGAACAGGAAGACAAACAGGTGGAGCTGCGCCGTACGCACCGGGATGGCGAACTTGTCGATCAGGTAGAAGGTCAGGTAGCTGTGCAGGCTGGTGGTGTAGAAGAACTTGGAGAACATGAGCACGAGCAGCACCGCCACCGGCCAGGCCGCGGACCGCGACGTTTTCCGGGCGGGCAGGACCGGACGGGGGCGCAGCCGCTCCGCCCGCTGCCGGTCGCGGTACCAGGTGCCAACCCGCCAGAGGATGAGCATGGCCAGGAGGGCCACCAGCGAGAACCAGGCCAGGCTGGCGCGGCCGTAGGGCAGCACCACCAGCGCGGCGAGCAGCGGGCCGGCCGCGGTGCCGGCGTTGCCGCCCACCTGGAAAATCGACTGGGCCAATCCGTAGCGGCCGGCCGAGGCCATGCGCGCCACCCGCGACGACTCGGGGTGGAACACCGACGAGCCGGTGCCGACCAGGGCCACGGCCACGAGCAGGGTGGCAAAGCTCGGCGCCACCGACAGGAACAGCAGCCCCGCCAGGGTGGAGCCCATGCCCATGGCCAGGCTGAACGGCAGCGGGTGGCGGTCGGTGTACAAGCCCACCGCCGGCTGGAGCAGCGAGGCGGACAGCTGGAAGGTGAGGGTGATCAGGCCGACCTGGGTGAAGCTGAGCTGGAACCCGTCCTTGAGCAGCGGGTAGAGCGCCGGGATCAGCGACTGCAGCAGGTCGTTGAGGAAGTGGGAAAAACTGATCGCCGCCAGCACCTTGAGCGCGATGCGCTCCGGCCTGGCGGCGGACTGGTCTGTGTCCATGGATCCTTCCTGCGGCCGGCCGCCATGGCGGCGCCGGGCCCTGGTTCAGCGGGTGTAGACGCCCGAGGGCACGAGGTCGCCCTGGGGGGTGTCGTTGAAGTACATCCAGGCAATGACCGTGCTGTGGTCCTGGTCGAGCACCACCTCCACCTGTTCGCGGCAGTTCCACACCGGGTTGCCCTCGAACAGGTCGAGCATCTCGAGCACCGACGAGTGCACCCGGTAGAGTTCACCGTGGATGGGGCTGATGGCCTCGGCCTTGGTGACGTAGGGGACGATCTGCTTGTACATGGCGAACCGCTGGACGGTGCGGCCGGTGCCGACGAAGTACGATCCGTCGATCAGGTTGTGGTTGTCAAAGCCGTGTTTCAGGGTGCCGTAGACAAAGAGCAGGTGATACATGCCGACTCCATCGGAAAAGAGGGGGCCGGACTCCTGTCCCGGCCCCGGGACGGCGCGGCCGCCTGGCGGCGGTTGCCCGTGCTCCAGCCATAGCACGGCCTTGGTTCTTTTTCAGCAGGAAAAAGCGATCGGCCGTCCCGGTCCCCGACCGCTACCGACCGGGCGGACTAGAACTGGCAGCCGAGACTGAGGGCCACCAGGTGGATCTCCGACTGGTAGAGGCCATTGGCCGCGTTCGCTTCGGTGAGCCCGCCGTGCAGGGGATCGACACCGACCGCGTTGGCCTTGATGCGGTCCGTGTAGTGCTGGAAGCCGTAGCTGAGCGACACCGTGGTCGCACCGAACTGCAGGTCCGCGCCCACGGTCCACAGGTGGGTGTCCGCGTCCGGGATGGCCGGCTCGAAGGTGCTGTCCGGCACCGGGGTGTTGCCGTACTTGTACCCGGCGAGCAGGGCGACCCGGTCGCTGAGTGCGTAGCGGCCGCCGATGCTGTACGACCAGGTGTCGTCCCAGTCGCGCGCGACCAGGTCCTCGCCGGCGCCGGCCACCGGCTGGTCCAGGCCGATGCGCAGTTCTTCGAAGGCGGACCAGCCCTCCCAATGGGCGCCGATCTCCACCACCAGCTCCTCGATCGGCTGCCAGGCAAGCCCCAGGCTGAGCTGCTCGGGCAGGCTCAGGTCGGCGCGACCGCCGGTCGCCGGGAACAGGGCGGCCGCATTGCCGGGCACGCCGCTGAAACGGGCCCGGCCGTCCACGCTGAGGTCGATCTCGCTGCGCCAGCTGAGGCCGAAGTCGAGCCGGTCGGTGAGTTGCAGGGCGAGCCCGAGGTTCCAGCCGAGTCCGGTGTCGTCGCCGCTGAACTCCTGGCTCCCTTCGATCCCGGCCAGGCCGAGCGGGGCCAGGTCGATTTGCCGGCGCAGGGTGGCGTCGAACAGGGCCAGGTCCAGGCCGGCGGCCACGGACAAGCGCGGCACCGGCCGCCAGGCAAGGGCCGGGTTGAGGGTGTAGGTGGTCATCTCGGTTTGCGTGGCCAGGAAGCGGCCCTCCCACTGCTCCGGCCAGTCCGAGGCCAGGCCGAAGGGGAAGAACAGGCCGATGCCGGCGGCGAGGTCGTCGGTGACGCGGTGCGAGAGGTACAGGCTGGCCGGCATTTTGGTTTCGTCGCGCATCTCGTGGATGTCGCCGTCGCCCTGGCTTTGGAAGCGGCGGTCAAAGGCGAGCACCGTCATTCCGGCCTCCACCCGGGTACCGTCCAGGGTGGTGAGCAGGGCCGGGTTGTAGAACAGGGTCGAGGGACCGGTGGTGTGCGCGGTCACGGTGGCGGCCTGGCCAAAGGCCGAGGCCCCCTGGGTGAACAGGCCGTAGCCCGAGGCCAGGGCCTGGCCGGCCGGAACGAGGGCGAGCGCGCACGCGAACGGCACCGCCACGCGGCGGCGAAAGAGCGGGAATGGGGAAAACACGGGCACAACCTCCAGAGATGGATGGGCGGCGGCTGAGTCGAAAAGGGTTGCGACACAGCCTTTCCAAGGATTGTAGCACCGGCGCGGCCGGTCCCCAAAACCTTTCTCGGGAAAGTGGGCTGGGTGGGGCGGGGTGGGCGCTCACTCCGAGCGCAGCGCCTCCAGCGGGTCGAGGCGGGCGGCCTGGCGGGCGGGCAGGGCCGAGGCGAGGATGCCGAT
>ERZ1645192.2504-NODE-2504-length-15215-cov-12.339842_pt1 | contig 15215 bp, 15 predicted proteins | sample MGYA00575354_ERZ1645192 | MGnify/ENA primary metagenome ERZ1645192 (study PRJEB40844, sample SAMN11349763) | freshwater sediment metagenome | isolation source: river sediment | host: Sediment | place: India: Faizupur Khadar , New Delhi | collected 2017-02-21 ... | reverse complement strand
CGGCGCGGTGGCGGTGCTGTTCCTCTTCGTCGTGATGATGCTCGACGTCGACTTCACCGAGCTGCGCGAAGGCTACCTGCAGTATCTGCCGATCGGCTCGGTCATCGGCCTGATGTTGCTCGCCGAGCTGCTCATGGTGGTCGGTGGCTGGGCGATCGATCCCGGCCTCGTCGGCAAGGGTGCGGTGCCCCATGCGGCCGGCACCGGCAACGTCCAGGCGATCGGCGAGGTGCTCTATACGAAGTACGTCTTCTTCTTCCAGGGGGCCGGGCTCGTCCTCCTGGTGGCGATGATCGGCGCGATCGTGCTGACGCTGCGCCACAAGCCCTTCGTCAAGCGGCAGAACATCTCCGAGCAGGTGGCGCGTGGTCCCGCGACCTCCATCGAGATCGTCCGCGTGGAGTCGGGCAAGGGAATGTGAGGGGGCGCCGGCCGGCTCCGCCGGTCGGGTGTCCGGTCCGCGTCGGAAGGCCGATGCGGTGGTCGGTCGAGGTCGGATCCGGGTCAACCGGGCGCCTCGGGCAAGACGGGGGAAGACATGGAAATCGGCTTGTCGCACTACCTCTCGGTGGCCGCGATCCTGTTCACGCTGGGGGTGTTCGGCATCTTCCTCAACAGGAAGAACGTCATCGTCATCCTCATGTCGGTCGAGCTGATCCTTCTCGCCGTCAACATCAATTTCGTCGCCTTCTCCAGCGCGCTGGGTGACCTCGTCGGGCAGATCTTCGCCATGTTGATCCTGACCGTCGCGGCCGCCGAAGCGGCGATCGGTCTGGCGATCCTGGTGGTCTTCTTCCGCAACCGCGGCTCGATCGCGGTCGAAGACGTCAACGTGATGAAGGGGTGAGCGGTCTCATGTTCACGGCGATCGTCTTCCTCCCCCTCCTCGGCTTCCTCATCGCCGGCGCGATGACCCTGTTGCCCTATGCCGCCGCCCCGATGGGCGCGGCGAACCTGGGCCACGGCGATCACGGCCACGGCGACCATGGTCACGACGCCCACGGCCACGACGCCCACGGCCACGACGACCATGGACACGGCCATGCCCTGCACGAGGAGAAGGCTCTGGCCCGCCCGGCGGAGCTCGTCACCTCGGGCTTCCTGCTCCTCGCCGCGGCGCTGTCGTGGGTCGCCTTCTTCCAGGTCGGCTACGGCCACCAGGCCGGCGCGATCAAGGTGCAGCTGCTGCCGTGGATCCACACCGCCGGCCTCTCCGTCGACTGGTCGATCCGCGTCGACACGCTGACCGCGGTGATGCTGGTGGTGGTCAACACCGTCTCGGCCCTCGTCCACGTCTATTCGATCGGCTACATGAGCCACGACCCCGATCGGCCGCGCTTCTTCGCCTATCTGTCGCTGTTCACCTTCGCCATGCTGATGCTGGTGACCTCCGACAATCTGGTGCAGATGTTCTTCGGCTGGGAAGGCGTCGGTCTCGCCTCCTATCTGCTGATCGGCTTCTGGTTCCAGAAGCCCTCGGCCAACGCCGCCGCGATCAAGGCCTTCGTCGTCAACCGTGTCGGCGACTTCGGCTTCGTCCTCGGCATCTTCGGCGTGTTCTGGCTGTTCGGCACCATCGACTACGACACGATCTTCGCTGCGGCCGGCTCGATGAAGGGCAAGGAGATCGTCTTCCTCGGCGCTCACGTCGATGCGATGACGACGCTCTGCCTGCTCTTGTTCCTCGGCGCGATGGGCAAGTCGGCGCAGTTCCTGCTCCACACCTGGTTGCCGGACGCGATGGAGGGCCCGACCCCGGTCTCCGCCCTCATCCATGCCGCGACCATGGTCACTGCCGGCGTCTTCATGGTGGCGCGCCTGTCGCCGCTGTTCGAGCAGTCGCAGACGGCGCTGACCGTGGTGACGCTGGTCGGGGCGCTCACCGCCTTCTTCGCCGCGACCGTCGGTCTCGTCCAGAACGACATCAAGCGGGTGATCGCCTATTCGACCTGCTCGCAGCTCGGCTACATGTTCGTCGGCCTCGGCGTCGGCGCCTATGGCGCGGGCATCTTCCACCTCTTCACCCACGCCTTCTTCAAGGCGCTGCTCTTCCTCGGTGCCGGCTCGGTGATCCATGCCGTCTCTGGCGAGCAGGACATCCGCAACATGGGCGGGCTGAAGGGGCACATCAAGCTCACCTACCTGATGATGATCGCCGGCACGCTGGCACTGACCGGCGTCGGCATCCCCGGAACGCCCTTCGGCTTCGCCGGCTACAACTCCAAGGACGCGATCATCGAGGCGGCCTATGTCGGTGAGAACGCCGTCGCCGGCCTCGCCTTCGCGCTCCTGGTGATCGCCGCGCTGTTCACCTCGTTCTACTCCTGGCGCCTGATCTTCAGGACCTTCTGGGGTGAGGCCCGGGCGTCGAAGGAAGTGATGGAGCACGTCCACGAGAGCCCGTCGGTGATGACGGTGCCGCTGATGGTGCTGGCCGCCGGCGCGGTCTTCGCCGGCATGCTGTTCACCGGCCACTTCATCGGCCACGAGTACGGCGAGTTCTGGAAGGGCGCGCTGTTCACCGGGGCGAACAACCACGTGCTCGAGCACATGCACCACGTCCCGGCGGCGGTGACCTTCGCGCCCTTCGTGTCGATGCTGGTCGGCCTGATCGTCGCCTACTGGTTCTACGTCGCTTCGCCGGCTCTGCCCTCGAAGCTCGCCGCGACCGTGCCGGGTCTCTACCGGTTCCTGCTCAACAAGTGGTACTTCGACGAGCTCTACGACTTCCTGTTCGTGAACCCGGCGAAGAAGCTCGGCCGCTTCCTGTGGAAGGAGGGTGACGGGCGCGTCATCGACGGCTTCGGGCCAGACGGCGTCTCGGCGCGCGTCGTCGACGTCACCAACCGCGTCGTCGCCCTGCAGTCGGGCTACGTCTACCACTATGCCTTCGCCATGCTGATCGGTGTCGCGGCGCTGGTGACCTATGTGATGTTCGGGGGAGTTCGGTGATGGGCAACTGGCCGGTGCTCACGATCGTCACGTTCCTGCCGCTGGTCGGCGTGCTGTTCCTCGCGCTGGTGCGCGGTGACGACGACGTGGCGAAGCGCAACATCCGGGTGATCACCCTGATCACCACGGTGGTGACCTTCCTCGTCTCGCTCCAGGTCTGGGGCCGGTTTGATCCGTCGAACCCCGGCTTCCAGATGGTCGAGAAGTCGACCTGGCTCGGCGGGCTGTTCAACTATCACATGGGCGTCGACGGTATCTCCGTCGCCTTCGTGATCCTGACCGCCTTCCTCATGCCGTTCTGCATCCTCGCCTCGTGGGACAGCGTGCAGACCCGGGTGAAGGAGTACATGATCGCCTTCCTGGTGCTCGAGACGTTGATGATCGGCGTCTTCACCGCGCTCGATCTGATGCTCTTCTACGTCTTCTTCGAGGCCGGCCTCATCCCGATGTTCATCATCATCGGTGTGTGGGGCGGACCGCGCCGGGTCTACGCCTCGTTCAAGTTCTTCCTCTACACCCTGCTCGGCTCGGTCCTGATGCTCATCGCCATGCTGGCGATGTACTACGAGGCCGGCACGGCGGACATCCCGACACTGCTCGGCCACAACTTCCCGGCGACGCTGCAGACCTGGGCCTTCCTCGCCTTCTTCGCCTCCTTCGCGGTGAAGATGCCGATGTGGCCGGTCCACACCTGGTTGCCCGACGCCCACGTCGAGGCGCCGACGGCGGGTTCGGTGATCCTGGCGGGCATCCTCCTGAAGATGGGCGGCTACGGCTTCCTGCGCTTCTCGCTGCCGATGTTCCCGCTGGCGTCCGAATACTTCCAGCCGATGGTGTTCACCCTCTCCATCGTCGCCATCGTCTACACCTCGTTGGTGGCGCTGGCGCAGGAGGACATCAAGAAGCTGATCGCCTATTCGTCGGTCGCCCACATGGGCTACGTGACCATGGGCATCTTCACCTTCAACGCCGCCGGCCTGCAGGGCGCCATCTTCCAGATGGTCTCCCACGGCTTCGTCTCGGGCGCGCTGTTCCTCTCGGTCGGCGTCATCTACGACCGCATGCACACCCGCGACATCTCCGCCTACGGCGGTCTGGTGAACCGGATGCCGTGGTACGCGGTGGCCTTCCTGGTGTTCACCATGGCCAACGTCGGCCTGCCCGGTACCTCGGGCTTCGTCGGCGAGTTCCTGACACTGCTCGGCGCCTATCGCGCCAACACCTGGGTGGCGCTGTTCGCGGCGACCGGCGTGATCCTGTCGGCGGGCTACGCCCTGTGGCTGCTGGCGCGCGTCATGAACGGCAAGCTCGAGAAGCCGTCGCTCGCCGGGATCCTCGATCTCGACTGGCGCGAGCGCATCGTCGTGGTGCCGCTGGTGCTGGTGACGATCTTCTACGGCGTCTATCCGGCGCCGGTGCTGAACGCCTCGGAAGCCTCGGTGCAGGCGCTGGTCGCCAAGACCCAGGCCGTGCTCGGGGCGGCGGCCAAGGTCGCGACGCTGGCGAACTGAGATGCACGCGGGGAGGGGGCTTCCTTCTCCTCGCGAGACGAAATCCGGACGACCCGCGGCGGGCGGTTGCTCGCTACGGGGTGTGACGACAGGGGCTGAGAGGCCGAAATGACACTCGATCTGATGCCGGCGATGCCGGAGATCCTGCTCGCGATCGGCGCCCTGGCGCTTCTCATGGTCGGCGTCTTCGTCGGCGAGAAGTCGGTCGGAGTGGTGACCTGGGGCGCCGTGCTCGCCCTCGCCGTCGCGTTGGTGTGGGTGCTGATCGGGCCGACCGCGGCGTCCGCCTTCGGGGGCACCTTCGTCGTCGATCCCTTCTCCACCTTCATGAAGGTGCTGGCGCTGATCGGCTCGGCCGTGGCGATCGTGCTGTCGGCGCGGCCGGCGGCGACCGACCACTGGTCTCGCTTCGAGTATCCGGTGCTGGTGATGCTGGCGACGGTCGGCATGATGGCGATGATCTCGGCCAACGACCTGATCTCGCTCTATCTCGGCCTCGAACTGCAGTCGCTCGCCCTCTATGTCGTCGCCTCGATCGATCGCGACAATCTGAAGTCGACCGAAGCGGGCCTCAAGTACTTCGTCCTCGGCGCGCTGTCGTCGGGCATGCTGCTCTACGGCGCCTCGCTGCTCTACGGCTTCACCGGCCACACCGGCTTCCCGCAGATCGCGGCCCACCTGAAGGCGCACGGCGTGTCGCTCGGTCTGGTCTTCGGCCTCGTCTTCGTGCTCGCCGGCCTCGCCTTCAAGATCTCGGCGGTGCCGTTCCACATGTGGACGCCGGACGTCTACGAGGGCTCGCCGACCGCGGTCACCGCCTTCTTCGCCGGCGCGCCCAAGGTCGCCGCCTTCGCGCTGGTGATCCGCGTCGTCGCCGAGGCGCTCGGCCCGGCCGGTCACAACTGGCAGCAGATCGTCGTCTTCATCGCCTTCGCCTCGATGGCGCTCGGTGCCTTCGCCGGTATCGGCCAGACCAACATCAAGCGCCTGATGGCCTATTCGTCGATCGGCCACATGGGCTACGCCCTGGTCGGTCTCGCCGCCGGGACGGCGCAGGGCATCGCCGGCGTGTCGATCTATCTCGCCATCTATCTGGTGACGACGCTCGGCACCTTCGCGCTGATCCTGTCGATGCGCCGTGACGGCAAGGCGGTCGAGGACATCGCCGATCTCGCCGGCCTGTCGCGGTCGCAGCCGCTGGTCGCCTTCGGCCTGTCGATGCTGCTGTTCAGCCTCGCCGGCATTCCGCCGCTCGCCGGCTTCTTCGGCAAGTTGTACGTCTTCCTCGCCGCCGTCGAGGCGAAGATGTACGTGCTCGCGGTGCTCGGCGTCCTCGCCAGCGTCGTCGGCGCCTTCTACTACATCCGCATCGTCAAGCTGATCTACTTCGACGAGCCGGCCGCAGAACTCGATCGGCCGTCGATCGAGCAGAAGGTGGTCTTCGCCCTCGCTTCGATCTTCGTGTTGGTCTTCGTCTTCGCCGGCAACGGCCTCGTCTCGGCGGCCAACGCCGCGGCCAAGTCCCTCTTCTGATGGCCGACACCGCGCCCGGCGGCCGGACTTCGGCCGTCGCGGTCGGGCGCTCCTGGCGGGTGGAGCGCTTCGCCGCGCTCGCATCCACCAACGACACGGCGCTGGAGCGTGCCCGCGCCGGTGATCCGGGCGAACTGTGGATCGTTGCCGATCGTCAGACCTCCGGTCGCGGTCGGCGTGGTCGTGTCTGGGTATCGGAGACCGGCAACCTCCACGCCACGGCGCTGCTGATCGATCCCTGCACACCGGCCCGTCTCGCCGAACTGCCCTTCGTCGCGGTGACCGCGGCGCGCCGGGCGGTGGCGAGCCACGTCGCCCGCGGCGACGCCCGCGTCAAGATCAAATGGCCGAACGACCTTCTGGTCGACGGTCGCAAGGTCGCCGGCATCCTCCTGGAATCGGCGCGGCTTCCCGACGGCCGTACCGCTGTCGCCGTCGGCATCGGCATCAACTGCAAACAGGCCCCCGTCGCCACCGAGACCCCGGCGACCAGCCTGCTCGCCTGCGGCTGTCCGGTGTTGCCGGAGATACTGTTCGACGACCTCATCGAGGCGCTGGTGCGGATGCTCGCGACCTGGGAGGCCGGCTTCGGCTTCGGGGCGGTGCGTGCCGATTGGCTCGATCACGCCGTCGGTCTCGGTGCGCCGATCCGGGTGCGCCTCGTCGCCGGCGAGGAGCATGGGGTGTTCGAGGCGATCGACATCGCCGGTCGGCTGGTGCTCCGGACCGGCTCCGGCGAGCGGCGGACGATCTCGGCCGGCGACGTGTTCTTTCCCGGATCGCCGGGAACGGAGTGAAGATGGTGAAGCGTAAGCCCAAGGGCGACGAACTGGTGTTCCTGCCGCTCGGCGGCGTCGGCGAAATCGGCATGAATCTCGCCCTCTACGGCTTCGGCCCGGAGGACGATCGCCGTTGGCTGATGGTCGACTGCGGCATCACCTTCGCCTCGGAATTCGACGAACCGGGTGTCGAGCTGATCTTCCCCGACATCCGCTTCATCGAAGAAGAGCGTCGCGACCTCGTCGGCATCGTCATCACCCACGCCCACGAGGACCACTTCGGCGCGCTGCTCGAACTGTGGCCGAAGCTGACGTGCAAGGTCTTCATGACCCCCTTCGCCGCCGACCTGCTCGAGGCCAAGGCGGCAGGCGAGCCCGGCTCGCCGGAGATCCCGGTGACCCGCTTCACCGCCGGCGACACGCTGCGCCTCGACCCCTTCGCGGTCGAAGCGATCGCCGTCGCCCATTCGATTCCGGAGGCCGTGTCGCTCGCCATCACCACGCCGCTCGGCACGGTGATCCACACCGGCGACTGGAAGGTCGACGAGACGCCCGTGCTCGGTTGGGCGACCGATTTCGCCCGCTTCCGTGAGCTCGGCGACAAGGGTGTCCGCGCCCTGATCTCCGACTCGACCAACGTGCTGCGCGACGGCTCGAGCCCGTCGGAGCAGGACGTCGCCGCAACCTTGAAGGATCTCGTCGCCGCGGCTCCGGGCCGGGTCGGGGTGACGACCTTCGCTTCCAACGTCGGCCGCGTCCGCGCCGTCGCCGAAGCGGCGCTCGCCGCCGAGCGCAACGTCGTGGTGTTGGGGCGGGCGATGCGTCGGGCGATCGACGTCGCCAAGGAGCTCGGCTACCTCGACGGCCTGCCCGAGTTCCTCGATCAGGAGGCCTACGGCTACCTGCCACGCGACAAGGTGGTGGCGCTCCTGACCGGCTCCCAGGGCGAGAGCCGCGCCGCGCTCGCCCGCATCGCCCAGGGCGACCACCGCCACATCGCCATGTCCCCGGGTGACCGAATGATCTTCTCGTCGCGGACCATTCCGGGCAACGAGAAGTCGGTCAACGCCATCCAGAACGCGCTGGCCAGGGCCGGGGTGAAGATCATCACCGACCGCGACGCGCTGGTGCACGTCTCCGGCCATCCGCGCCGCGGCGAGATGGCCCGCCTCTACGAAGCTGTGCGGCCGCAGGTGGCGGTGCCGGTGCACGGCGAGGCGCTGCATCTCTCGGTCCACGCCGAGTTCGCCCGCTCGATGGGCGTCGGCGAGATCGGCCACGCCTGGAACGGCAGGATGCTGCGTCTGGCGCCGGAGCCGGTGGCAGAGGTCGACGAAGTCTTCACCGGGCGGCTCTTCCGCGACGGCAATCTCTTGGTCGAGCCGGAGAAGTCGGGGACGAGCGCCCGCCGCAAGGCTTCCTTCGCCGGCGTGGTGGCGGTGTCGCTGGTCGTCGACGCCAAGGGCAATGCGCTGGCCGAGCCGGAAGTGGCGCTGATCGGACTGCCGGAGGAGGACGACCGCGGTCGCTCCTTCCGCGACACGATCGAAGTCGCCGCCGCCGATACGCTCGACGGCCTGCCGCGCGCCCGCCGCAAGGACGTCGAACTGATACGCGACGCGGTCAAGCGTGCCGTGCGCGGCGCCGTCAACGAGCGCTGGGGCAAGAAGCCGATCGTCGAGGTGCTGATCTCCGTGGTGTGATGCCGAGTCCATCGCGATCGGAGATCCCGCGGCCCTCCTACGACCAACGTCCGCACGGCCGGCCATTGCCCCGGCGACCGCGCGGGACTAATCAACGTGCCGAGTTCTCGCTTCCGCACCCGAGGAGAAGCCCCATGATCGGTCGTCTCAACCATGTCGCCATCGCGGTGAAGGACCTCGCGGCCGCCACCGCGATCTATCGCGACACGCTCGGCGCCAAGGTCTCCGCGCCGCTGCCGCAGCCGGAACACGGCGTCACCGTCGTCTTCGTCGAACTGCCCAACACCAAGGTCGAGCTGCTCGAGCCGCTCGGCGAGGCCTCCACCATCGCCGGCTTCCTGGAGAAGAATTCGAGCGGCGGCATCCATCATGTCTGTTACGAGGTCGAGGACATCATTGCCGCCCGTGACAAGCTGAAGGCCGAAGGCGCCCGCGTCCTCGGGTCCGGCGAGCCGAAGATCGGCGCCCACGGCAAGCCGGTGCTGTTCCTCCACCCCAAGGACTTCTGTGGCACCCTTGTCGAACTCGAACAGGTGTGATCGCCCCTTGTCGGGACGACCACCGCCGTTCCAGGATGGGCGTCGGCGCCGGCCGGCGCCCGTTTTCATTTCGGATCGCGAGGTGTCATGAAGATCGGAACGTTGATCGCGATGTATTTCGTGATCTGGTGGATCTGTCTCTTCGCCGTGCTGCCGCTCAGGGTCAGGACCCAGGGCGAGACGGGCGAAGTCGTGCCGGGGACCCCGGCCTCGGCGCCGGCACGGCCGGATCTCCTCCTCAAGGCCGGCATCACCACGGTCGTCGCAGGCGTCGTCCTCGCCGGCATCCTCTGGCTGCTCGGCTCCGGTCTCGGCCTCGACGACATCCCGTTCTTCCCGAAATTCGCCTCGCCCCGCTGAGGTTCGCGACCGACCGCGCCACGCGATCGGTGTGATCGGGAAATTTCATGGCTCTCGCGCCGCGCCGTCCCTCGTCGCGCCTGCGGCTTTGCGGCATCATCGCGCCTCGACGACGCGAGGAGCCCCATGACCCGCCCGACCCCGGTCCGCATCGCCCGAACCACCTGTCCGCACGATTGCCCGTCGACCTGCAGCCTCGAAGTCGAGGTTCTCGACGCGCGCACCATCGGGCGCGTCCGTGGCTCGACCGAGAACAGCTACACGGCCGGGGTGATCTGCGCCAAGGTGGCGCGCTACGCCGAGCGCGTGCATGCGCCGCACCGGCTGACCAAGCCGCTGCTGCGCAACGGACCGAAAGGCTCGGGCCGGTTCCGCGAGATCTCCTGGGACGAGGCGCTCGATCGGACGGCCGAGGCCTTCCTCGCCGCAGAGGCGCGTCACGGCGCCGAATCGGTCTGGCCCTACTATTACGCCGGCACCATGGGTCAGGTGCAGCGCGACGGCATCAACCGGCTGCGCCACGCCAAGAAATATTCCGAGGAATTCTCCACCATCTGCACCAATCTCGCCTGGACCGGCTGGATCGCCGGCACCGGACGGCTCACCGGCGCCGATCCGCGCGAGATGGCGAAGTCGGACCTGGTGGTGATCTGGGGGACGAACCCGGTCGCGACCCAGGTCAACGTCATGACCCATGCGATGCGGGCGCGGAAGGAGCGCGGCGCCCGGATCGCCGTCGTCGACGTCTACCGCACCCCGACGCTGGAGCAGGCCGACATCGGTCTCGTCCTGCGTCCCGGTACGGACGCGGCGCTCGCCTGCGCCGTGATGCACGTGCTCTTCCGCGACGGCCTGGCCGATCGCGACTATCTGGCGACGTATTCCGACGTCCCGGCCGAACTCGAGGCCCATCTTGCGACCCGCACCCCGGCCTGGGCCGCGGCGATCACCGGGCTCGGGGCGCAGGAGATCGAGGACTTCGCCCGGGCGATCGGCACCACGGCGAAGACCTTCTTCCGTCTCGGCTACGGCTTCTCGCGGCAGCGCAACGGCACGGTGGCGATGCACGCCGCGAGTTGCATCCCCGTCGTCGCCGGCTCCTGGCGCCACGAAGGGGGAGGGGCCTTCCACAACAACGGGGCGATCTTCAAGATCGACAAGACCCTTGTCGAAGGGCTGGACCTGCGCGACCGCTCGGTGCGCCGCCTCGACCAGAGCCGCATCGGCGCGGTGCTGACCGGTGATCCGATCTCGCTCGAGCATGGCGCTCCGGTCACCGCGATGCTGATCCAGAACACCAACCCGATGTCGGTCGCTCCCGACCAGGAGACCGTCCGGGCCGGCTTCGCCCGCGAGGACCTGTTCGTCGCCGTCCACGAGCAGTTCATGACCGACACGGCGAAGATGGCCGACATCGTCCTGCCGGCGACCACCTTCCTCGAGCACGACGACCTCTATCGCGGCGGCGGCAACCAGTATCTGCTCCTTGGGCCCAAGCTGATCGAGCCGCCGGGCGAGGCGCGCGAGAACCATCGGGTGATCTGCGATCTCGCTGCGCGTCTCGGCGTGTCGCACCCCGGCTTCGCCATGACCGCCCGTGAGCACGTCGACCACATGCTGCGTTCCGCCGGACTGGGCGACTTCGACGCCCATGTCGAACATCCGGCGATCGATCGCCAGCCGCCCTTCGAGCGAGCGCACTTTCTCGACGGCTTCGGCTACCCGGACGGCCGCTTCCGCTTCGCGCCGGACTGGACGACGGTCGCCGCCGAAAACGACGGGCCGATGGGTCCTTGGGCCGATCTGCCGCGCCTGCCCGACCACTGGGCGGTGACCGAGGAGCCGAATGCCGAGCATCCCTTCCGGCTGGTGACACCGCCGGCGCGGAACTTCCTCAATTCCTCCTTCACCGAGACGGCGACCTCGATGGCCAAGGAGAAGGGGCCGCGGGTCAAGATCCACCCGGACGATCTCGCCCTCCTCGGCATCGCCGACGGCGACGAGATCCGCCTCGTCAACGCCCGCGGGGCGGTGATCTCACAGGCGCAAGCCTTCGACGGGGTGCGGCGCGGCGTGGTGATCGCCGAGGGCATCTTCCCCAATTCGAGCCATCGCGACGGACGCGGCATCAACACCCTGACCGGGGCCGACCAGTGCGCTCCCTACGGCGGGCCGGCCTTCCACGACAATCGGGTGCGGATCGAGGCGACGAAAAAGCGCGACCGTGGCGACGGCGCCACTTGAGCCTCCGGCCGTGCCCGGTTAGGGACGTGCAACTCGTTTCACCGCGTCGCCCGATCGGGCGCGCCGTCCCGCCTCATGGAGTCGTCCGAAATGTCCTTCGCCGTGTCTCGTCGTGCCCTGTCGCTCCTGGCGAGCGCCGGCTTCACCCTCTGGGTCGCCGGGTCCGCCGTCGCCCAGAGCATCCCGGAGAAGGAGATCAACCGCGATCTCGTTCGCCGCGCCCTGCTCGACACCTGTGTCTACGCCGAAGCGGCCAAGGAAGGGGCGAAGAAGGAGAAGGTGGTCGACGGCTGCCAGTGTGCCTCCTTCAAGGTGATGAAGGGCATCAAGGAAGACGCCGTCTCCAAGATCTCCTCCGATCGCTCGATCCCCGACGAGCTATACAACGCCACCACCGAGGCCTACGGCACCTGCGTGCGCTGAGCCCCGCGTCCGGGATCCTCCGACGGCCGGCCCCGCGCCGGCCGTTCGCGTTCCCGACGGGCCGCCGCATCGGCCGCCGATCCGCGGGCGCGGAGACCGCCGGTTCGACCGAGGGCGCGGATACCGCGCCGGGCGGAAATGCTCTAGAACTGCCGCGACCGATCGACGGAGTGTTGCGATGGCCACGACGATTTCCTCCGACGGGCTCGACCCGCGGCGCAAGAAGGCGCTCTACCGCGCCTGGCATCGCGGCACCAAGGAGATGGACTTCGTCATGGGGCATTTCGCCGATGCCCACATCGCGGACCTGAGCGAGGCCGACCTCGCCGACTTCGAGCACCTCCTCGACGTCTCCGATCGCGAACTCTTCGCCTGGATCGTCGGCACCGAAGAGGTCGATCCCGTCCACGACCGCCCGGTGTGGCGCGCCATGCGCGACTTCACCCATCGCGACAAGACCGCCTGAACGCGGGCGCGACGGGCGCGTCGAATGCGGGAGGGTCGAATTCGGGCGGCTTCGCCGCGGACACCGCACCGATCGCGTCCGAAACCCGTCCGTTCGCCGACGCGATCCGCAGCACTCGGTGCATCCGACGCCGCGCACCCTAATCGCCGCGCGCCGCGCGCTCCTCGGCCTCGTCCCGTGCCGCTCGCGCCAGCGCCTGCAGGCGGTCGAGCGCCCCTTGCAGGATGAAGCTCGCGGCCATCTTGTCGACCACCTCGGCGCGCTTGGCCCGCGAGGTGTCGGCTTCGAGCAGGGTACGGGTCACCGCGGTCGTCGACAGGCGCTCGTCCCACCAGGTGAGGGGAATCGTCGTCAGCGGCACCAGATTGCGCACGAAGGCGCGGGTCGCCTGGGCGCGCGGACCCTCCGAGCCGTCCATGTTGAGCGGCAGGCCGATGACCATGCCGGCGACCTGCTGCTTGGCGCAGACGGCCAGGAGCTCGCCGGCGTCGAGCGAGAATTTCCGCCGTTTGATCGTCTCCATCGGCGTGGCGATGCGCCGGCCGAGATCGGAGAGGGCGAGACCGATGGTCTTGGTGCCGAGATCGAGCCCGATCAGCCGTGCCGAGGCGGGCAGGCGAGCGGCGAGGTCGAGAAGCGGCAAGGTGGGGTCGGGTGCGGCCATGGCCGAGCCCTAGCACGACCACGGTCGCGAGGGGAGGGGCACGTCGTCCCCGATCGCCGTCGACGGGATCGCGGAATGCCGGCGAAACGGTGCCATCCCCCCGGTTCCGGTGCGATCGAAGAGCCGGACCGCCGCGCCTACTCGGCTTCAGGTGACGTAGGTGATGGTTCCCACGACGCCGGCCAGCGCGCCGGGGACGAGTTCGAGCATCTGCACGTACCGGTCGGGGATGCCGTTGGTGTTCGCGACCCCGAAATCGCTCGCCGGCCTGAAGCCGAAGCGGCCGTAGTAGGCGGGGTCACCGACGAGGGTGACGGCATCGAACCCGCCGACGCGGCCACGCTCCAGCACGTCCCTGGTCAGCCGGGCGCCGAGGCCGCGACGGCGATGGTCGAACGCGACGGCGAGGGGCGCGAAGAGCAGGATCTCACGCCGGCCGGTCGGCGTGTCGATCGCGGTCCGGGTCGCCATCACATGGCCGACGATGCGATCGCCTTCGGTCGCCACCAGGGCGAGGTCCGGCAGGTAGCCCCCGGAGGCGCGCAGCCGGTCGACGAAGCACTGTTCGTCGCCGCCGGCGACCTTCGCCGTCTCGAATGCGGTTCTCACGAAGGTGTGGATCTCGGCGTAGTCGGACGGGCGTTCGGGGCGGATGGCGATGGTCGTGTCGGTCAAGGCGGCGTCTCGGCGGGCCCACGGGGCCGGGAGCGTCCCTGCTACCATGTCGCGATGACGACCGGTGCGGCGAGGATGTCACAACGCGCGCCGACTTCGCTCCCCGGGCCGATTGCCTCGCCTTCTTTCGGGGTGCTAGAACGGCTCGGTCGCGTCGCTGCCGCGGCGCAACACGTCCGTTCGTCCCATTCCGAGGTTCCCATGTCCGTCGACCGCTCGACCGTCGTCCGTGTCGCCCATCTGGCGCGCATCCGCGTCGCCGAAGACGAGGTGGACAAGCTCCAGGCCGAGCTCAATTCGATCCTCGGCTTCGTCGAGCAACTCGCCGAACTCGATGTCTCCGACGTCGAGCCGCTGACCTCGATCGTGCCGATCGCCATGAAGAAGCGGGCGGATGTCGTCACCGACGGTGGCATTCCGAAGAAGGTGACGCAGAACGCTCCCCAGTCCGAAGACGACTTCTTCGTCGTCCCCAAGGTGGTCGAGTGAGCCGATCGCCAACCCCGTCGAGGACGATGCGATGACCTGGAGGTTCGGGCCGATCTGCGCGGCAGGGGCGGGGGCGATCGTCGCCCTCGGCCTCCTCTGTGCGCCGGCCTTCGCCACCGCCGACCTCCAGAAGGTCTATGTCGACTGTCTCGGCGACAAGGTCATCGAACTGTGCTCCGACGCCCTGGCGGCCGGACCCGCGCCGGGCGAGACGGCGAAGCCGCCGACCTTCGAAACGATCGTCGGCGCCTGCGCCGCCGAGCGTAGTGCCTTCGTCGAGTTGGTACGCACCCGCAATCTCGCCGCCGGCCGCACCGCCGTTTATGCCGAGAGACGCGTCGTCCGCCACACTCGGCGGCTCGAGGGTCTCGTCCACGACCTCTTCGACAAGTGCATCGAGACCACTCCTTGAGCCGCCGCTGCCGACCCGCCGCCCCCCGCTGAACCCGATGGATACCCGCCCGTGACCGACCTGACCGCACTCACCCTCGCCGAAGCCCGCGACGCGCTGAAGGCCAAGACCTTCACGGCGAGCGAACTGACCGACGCCTACCTCGCCGCGATGGAGAAGGCGCAGGTGCTCAACGCCTTCGTGCTCGAGACGCCGGAACAGGCACGGGCGATGGCGAAGGCCTCCGATGCGCGGATCGCGGCGGGCAAGGCCGGCGCGCTCGAAGGCATCCCGCTCGGCATCAAGGACCTCTACTGCACCGAGGGGGTGCGCACGACCGCCTGCTCGAAGATCCTCGACGACTTCACTCCCCCCTACGAATCGACCGTCACGGCGAATCTGTGGGCCGATGGCGCGGTGATGCTCGGCAAGCTCAACAACGACGAGTTCGCCATGGGCTCGTCGAACGAGACCTCGGCCTTCGGC
>ERZ1645192.2503-NODE-2503-length-15217-cov-22.807743_pt1 | contig 15217 bp, 17 predicted proteins | sample MGYA00575354_ERZ1645192 | MGnify/ENA primary metagenome ERZ1645192 (study PRJEB40844, sample SAMN11349763) | freshwater sediment metagenome | isolation source: river sediment | host: Sediment | place: India: Faizupur Khadar , New Delhi | collected 2017-02-21 ... | reverse complement strand
GACCGCAAGACTGCCGGACCGCAAGACTGCCGGACCGCATGACCGCATGACCGCAAGACCGCAAGACCGCCGGACCGCATGACCGCATAACCGCCGGACTTGCTATTCAGTGATAATGAATTTCGTGACCCCTTCTGAAATCCAGCTCCTCATCATCCCCTTTTCATCTGACCAGATAAGGTAACCTTCCAGGAAATCATACTTTTCAATGAAAGCGATTGCCTTATCCTTCCCTCCTACCATGCAGGCCGTGGCCCAGGCATCTGCAACGGCACCGGTCGGAGCAATAATGGTGGCACTGAGGAGGGTATGCTTTACCGGGTATCCTGTCCGCGGATCGATTGTATGCGAGTACTTCACTCCGTTCTCCACAAAAAACTTCCTGTAGTTGCCCGAAGTTGCGAGCGCCCTGTCATCGAGCCGTATCCTTGCCTGGATATCAGCACCGGGAGTATAGTTGCCATCGGCAGGGGTGTCAATCCCTACCTTCCATCCCATGCCGTTCTTGTCGCCGACCGTCCGGACTTCTCCTCCCACCTCTGCCAGGCAGTGTTTTATGCCCCTGCTGACGATAAGATCAGCAACAAGATCAACGGTATAACCCTGGGCAATTGCATTTACATCGATAAACATATCAGGATCAGCCTTGATGATGCGGTCGCCCTCGAGACTCACCTTGTCCATCCCTACGAGCGCAAGGAGTGAATCAAGCATGGAGGGATTGAACCGTTTCATGGCATCGGGACCGAACCCCCATGACTTCACCAAGGGTCCGATAGTGATGTCAAACAACCCGCCACTCTCTTCTGATACCTCCACCGCATCCCTGAACACTTCGCGGAAGAGGGTGTCGGTCAGGTCACTCCGGTTGGCATTGATTGCAGAGATCACGGAGGAGTCATTGTATATCGACATTGAGTTGTCAATCTCCGTAAACAGTTTTTCAATGTCCTGTCGCAAGGTCATTACATCAAGTCCGGGAATTTTCTCCACGACTATATGGTAGGTGGTACCCTGGGTCAGGCCGTTCAGTTCGGCATATTCCGGTTGCGGTGCACAGGAAGCCAGTGACAGGGTCAGGGCGATGACGGGAAAGATGGAGATGAGGTGGTTCATGACTGTTATACAATGCTGTATCCCCCCGACAGCCTGCGGCTATCGGGGCAAGCTCTACATGGAATTATTATCAACTTTACTGTCTGATATACAATTCTTTATGACCAACGGCCATTCCCACTACTGCATATTGCCTTCCCGATCCGCCAGCTGGCGGATGCGGGATTGAGTCTGCTCCTGCGTCGCCGCCTCAAACTGCCGACTGAACTATCCACCAAAATCATCAAACGCAATGTTCTCCGATGGAACACCCAGATTGTCAAGCATGCTAAGCACTGCAGCGTTCATCACCGGGGGGCCGCAGAGATAATACTCAATCTCCTCGGGCAGGCTGTGTTTGCCCAGGTAGTTGTCAAACAGCACCTTGTGAATGAATCCCTTGTAGCCTGTCCAGTTATCTTCAGGCAGCGGTTCTGACAGCGCCAGGTTGAAGGTGAAGTTGGGGAACTTCTTTTCCAGCTCCCTGAACTCTTCCTCGTAGAACACCTCCCGCCTTGAACGGGCTCCGTACCAGTAAGATATCTTTCTGCCCGACTTCTCCGTCTTCAGCAGGTGGAAAATGTGGGATCTCAGCGGGGCCATCCCTGCTCCGCCTCCAACATAGACCATCTCCGCATCTGTTTTCTTGATATGGAACTCGCCGTAAGGTCCGCTGATTGTGACCTTGTCACCCGGTTTGCGCGAGAAGATATATGACGAACATATCCCCGGGGGCACGTTCATCCACCTACGGTTCTTGTCCATCGGCGGTGTGGCAATCCTGATATTCAGGATAATCAGGTTCTTCTCTGCCGGGTAGTTGGCCATCGAATACGCCCTGAATGTCTCCTCTTCGTTCTTTGCCTTGAGGCTCCACAGGTCAAACTTGTCCCAGTCGGGCCGGTACTCTTCCTCAATATCAATATCCTTCCTGTAGTCTACCTCATACTTCGGTATATAGATCTGGACATACTCACCGGACCTGAAGTTCAGGTCTTCGCCTTCAGGCAGCTTCACCACGAACTCTTTGATGAAGGTGGCGACGTTCCTGTTGGAGACCACCTCGCAATCCCACTTTTTCACTCCCAGGACGGCTTCAGGCACTTGTATTGTCATGCTTTCGCGCACCTTGACCTGGCATCCCAGGCGCCAGTTCTCATGCTGTTCGCGGCGGGTAAAGAAACCAGTTTCGGTGGGCAGTATTGAGCCTCCGCCCTCGGAAATCTGGCACCGGCACATGCCGCAGGTACCGCCTCCGCCGCAGGCAGAAGGGAGGAAAATTCCGTTGTTGGACATCGTCGACAGCAGACTTGATCCCGGCGAGACAATCATCTCACGGTCATTAATCTTCAGTGTGACATCTCCCTGGGGTGTGAGCTTTTGCCTGGCGTACAGCAGCACCACCACCAGCAGTATCATCACCAGTACGAATACCGCTATGCTTATGAGAACGGTGCCAGCAATTGATAATCCTAATAACATTTCCGTAACGATATTTTAAAGTGTGATACCCAGAAAGCTCATAAAGGCTATCCCCATCAGCCCTGTCAGGATGAAGGTTATGCCCAGCCCGCGAAGAGGTGCCGGTACGTTGGAATAACGCATCTTCTCCCTGATGGCTGCCAGGGCCACAATAGCCAGGAGCCAGCCGATACCGGATCCAAGACCGAAGACAGTAGCCTCGGCAATGTTCTCATACTCCCTCTCCTGCATGAAGAGCGAAGCGCCAAGGATAGCGCAGTTGACAGCAATCAGCGGCAGGAAAATCCCGAGGGAATTGTAGAGTGCGGGGCTCGATTTCTCAATTACCATCTCCACCAGCTGCACTATTGATGCAATCACTGCAATGAACATAATAAAAGAGAGGAAGCTGAGATCAAGAGTTGCAAAGCTCTCATCAAGCCAGACCAGTGCACCCTTCTTCAGCACATACTGTTCGAGCAGGAAATTCACCGGCACGGTTATCAGCAGCACAAAGGTGACGGCAATGCCAAGGCCCATGGAGGTCTTCACTGTCTTCGAAACTGCCAGGTATGAGCACATGCCAAGGAAGTATGCGAAGATCATGTTGTCGATAAAGATCGACTTGACGAATATATTGACTAAGTTTTCCATGACCGCTGCTCTTACTTGGTTTCAATCAGTGACTTGTTGCGTGCACGCTGGATCCATATGATCAGCCCCACGGTTATGAGCGCCATAGGCGGCAGGATCATCATTCCGTTATCCTCGTACCCGAATTTGTATACTCCGAGCTTTTCCATCACCGGATATCCCAGTATGCTGCCGCTTCCCAGGAACTCACGGAAGAACGATACAATGATCAGTATAAGTCCGTAACCGGCTCCGTTGCCGATTCCGTCAAGGAATGACGGCCAGGGTTTGTTTGCCATGGCGAAGGCTTCCAGGCGGCCCATAATGATGCAGTTCGTGATGATCAGCCCCACAAAGACCGAGAGCTGCTTGCTCACGTCAAAGGCGAAGGCCTTCAGGAACTGGTCAACTATGATTACCAGGGTGGCAATCACCACAAGCTGGACAATGATCCTGATACGTCCGGGTATTGATTTGCGCATCAGCGCGATGATCAGGTTTGAAAGCGCCACCACAACGGTAACGGAGATGGCCATCACTATGGCAGGTTTCATCTTCACCGTCACCGCAAGCGCCGAGCAGATGCCCAGCACCTGGACCGTGATGGGATTGTCAATCCCCAGCGGGTTTTTCAAAAGCTTCTTGTTCTTTGCCGACAACAGCGGCTCCTTTTCAACTTTTTCCATATCTACTTCCTGTTTTGGCTGAGGTATTTTTCATATTTGACAAGGCCGTCATGCACCATTTTCTCCAGTCCCTTGCTTGTAATTGTGCCGCCGGAGATGGCATCCACCTCGTGGGGATTACCCGGCCTTGCGCCACCCTTCACCACCTTAACCGACACAAAGCTACCGTTCTCATAGATGCTCTTGTCATGAAACTGGCTCTCAAAGGGAGTTGTATTGATCTCCGCTCCCAGGCCCGGTGTCTCGCCTTTGTGGTCGAAAGTGGCACCAGCGATGGTGGAAAGGTCCTTCTTCAATGACACATATCCCCATATCGGCCCCCATAGTCCCTTACCCTCGAGGGGAAAGATATGCAGTGTATCACCGTTGTCTGTCACAGCTATGAAGACCGGCAGATACTGTTCTGCAAGCGGTTTCTTCTGCTCGGCGCGAAGGGTAACGGTGAAGGCATCCACACCCTCGAACTTTTTGCCCTCCGTATTGATCACATAGCTCTCCTTGATATGCCTGTCATATAGCTGTACAGCGTCCGACTTGTCAGATACCACGTTGATGGAGGAGAGGATGTTCATCTTCTTTTCCACCTCCACGTTTTTCTCCTGCCTGGGCTGAAGCAGCAGCGCCATGAGAGACAGAAGTATGGCGACGGAGACAACCATCACCACCGAGAATATCATTATATACTTGTTGCTGAAGTCTTTCATCTCTCGTGTAGTTAAGCTGTGGTTACTCTTTTTAACCTTCTCCTGATATTTGCATTCACCACATAATGGTCAATCAGGGGCGCCATCACGTTCATCAGCAGTATTGCAAGCATTGTTCCCTCGGGATATGCCGGGTTGAAGACCCTGATGATCACCACCAGGATACCAGTAAGCGCCCCGTAGATATATTTGCCGGTGTTTGTTTGTGCCGCGGTAACCGGATCGGTGGCCATAAATACCGCACCAAAGGCAAACCCGCCCATAATCAGGTGATAGTAAGCAGGTATCTGGGTATACTCATTCCCTCCCGTGGCATTGAGCAGCAGTCCCATCCCGAGTGCCCCCAGGGTCATGCTGAGCATGATCCGCCAGCTGCCGACACCTGTCAGAAGAAGTATGAACGCGCCAATCAGTATTGCCACAGTCGATGTCTCTCCTACCGATCCCGGGATAGTTCCGAGGAACATCTCCATCGCCGAAGGCATCTGTGAAAATCCGTCGAGCTTGGCCAGCGCCAGGGGTGTTGCTCCTGAAAAACCGTCAAGGCCTCCTCCTTTCACAAGCCCTTCTATCCATACCATGTCACCGGTCATCCAGCCCGGATAACTGAAGAACAGGAAGGCTCTGGCCGTCAGCGCCGGATTGAGTATGTTCATCCCGGTTCCGCCAAAAATCTCCTTACCGATAATCACGGCAAAGGCAACCGAAACGGCAAGCATCCAAAGAGGAACATCTATCGGCATTATAAGGGGTATCAGCATTCCTGTCACCAGGTAACCCTCATTGATCTCATGTCCTCTTATCTGGGCAGCTATAAACTCGATTCCAAGCCCCACCAGGTAACTGACTATAATCAGCGGCAGAAGCTTAAGGAATCCGAACCAGAACATATTCAGCAGGGTCCAGTCATTGATGCCGAAAGCCCTGGTATGCTGGAGGCCGACGTTGTAGCAGCCAAACAGCAATGCGGGCATCAGCGCAATGATCACAACGGTCATCGTACGCTTCATGTCCATATGGTCCCTGATATGCGACCCCTTCGTGGTAACCTTGTCAGGAACAAAAAGGAAGGTTGCAAAGCCGTCATAGACGGAATGCAGCTTCTCAAAGCGGCCTCCCTTTTCAAAGAGAGGCTCCATCTTCTTCATTTTATCTAGCAGAAAACTCATAGCAAGCTCTTTCCATAATTAGTTCATCTCTTTAATCATCAGGTTGATCCCGCTGCGGATGATCTCCTGTATCTCTGTCTTGGAAGGATCGATGTACTCGCACAGGGCGAAATCCTCCTCAGCCACCTCGTAAATTCCAAGATTCTCCATGAGCTCTATCTCACCAGCCAGGATGGCTTTAAGCAGATGCATAGGGTATATGTCCATGGGAAGGACGTTCTCATAGTGACCCGTGACAACAAAAGCCCTGTGACCGCCGTGAAGGTTTGTGTCAAGGTTATACTCTCTCTGCGGGATAAGCTTCGAGACAAAAGTCCGCCAGTAACTGAATTTTTTCAGCCCCGGAGCAGCCCAACCAAGAAGTTCATGATAGTCTCCCTCGGGAATGACAGTAACCATGTTGTCATAGAAGCCCAGTGACCCTTCCGGTGAGATCTTTTTGCCTGTAAGCACGTTACCGCTGATGACCCTCAGGTTGCCATCCCCAAGGTTACCCTTGAGTATTCCGGCCACAGATGCCCCGGGTCTGATGCGGTGATACTTGCGGTGCTGCGCCCCCGGGCCGGCCAGCGCGATAATCCGCTCACGGTCATGGAAGCCTGTTGCAAACAACCTTCCTATTGCAACTACATCCTGCATGTCAAGCGTCCAGACAACTTCCCCTTTGGAGACAGGTGCAATATGATGTATCTGCACACCCACATTGCCTGCCGGATGAGGCCCGGAGAAACGATGAAACTCCACGTTCTTCAGGTTTTTGAACTCAGCCACCCTGGTACCCGAGGCTTCCTGCGATATATGAACTTTGCCGTCAGTAAGACGTGAGAGGGCATCGATCCCTGTCTGAAGGAAACCGCCATGAGTATTGGCCATCACAAAGTCGAGGTCAGGTGCAAGCGGGGCGGTGTCAAAGGCCGAGATGAAAATGTCTCTCGGAACAACACCCGGCCTTGCCACAATATGATAGGGACGCTGCCTGAGCACAGGCCACAGACCTGAGCTGAGAAGCTTTTCCTTTACCTGTTCGCGGGTAAGGCTGAGAGGTGCTCCGCTGCCGAAATCGATCCTTTCCGCTCCCTCATGCTCAATAATTACCTCTGTAAGCAGGCGTTTCTCGCCGCGGATGATCTCCCTGACCACCCCGCTTACCGGTGACACATACTTTATCTCAGGAAATGACTTGTCATGAAACAGCACACTGCCGCACATGACTTTATCTCCCTCCTGTACTTCAAGACGGGCAACAAGCCCCGGAAAATCGGCAAACCTGACTCCGAAACGGGTCACGGGTACCTCGGGGAGAAGGATTTTCTCCGCCTTACCGGCAAGCCTGATGTTTAATCCTTTACGTAATCTGATCAGAGTTGACATATTTGAATTGAATCTTATTTCGTTTGGAGATGGCAATTATAACACATTGTTAATATATTCACAGAAAAACTCGCGTTTATCACATTTGCGTTTTTAACCTGTACTTTCAAGAGTGCGGCAGGATATTTGTACTTTTAGTCCTGAAATTATGTAAGGCAATGCTAAATAAAATCGCCCTGATAAAATTATTAAGTTTATCCATAATCTTGCTACCTCTCCGGCTCTTTTCTTTTCCGGCACCGGAATTTTCATCGGTCGAATATGCTGATGAGAATGTCAGGAGCATCAGCTTCGCGAAAGAGGGATGGAGGCTTGCATACCCTTTCCTGCAGCCGGGATCAGGCGATGAGCTGACTCTCAGCTTCGATCTCATCGACAGCAATGGCGGCACACTTTGGTATTACATAACACATTGTGACCGTGAGTGGAACCGGAGTGACCTTTTTACAAGTGATTACCTCGAAGGATACGAGGAAAACCAGATAACTGAATTTTCTCCTTCGTTCAACACCAAGGTCAATTATACACATTACAGTCTGACATTGCCTAACGGCGACATCCGTTTCCTGGTATCAGGCAACTACGTAATAACCGTATGGGACGCCGGTGAACCAGACAAGCCGCTGCTTGTCAGGCGTTTTTACATCAGCGAGGGGAGCAGTTCAGCCACTGTTGTCTTCCGCAGGCCAATGAAACCCGGCACCACGGAGACACACCAGCAGGCCGGGATCACAGTTACCACGGGCAGCCTTCCCGTCACTGACCCTTACCGGCAGATAACCCTGACCGTGATGCAAAACGGACGGGCAGACAGGATGCATTCCGGCCTCACTCCTGACTTCGTTGGAAACGGAAGGCTGGAATACAACACAATTTCAGACAAAACTTTGTTCCCCGGTGGCAATGAATTCAGGTACTTTGACATCAAGACTGTAAGGCAGACCCGGCAGAACGTCAGGGCTATCGACTTTGTGAACGGCGTGTACAACGCGTTCCTGATCCCTTCTGACAACAGGGAGTTCAAGCCCTACTTCTTCAATGAGGACTTCAACGGAAAATCGGTTGCAGCCATCGAGGAGAGCAATGATCCTGACAGGGAGGCTGACTACCTTTGGGTCTGGTTCACCCTGCCGGCCTACCAGGAGTTGCGGGGAGGATCAGTTTATGTGACGGGAGATTTCTGTTCGTGGCAGTACACTGCAGCCAACCGAATGTCATGGAACCCGGTAAAAGGGTGTTATGAAGCTTCGCTGCTGCTGAAGCAGGGGTGGCATAACTATGAGTTTGCATTTGTTCCTGCCGGGGCATCGGCTCCTGAAGGATATCATTTCGAAGGCAGCCACTGGGAGACGGAGAATGATTACCTGGTGCTGACCTACTTCCGTGATCCGGCCACGCGGCATGACCGGCTTACGGGAATCACATTAGCGAATACGCGGGGCGTGAAGTAGTCCGCAGTCAGCAGTCAGCAGTGATTTACTGCGTACTGCCGACTGGTACTGCTGACTGGTACTGCCAACTGGTACTGCTGACTGCCGACTTTACTTATGCACGTCCATCCCATACAACATGTAAAACGTATGCTCCATCGTCTTGACAATTTCCGCCATATACTCATGCACCGCCTTCACTGACCCCGGGAGGGTATAGATGAGGGTGTTCCCAATGACTCCGGCCACACCGCGGCTCAGGAGAGCCTTCGGGTTTTTCGTACTGTACTTAACCCTGATCTGCTCCATGATGCCGGGTATCTCCTTTGTGAGCAGCGGTCTCACCACCTCAGGGGTGATGTCGCGCGGACCGATGCCTGTACCGCCGGTGGTTATAATCAGGTCTGCTGCCGGCGCCTCTGCAAGCGAGGCCCGCAAAGCCACTGCCTCATCAGGAAGGATGCTCGTCCTGATCTCGCAATTCCAGCCGGCAGCTGCCATTGCATACTTCACATACTTTACTACGGCCGGACCGCTGAGATCGGCATAACCGCCACGGTGAGCCCTGTCGCTGAGGGTGATCACATGCACCCGGAATTTTTCAGGCAATGTCATGTTTCTCTTTGTTTATCAGTTTGATATCAGAAATAATCATCGTCTTGTCAACCGACTTGCACATATCATAGACAGTCAGCAGGGCCACGCTCACTGCTGTCAGTGCCTCCATCTCCACTCCGGTACGGCCGGTGCAGCGCACTGTAGCTCTGGCAGTCATGCCTTTCGCCTCAGGTTCAATCTTCACCCTGACCTGGTCAAGGGTGATGTTATGGCACAGGGGAATGAGTGCGCTGCACTGCTTCGCCGCCTGAATGCCGGCTATCTCAGCCACTGTAATGACATCACCCTTTTTCATCATGTTGTCAGCAACCAGCTTAAGCGTCTCCGGCATCAGATCTATCCTGCCTGAGGCGATTGCTGTCCGTTGCTGCTCCGGTTTTTCCCCGGTGTATACCATATGTGCTCTACCGCTCTCATCTGTGTGTGTCAGCTTTGCCATAATCTTATCCTCCAATGTTGTAAAAGCCATTTACATGATTTACTGTTCCCCTTTCAGGTTTAGCATCCAGGGCCTGCCGCAGGGCTTCTTCAGGACCCAGTTCGCGTATGCTGAAACCCCTGTCGCTGAAGAGGCACGGACGCAGCATGCCTTCAGGGGTGAGACGGAGCCTGTTGCACTTTGCACAGTGACCGCCGCTGCCGCCGTGCACCACCGAAAAGGTTCCCGTCGCAAGGTCCATCTGCCTGATGAACCTTACCTCCAGCCCCTCCCTCATGCAATACTCAGCTACTTCGCGGGCATCCGTCTCATCGGGTGTACTCTTTATGACACAATTTATTTTTACCGGTCGGAGTCCGGCTTTACGGGCGGCTTCGACACCATTGAGGACAGAGTACAGGTCACCGCCCCGGGTGACATACCTGTATTTCACCGGGTCGAGGGTGTCAAGGCTGACATTGACCCTCATCAGTCCTGCTTCTGCCAATGCTCTGGCATTGCCGGCTAGAAGTATGCCATTGGTTGTCATGGAGAGATCTGTAACTCCTTCAATTGCCGCGATCATGCGAACCAGTTCAGCCACTCCCTTTCTTACAAGCGGTTCCCCGCCAGTGATTCTAACCTTGGTTATGCCCGAAGCCACAGCAATGCGGGTAAATGCAGTGATCTCATCATAGGTGAGTATATCCTCATGCCTGATAAGTTTCACACCCTCCTCGGGCATGCAATACCGGCAGCGCAGGTTACAGCGGTCGGTGACTGAAATGCGCAGATAGTTTATATGCCTGTTATATCTGTCTAACACTTACCATTTCTCCTTTCTGTATCCAGCTCTGTCCCCTTGGTATGACAATGACGCCCCAGGCTCCCGTCAGGGAAGAAATGTGGGCGGAGCCGTGGTATTCGACCGGCATGGCTTCACCGGCGGCAGTGATTGTACAGGGTATCCATGACATTCTCTCAGCCTTCTTGCGTGAGTAATCGGCTGCCAGGGGCATCTGAAGCACCGGCGCCTGTTCAGTCACCCCGACCATCCTGTCGAGGAAGGCCCTTACCATCACCTCGAACTGCACGAACGTTGAGACCGGGTTACCGGGAAGGCCGAATACTGCTTTCTTTTCCCCTGTGCAGAAGGTAAGAGGTTTGCCTGGCTGCATTGCAACCTGGTCAAAGTGGATTGTCAGTCCCAGTGAGCGCATCACTCCCGGAACCAGATCGAAATCACCGAACGAGACGCCGCCGGAAATAAGCACCACATCGCACTCCTCAAGCGCCTTCTTCAGCAGGGTTGTTACAGATTCCACATTATCACGGGCAATACCGTAGTATTTTCCCTTTGCGCCGGCCCTGGCTATCTGTGCCATCAGCTGAGATGCATTACTGTTGCGTATCTGCGCCCCGGACGGGACGCTGTCGGGCTCCACCAGCTCATCACCTGTGCTTATTACGCCAACCCGTGGACGGCAGCTGACAGTCACCTCCGTTGCACCAACAGCCGCCATCACTGCTATATCCTGCGGTTTAATGTAACGGCCGGGGCGCAGAACCGTCTGATCTTTCATCATATCCTCTCCGGCTCTGGCAATATTGTCGCTTCCCGGCTTGCCGGTGAATCTTACCCGTCCGTCAGGCAGGGCTTCGGAGTTCTCGAGCATGAAGACATAATCGGCCCCTGCGGGTACGGCAGCGCCTGTCATTATACGGGAGCAGGTGCCGGGCACCACCTCTTTCCGGGGCAAGACACCTGCAGCAATGGTCTCAAGCACAGTAAGATCGTGTCCGAGGTCCGTATGCCGGCAGGCGTAGCCGTCAACGGCACTCTTGTTCCACGGTGGCATGTCCATGTCACTCCTCACAGGCAGCGTAAGAGCCCGCCCGGCAGCCTCTGCAAGGCTGACAACCTCCCTTCCCATACGGAATGATGATTCCGTAACAATTCTGAATGCTTCCTCAAATGTTATCATATGCTTTCAATATTCTTTTTTCTCTTCACCATCCCCTACCAGCCTCAGTGATTCAGGCCGGAATGAAACTATCACAGGTTCGCCTGTGACATACTTGTGTTCGTCCATCTCGCGGCGGGTTATGTCAGCAAAAAAGTGATCACCGGCATCGACCGTGATTTCGTATCCAAGGGGCGACGGCACGATGTCTTCGATTACACCGTGTATATTGTTTATCTGTACACCGGCAGCGCCCTGCCTCGATAGCAATACCTCGGCGGCAGCAATTATAAGCAGCCCTGAGGAGGGGTAATCACCCTTCGGCAATTTGAATTTCGTTCTGTTGTCAGTTATGCATGAGCAACAGTTATATGATCTGACAAAGGTGACGCGGAAGAAGTTTTTAATCCCGGCATACCGCGCCACGAACCTGTTTACCGGGTGAGTGAATACCTCTTCAGGGGTCCCCTCCTGGATGATGCGCCCGTTATGCATCACGCCCACACGGCTGGCCAGGCTGATAGCCTCCCCGAAGTCATGGGTTACATGCACTATTGTCTGACCGTTTCTGTTGAGACGGCGCAGCATCCGCCTGATGCTGTCCTTCAGGCTGGCATCCACTGAAGCCATCGGCTCATCGAGCAGGAGGACCCTGGGCTGGGTTACAAGTGTCCTTGCAAGCGCCACTCTCTGTTTTTCGCCGCCGGAGAGGTTTTCAGGCTTTCGAAGCAGCAGGTCGGTTATGTTCATCTCCTCCGCGGCACGCTGCACCCTGTCGATCCTCTCCCTGAGGGGGAGCTTCATGATCCTGAGCGGATACATGATGTTATCTTTCACTGAGTAATGGGGGAACAGCGCCAGATCCTGAAATACAAGCCCTATCCCTCTGTCCTGTACTCTCCTGCGTGTGATGTCCTCATCACCGAGAAAAATCTTCCCTTTGTCAGGGGGGGTGAGGCCGCAGATCAGCTCGAGGAGCTGGGTCTTGCCTGCGCCGGAGCGACCGAGCAAAACATAATAATCTCCCTGTGCAACCTCAAGGGAGATATCCCGGAGGAAGAATGTGTCCAGTCTCTTGCAGAGCCGATCAGTCCGTAGCATCGTCCTCCCTCCTTAAAATCTGACGGCGTTCGGTGGCGAGCACCCTGAAGAGCACGAAGAAGAATAGTGCCACAAGAATGAATACTATCGATGCGGGCCTGGCGGCGCTGAGGCCGTAGGTGTTGAAGCGGTCATAGATGAGCACCGGGGCTATCATGGGATGGTATGCGATTATGACCACCGCACCGAACTCGCTCATACCCCGGGCGAACATCATTATGAAGCCTGACACCACTGACCGCCACGCCTGCGGCAGCGAAACAGTAAAGAAAATGCGTGATTGTGAGGCTCCAAGCATCAGCGCCGCCTTCTCGGTACGTTCAGGTACCGCTGCGAATCCGTCGCGGGCAGCATTGATGAGGAAAGGAAGACTGACGAATGCCATTGCCAGGGCTATGCCGGCACCATTGTTGACAAGAAGAATGCCTGCCTTCTGCGCCACACCGCCCAGGAAACCATCGCGGGAAATGAAACCCAGAAGGGCAATGCCGGCCGCCGTGTGAGGCAATACAACCGGCAGGTCAATGATGCCCTGTACCACATTCTTCAGAGGGAACTTCCTGCGCGCCATTATCCACGCAAGCGGCACGGCTCCGATTGCAAAGAGCAATGTGGCGGTAAAGGCTATTGCCAGCGTGTACCAAACGCTTCTGATAACATCAGGATCAGCGGCAGTCATGCGCATCTCACCGGCAGAGGTGTTCAGAAACATTCCTGCCAGTGGTGCTATAATGAAGAGAAGCACCAGCGATGCCAGAATTGCAAAGATCCAGTTGAAGAGCGTATGGCCTCTCATCGCATTTTTTATTTTGCTTTCACGGCAGCCATATATTTCCTCAGTGATGCAGGCACTGCGTCAGGGTCATCGGCAACAGCGGGGATAAGAGGGTCCTGACCGCACCTGCGGATGATGCCGGCGCCCTCCTCACTCAGCATGAATCCGAAGAACTTCAGCGCCAGTTCCTTCTGCGGAGCCCTGTCAAGTACCGTCCCGGAGTAACTTATATAATCGCCCTGCACTTCCGTGCGAATGCCCGGAGCGTCACCCGGGATCATGTATGAAACGGCGGCATAACTGTCTGCCATGAGCGGAGACGAGAGGTTTATCCCGTCAGGGAGCTCCAGGAATTTGAACCCGTGCTGAATGGCAACAGACTTATACTGGAACATGTAATCTATCACGCCGGCTGAGACAAGGGCCACCAGGTCAACCTCCTTCGGCCTGATGTATTCTGTGTTCTTTGCGAGCAGCGAATCAGCAAGCCCCGGACGGTCATAATACTCCTCAGCCAGCTTCGCGGCGAATACCGTGCGGTACCCGCACGGATCAGCATCAGGATCAGCCCTGCCCATTATGATATCATCCTTCAGAAGGATGTCAGCCCAGTTGTCTTCGCGGAAGACAGACGAGTATTTTGATTCGGTTCTGTATGCTATGACAATCTCGTTAGTGGCAAAATGAATATTCCATGATGCATAATCAGGGACAAGCATGCTGCTCACAACGAAATGATCGGCTGACAGCATAATGTCACAAGGTTTCCCCAGCTCGGTGATTTTGCGGGCTGTGTGAAGGCTTCCGGCTGCCTCGGTCAGGACGGTAACGCCGGGATTGTCTTTCATGAATGCTTCAGAGAGTTCCTTCACCGGTACCGAAAGGCTGCCGGCGTGGAAGATGATCAGCTTCTTGCCGCCGCCACCGCTGCCATTCCCGCTGCAGGCGGAAAACAGGAAAGACACTGCCGCCATCACAAGCAGAATTCGCCTCATTTCAATCCGTTTATTTCATTGATCCGGTTGAAGAAGACTTTTGCAATGCTCTTCATTGCTATATCAGTCTCATGGCGGAGGCTGTTGTAAGCTCTTACAAGCTGTCTTCCCTTTTCTGACAGCACCGTCCGGCCACCCGATGCGCCGCCGCGCCTTTTCTCCGTCAGGTTGAAACCCAGATGCTGTTCCACGTAATGGAGCATGCCCCATGCCTTCCTGTAACTCATTCCCAGGTTACGGGCTGTGGTGGTGAGCGACCCTGTCCGGTCAAGATCAAGCAACAGTTCGAATCCCTCTCCGTCAAGGATCCGATTCTTCTCTATCGTCTCAAGCCACATCTCGTACCTGAGGAAGATATCATAGTAGGGTTGCCCCCTGTGACCTGCCATTATGAATGGAATTTATTTGTAGAGACACCTGTATGCGGCCGGCTGTGCAAGCTTCAGTCTGAATTTCTGATTTGCAGGCACAACGAAGGTCTGGAAGGGAGCGTATGTTTTCCACTCTGTCTCACCTGGAAGGAGCACTGTCATTGTGCCTGACACCACTGTCATGTACTCGACTGCAGAGGTGCCGAATTCGAAATCGCCGGCTGCCATTACACCCACGGTGGCTTTGCCGTCCTCGTTCTCCAGTGCCATAGATTTTACATTGCCCTCGAAATACTCATTAACCTTGATCATAACTTTTGTTTTGGTTGTCCGGCAAATTTACATTTTTTGCATAACGCCGGCAAGACTTCAGGGATCAAAGTCTGAAGGTCTGAAGGTCTGAAGGTCTGAAAGTCTGAAGGTCTG